>Ga0136643_10007166_pt1 | contig 16081 bp, 13 predicted proteins | sample TergutLab28metaG_FD_96883 | JGI IMG/M metagenome (GOLD analysis project Ga0136643, IMG submission 96883) | Labiotermes labralis P1 segment gut microbial communities from Petit-Saut dam, French Guiana - Lab288 P1 (version 3) (version 3) | ecosystem: Host-associated > Arthropoda: Insects >... | reverse complement strand
GGGATCATGCTGATGATGCTAATATATTGGGCAGAAGCGTACATAGTGTAAAGAAAAACACAGAGGCTTCAATAGTTGCTAGTAAGGAGATTGGCCTAGAGGTAAATGCTAAAAAAACTATGTACATGGTCATGTCTCGAGATCAAAATCACGAAGTCACAGTACAAAGATTGATAATAGTTGTTGAATGGGTGGAACAGTTCGGATATTTGGGAACAGCCTTAACATATCAAAATTCTATTCAGGAAGAAAATAAGTGCAGATTGAAGTCACAGAATGCCTGCTAACATTCAGTGCAGAATACAATTTACAAAACTGCGCATTTCAAAGTCTTTTACTGACTACTGGATGTACCCAGTGTCGCTTTTTGCGTCGATCTTTCCTTATTCTAAGCAGAAGAGCACATACACATGCTGTCTCGGTGAAGTCCATTCTGTACTGAAAGAAAATGTTGCTAGTACAAGCAACAGTTTCGTTGCAGTGCGCGCACGGTCACAGCAACTGTTTTATCACCGCAACTATTTAGTTGCCAGTGCGCGCCTAGCCTAAAATGTGGTCTTCAGGTAGTGTAGTTGATATGATCTAGCAGCGCGCTTCAGCAAAAACTGGTAAATCATTTTGTTGACCGCCCTGCTAGACTATATCAATTGCACTCCCTGTAGATGACTCTTTGAATGCTGAAACATGTTGGAGTCATGTTTAGTGTTAATAAAGTGGTGATTTAATACAATATGAATGCATTTGTCAGTGTTTATTTGATTCAGTTAACTGTTAGGTTATGGTTATTAGGACGTTTCATCGGCTCAGTACAGTGGCATGCCTTCACTCCCTGAATTTTCCATGTGAGGTTTGTAATGGACTAAGTAGCACCGGGGAAGGATTTTTTTCAAGGATCTTCATTTTTACCCGCCATTTTTAAAGAGTGATTTCTCGTGACGGTATGCAACGGTAGGGCTTAGCGGCAACTGTAGAAATGGCCACACATTAGATGTATATTACAAATTCTAAACTCGGGGTAAAACACACTACATGCCCTAAAAGCAACATTACAAACTACGAGCATAATATGGGTACCTAAAAATATTAGCAATATTCGCAAGTAGCATAGCCGCTTCCCACTGAATGCCTGCTAAAGAGGTGTGAAATCCTATCCCGCATGTATCTGCCAAATCTCTTTATCTTTGTCCACTCGGTTCACACGCCAGATGCCAGAACAAAAACTGTCAATGGTTTATTTATTTGTTTATTTATTCGTTTTATAACCGAAGAAACGGAAAGGCTGTCATCGCTGTTAGCACCTAGCTGTACCGAGATGTCGGGGTTGGGCGCCATCACCTCTCCAAGTAAATAAAGGTAAATATTATGTAGATTAACCAGGTGTTGGATGGGTTGAGCGGTAGAACGAGGGTTCCCCAGGGATACGGGGTGAATTCAGTAGTGCCGGATGAAGCGGTTAAGTGTACATGAACATTGATATGTTTATTGTAGCCTCACAATTAACACACTTCACTCAATTACACGCAAATAACCAGTTTTAATCTGCTTATTTACTTGTTTTAGATGCAGCTGTAGCCTAAAAGAACAGAAAGAATTAAACAGCACGCGACAGGTACGATCTCTAAGCTACTGCTCGCTTTATAGGCATTCCTGCTTGTGAACTTTTCAGAATCTTTTCAGCACCACACGGCAAGATAAGCTGTTCGACGTATTTTTGAAAAATGTTTCAAATTAACAATCCGTTATTGGTCAGCGAGGACTGCCATACGCACTTCTTGGCCGAACAGCCAGTTCTCTTTGAATACAAGTCTATCAGTGGCCGCTTGCAAACAACAGGCAGGAGCACTAAACCAAGTCCCACGCTGCTGCAAAAAAATATTCAAAAATGTCTAGCCATCATTGATTTATTGCACGGTAATCTAATCCTAGATATACCACATTTCTGCAGGTTCGAGAACAATAAACCATCAGGTAGGAACGGCCTCGGCTTAAATATTATTACTAAATGGTTACAGCACTAAAGGCGAGGTTTGCAGTTGTCCTGGGAAATAAGTCGTTTATTTTAGTTTATTGTAGGATTATTGTCTGTTTTCTGAAATATTCGCAAAGTAGAAGTCTCTGTTCAGTTTTTTTTTTTACTCCATGACTCAAAACTATAACGCTCTACCATCTGGATAAGTGATAGCTTAGCAAATAAATTGTTTAATATACTTTGATTATTGAGACAAAACACATCACCTAAACAGATGTACAACAAATAACGGCAATTAGTCATATTGGGAGGTGCGGCTGGTAGCAGTGTTAGCCTCACCTGTGTCACGTCTGTTGCTGATAGAGTCCACATCAGCGCATTAGTCACTTTAAGTGGGAAAGTCTGTCACTAGCCCGCTGGCTCAACTGTTGCAGTGCACCAATGCAGAACAGCGAGCTGCTGTCTGATTCTTGTGGTCAGGAGGGGTGAAGATGGCGGAAATTTGTCGCAAAATGCTCCTTCACTATGGCAACAATTGGCTGGCTCAAAGAAAAGTGTACGGGTGGGTGGAGTTATTCCGACATGGAAGAAGAATCGCAGTGGATGAAGAGCGTCTTGGCAGACCATGGATATGGAAGGGCCTGTAATTGAACATTACCAGGCGAAAGATGAAACAGTGAATAGTGAAAGCTACTGTGTCCTTTCATCTGACGAAATGAAGCCGGCTAACGTGAAGAGGACCAGTGCCTCCAACCGCAATGCTGCAGCACAACAAAGCCCGTCCGCAAACGGCTAACAAAACACTGGAGACCATCCGAGATTTGAAAGTGGAACTCTTGGAACATCTTCCGTACAGTCTGAACCTCGTGCCTAGTGATTTCTACATGTTCGAACCTTTAGACATTGCGATTAGAAGGGTTCATGCTTCGAACGACGAAGTGAAATATACGGGTCATTCGTGTCGCGCACGTAAAAAATAGGCCTACATTTTTTCCGGCGTAATCACGAAGTCGGTTGAACCTTGGACCAAAGGCATAGAAAAAGGGGGAGACTATTTAGGAAAATGACACTTTGTACATTTATGTCATTTTTTTCTTATCTGAGTTTCAGAATATTTCCTCCATTTATCGGCTGACCGTAGTTAAAACCGACTCTAGATAGATATCTAACCTCTAACCTAACGAGGTCAAAAAATCAATTTCTCTGTATGTACAGACAATCTGACTAATTTAATTTGACCTACCACACAGATTACTTCATTCTCGTGCAGCGAAGTGGTAACGTCAATGTAGTGAATTTCCTATTTTCAAGCGCACTAAAGTCAAAAACGAAAATAATTACGAGTTTCCTTTCTCCTTCAACAGTTAAGAAGTTATAAACCAGTGAGAAGTGACAGAAAAGAAGTAATTTACTGGACAGCATGAGTCATAGAATCATTTTATTCCTACAATTGTCTGTGTCCAACAGAAAGCTACGACTTACAAGGACTGGCCTCGCTGCTGGAGAGCTGGGAGAGAAAGAAACAACTTTATGCGAATTACAACCGGCTAACTATTCGAAACAATAAATGTGGTTCTACATCATAATTTATCAACAAATTCTGACTCTTGGAGTGGAATAAGGAATTAAAATTTCTACAAGAAAAATGAATTAACCAATTTTGACAAAGAAAACGGCAACAGTTTTAGCATTAAAAATTAGCAAAAGGAAACGGCAGGACATAACACTGCTATGAAATTGCTGGCAGAACCTGAAAAATAATCCCTTGAAAATCTGTGTTTGAGTTAATCTCGTGAGAAAATAATGACTGCAAAATTTTTTAAACAGCATATAATGTGGCCAATTAAAACTCATTTTTTCATAATTTCTAATCAAAATTTGACGAAGAAACTGGAATAGACTTGAGTCATATTTTTGATACAAGAAATGTTTGTATCAACGTCGTATATTACAATGGCGATGAATTAACAAAAGTTTGACCAACAAAAGTTTTATATCAAATGAGGAAATTTTATGGATATTTGATGAATATATTACGGTGAGTAAAAAATATGCTTTAATCGAGTAAGGGAATTTGTATCATGGACAGGTAATGAGCTTTCAGTAACTTGTTCGTGGCTTTACTGAACTCGAAATGCTGACTGAAAAAGAAGTGTTTTATTTTTGGTTCAAATATCGTCAGTCACATGCAGTCAGAAAGGCTACTTTACAACTCACTCAGTTTGTATGGCATGTGACGATTCAGCTGTCATGATGCGTAGCAAAAGTGGCGTTATAAAACTAATGAAGCAAAAGTTTCGTACTTTAATTCTGAGGAACCGTGCTGATCACAGATTAGAATTATCGGCCGGTGATAATGGTGAAATCTGGTAGCGATATCGATATATTTAAGTACAAGATATTGTGTACAAATTTGTTGGGTATTAAATAACAGAAAAGTGTCCGATAATATAAACAGCAAACTAGATGCAACAATAATAATTTTATTAATAATTTCAATCAGCTCAACATGTTTCGGACGATAATTTCGCCCATCCTCAGGAGCACTAGACTGTGTATACAGCTTGTGGTATAAAGCACCGACGATGCTGCCAGCAGGCAGCATCTTCGGTGCTTTATACCACAAGCTGTATACACAGTCTAGTGCTCCTGAGGATGGGCGAAATTATCGTCCGAAACATGTTGAGCTGATTGAAATTATTAATAAAAGTATTATTGTTGCATCTAGTTGGCTGTTTATGTTATTGTATCAGTGATGCACAGTCACACAAACATAAAAAAGTGTCCGAATTTTAGGCACATAAAAATGTCCAGGGACGTAGAATGGAGGGTGGGGGGGGGAGTGGTGAGAGCTGCCCCCGACAGCGCAGTCCAAGAGGCAACAAAGGAAAGTATATTTGAGATTTTAAATATAAAAAAATCGTGTTTGTTCTAAAAAGAATTGTAAATCATTGAGACAAAAAAGACATCCAATAAATAATTTTTAAAGTTCATATTTTCTGTTAGGGGCGGTAATTGTGATTACTCGACTTGGAATGAATGTGGGCCCGCAGTGAATCTTTTCAAAAGCCAAAGAATGATTCAATGTGCGATACAGAAAAAACTATGTACATATAAAAGATTACAGAAAAAAAAGCAAAGCAAATGTTATACTGGACGTAGGCTCAGTGCGTAATGCTTTGCATGAACTGCGTTCTTCAGGCCTGGACTTGCAAGGGCACAATTTGAAACTGAACAGGGCAAATAAAACATAAACTTCTTCATGAAAGACGAAAGGTTCCGCGAAAATATCACTGACCTACCGCAACGCATGAACATATGCCGCAAGTATACGCTGTTAGGGAGTTTCCTTTCACACACACACACACACACACACACAAAAGTGAAAAATGGTTCTCCATTCGAAACAGAATCTATTACCGCATGCTGAACAAACCAACAGAAAGTAGTCTGCATGATTTAAAAAATGCTGATTTGGCAGGCTAGTTACGCGTTTGGTAAGGAACATTGGCATGAAGACATTTTTTACTTTAAATTTTGTGAGAATGAAATAAGAGAATTGTCAAGTGGGCTTCAGTTAAACAATACAGATAAATCCGCTGATTTCATAAATATATAATTGAAAAGACGACCCTGGAAATGCACTGCGGATGACGAACGCTCTGATTATGATTCCAAAGTTATCAAGCAAATGTGAACGAGAATTTTCACAGATGAGTTTGATTGCCAGCCCAACCAGAGCTTCGTTAATGACAACACCAATTTCTTAAAAACAGTTCCTTAAGACTGCACGTCCATCCTTGGCAGGCTTAACTTTGCACTGCATGTTGACTCATAGACAATCCGAACACGTCATTCATCCACAGGTACAGTACACATGTAAGGATCGAAGTTGTGGTATTCAGCTGGACGAGGATTTGACGAAAGATTGGTATTTTCCGTAAAAAAAGTCGTAAAACCAACTACTTCTTAAATACATTTCAAAACGCTTGATCAATAAATTTGTGCTCGACAAAAGACACATAGATAGATCTCATGTGTCGGTCCCATTCCAAGAATATCAACATAATATTATTAAAAAATTAGCACGTATTTTTTATACGAGGATAAAAGGCATTTTCCTTCTCAAGGATGGAGAATCGGCACTTTTTCTGTTTCTAAAAGTAAATCACCGTTTATAACAGCAGTTCCTCCAGAAATCCATACAGGTATTACAGCCCACTTGCGGAGAGAGTTTTAAAAAATCGCACCATATGTTACACTAATATGTGTGTATTTCATTATAAGCTTGCGGGAAAGGACAGACAGCAATGAATATGGCTTTACTGCAATCACACTTGCTGTTCACGCGGCCAAAAAACTGGAGTTGTGAAGCCACTTTTATGGCAACTCGTAATGCCAAAATGGGAGCATGAAAAGAAGCCTCATGTATTGACCCCTTCACATCTTTGTCAGGCAGTTTCAATTCCCACTCCAGCACAATTCCCTACACACGCCTCTAGTTTTCTAGGCAGTCCATTCATATAAATGTTGGTACAGGTAACCGTATGGAAACAAGCGCTAGCAGTAAGCACTCTGGGCTTGCTGACAAACACCGGAAAAAGAAGGAAAGGAATACAGCAGAAGGCACGAAGGGAAAACCTCCGAACATCGCCATTCCCACTATATACGGCTTCAGCATAGTTACGTACTAAACCACGAGATCTGTTCTTCTGAGAGAGTGAGCGTGTCCTTGTCACGCGAGTCGGTCACATTGCCGTTGTGTGGCTGCAGCGATGGGATCACAATAGTGGGGAAGCCCAGCGTCATCCCGTAACCCAAGAGTAGGATGTTCTTCGCTGAAGTCGCCAGCACCTGTAACATGACGGCGACGAATTGCGGACACTCGGAAACCAAGAATATGCAACTTTTATAACATAAATGATTATTCATTTCTTTGTTGAATATTCATCATGGCTAGTTTTAGGCTCTCTGCACTGCAAAATACTGTATTCTGTGATGTATTGCTATGTTGTCTGGTACCACTTTCTTGGAGAAAGACACAGTGCTGCCTCCATCTACTATATTGAATTAGGTTCCTGTGAAGTGAAAGTAAGTTCTACTGCACTACAAAACGTCACATCAGAAGACACTATTCTTATAGTCACTGCCGTCAGGTAACCTCAGATATGACCTTGGACAGTAGCTACATATAATCTTCACACTGACAAAGTAAGTGTTCCGGAATCTTGTTGTATTACCGTCTTCATACTGAAATGAAGACTTTACCTTAGAAGGCTGCTCGAAGGAGTTAATTCAGTGAAGGACAGCTGTGTCCAACGGAGCTACCAGATTAGTTCTCCCATTATGCCTCATGACAGAAATAGCACCAGTTTCTCATACATTGCTTTCTTTAACACAAAACCCAGGACAAGGTAAAGTGAAACCACGTCAAAATCTAACTAGAACTGATTATTTTAAGAGTTAAATAAACAAACCAAACTACATTACATTCATCTAATTGGAAAGAAAAATGATGTATGAGTAATATGTGTCTTGTAGATCGTAGTTACCTGTGGCAGCGCGCTGCGAAATGTCTTCTTTGGTTCCACAGAAATGTTGGCAGAATATTGCTCTTTTCTACAGTCTTGGCCATTTTGCTTCCTCTTCTGACTTCAAGAAAAAGAAAATATGTCATAAAATTATGGGTCACCATATAGTTGCTACGAATGAAGTGTCTTACAAGAAGTCCATCAACAATTCAATCAAACAAAACTTTTTTTAAAAGTAGCCCAGAGCCGTTGCTTCAGTTTGCTCATGTTGGTGAAATATTTTGAGGCTAAAATAACAGCTGCAGTTATTAACTTGGCTATCAAAAACAAATGGCACGTGGCAGGACACGGAAATCTTTTCCACAGTATTGAAAACAAAGGCCGCAGATATTGAGGGAGACCAGACTAAGGAGGCAAATAATGTGAAAAGTCGCAAAGACCTTGAGCTCTTGTACCATAAAGACAAAGAAGAAGAAGAAGTAGAAGAAGAAGAAGAAGACGAGCAGGAAAATGAAAAAGTAAGAAAATAACTAGGTGCGTAGAGCAGTTCTCCTTGATTAGTTAAAATTTGCCTGGCTACTCGGAAAATTCCCCACTTTTTATGGAACCTGAACGTTCATTATCATAATCACAATGGACCTCATTAGTTTTTATGCTAAACGAGATGAAACAGTCTAGTCGCATAATTACGTCCTTTTTTTTTAACATTTCTCTCTCTCTGGCTGCCGCTACTCTAAAGACATTGATCCCAGCACGACAAAAGCCAATTATCTACATCTCTGTGACAGACTCCCATTCTTTTCCATTCATTCCGTTTCCATTGTCAACTTTTGCCGGTCCATACTTACTGATCAGAATTTTGTTCTAATGAAACTCTTTATCAAAACTCTAGGCGCATTTCTAGAGTTTTCCCCACCAATGTACCGTCTGTTATACAGCCACGAAAGACACTCCCATTCCTAGTCGCATGAAAAATCACCTGAATTCAATACATGAGCAGCTCTGAAATGTCAAGCAAAACAACATGACGCAAGGCGGGCCAACACGGCAGAAAATCGGGACTTAACAAACCTGGGGGATCGGAAAGAATGTACAGTGTCGCAAGGGCAATAAGCAGGACCGGTTTAAGCATATCGCAGTGAATGTGGCTGCATGATGCACCAGATGTTTGGAAAGGTAAGGCCCGAACACGGCGGTCTTATTTCAGATTTTGTGTCAACTATTTTTGTGTATGTTTTAACTGCACCGTCATCTCAGGACTGTGCGCAGGTAGGGCACCCAGTTTATTCCTGCTTTGGGCCCAGAAATGTCAAAAACGACCCTGGCAGTTGTACTGTGTCGAAGTGTCCAGTAGACCGATAATGAGTATTGTGTTGCATGGTAATGAAACCACGACCACAAGAAGAATGACGTCAAGACCCAGTCGTAAATGAAGCATAAAAGATAGGAGCGGTACAGTGTCGCACTGTAAAATCAAGTGCGTCTGAAAAGAGTGATAATACGTCCTACAGTTAACAGCTTATTCTCTGGTAGCAGAACTCTGACTTCCAGCATTGCTGATGCCAAAACTTGCCACTGAAAAAATCCTGAGCGAGTTAGATCTTCCTACCAACCTCACAACCCAATACTTCAAACATCCATATTGCCATTTAATCTCGTTTCTGGTCTCATAATTAGAAGACTGAACATCGCTGATTCCTGGACACAAACCTGAAGGTCTATCTACCTACTGTACCAGCTGACCTGCACAGCGTGGGTAGATTTCCTTAACACTCGCGACGACGGTCAGGTGGAAACAAATAAATCCCGTCAAGAACATGAATCTCGTATCACCGCATGAACTTGTATCCACTTGTCTCCATTTGTTATAAGTTACGTTTATAACAGTCTGAAGTCAAATTTATGCACAGCTCTAACCATACTGAACACTACAGAAAATAACTGTATTATCTCACGCGACTGTACTTCAGGCTAATGCATTTTTAACTGGAATACATCGGTTACTGGTCACAAACAAGGGACGGTCAATTACCCCCCCCCCCAAAAAAAACCGAAAATGTCAACTGCAAAATTCATCAGTCAGTCTACATGCAGTTTTCCATTGTTCACATTCGAGTGTTGATCTGCATAATATTTTGAAATTCGCATCACAAGCACGCTGGATCTTTGTGCAAACTTTTAAAAATATTTAATTCTAATTTAATTTATTCACTTAGTATTACTGTTTCAAAAAACAAAATACCAGATGACGAAACGTCGAAGCGTAGTGTGAATTTTAACTACTTCAAAATCAGGAAGAAACAACTTCGAATTTCGGCCCTCAATTCGGCAACATCAGTTTCTCGTGATTGTCCTTATTCAGTAATGTTCTCGAGATATTATATCTAATTTTGTTATTATATCTTAATTCCCCACATTTTTAAATTCTGCTTGCCATGCCTTCCCTTCCCTTCACCGCAACGTAATTATGTAGTTCAAAGTGTCCTGAAATCACGTTATCTATAAGGGTGATACACGTGACGGACGAGCGTGCTTCTTGTGCCTGCAGTTCATGCTTGTTGTGAAATTGCAAGAGACTTCCTGAAACGCTGCTCACATTCCATTGGCTTCACTTTGTTCAGCGGCCGGAGGGCACCAACAGCTGCTGCATGCAAATGCCGACAAGTAACAACTTTCACAGATTCAATTGGACTTGAATTGAATAATGTTATTTAATTCATTATCTCAAAACGGCTTCCAATTACGGACTGAATGCCTGGATGATTCCTCACGATTCATTTTTAATATTATCCTCCAATCTAAGCTCAGCCCTCCAAATTTGCAAGTTTTATTGTCCTTTTCTTCATACTTGGTCACAGATAAACAATGCTGGCTCATTGCACCACTCACACTACATTTCTCGCCAAGCATTTCTTCAGAAAAAAAAATCGCACCTGCCATACCACAGCAACTGCACCAACTTATCGTATAAAACAGAAGTACAGTTCGCACTAGAACAGGCCACGAAGGCCCAGAGGGGGAGCAGATGTACAGCACTACCCTTCCTTCAACCTCGGCGCTAGAGGGGGTGGGTGGTCAACGCCACGTCCCGGTCGCTTTACACCTGGGATAGACCCGGTTCCCATTGTGTAAGGGGCTGGTTGGGACCCAGGGTCGGTCTGGATGGGTGAGGAAAATCTCGCCCCCACTGGGATTCGAGCCCCGGATCGTCCAACCCGTAGCGAGTCGTTATACCGACTACGCTTTCCCGGTCCCTATGAAACAGAAGACATTTACAGTACTGTCCTTTAAGTTATACAATGAGCCACAATTTTTAACTTATTTTTCCATACCTGTGACGAACCCACAAGAAAGCGTCAGAGGGTCAGAGGAAATGTTAAGGAAAGATCTGTACATTTCTCGGTTCGATAGCCTTGACTATCACAGGTCACAAATGTGCAGATAAGCAGTTTTGTTGGACCCAAGCTTGGAGATAACATTATGGAGCAGATTTCCTCCTCATTAAGTCACAAGTTCCTCACTTGAACAAAACATTCCCTGCAGCTTATGCAGCTCGAAGGCTGAGGACTTTGTTCTTCAGGATAAGACGGTGCGTCATTGGATAACCGGGCTCCCACGTTGCGAGACAACGTAGTGAACTTATCTTCAGAAACGATAGTTCCTCGAAAATCTTAGAACGACCTATCGACCCTTGAAAATGAGGACACTACGATCACCCAGGGTCGCAGCGTCATATCATATAATAGGGAAATTCTCATATACTCTGCTGTAAAAGCCTTTAACTCGATTCTGAGCCACATGAAACCAGTCTAAACCCTCCCATATAATATATTTATCACATTTTAATATTATTCTCTCATCTGCATCTACTTATTCCAAGTGATCTCTTTCTTTCCATTTCTAACACCAAAACAGAGTATGTATTCCTGTTCCCTCCCATGCGTGCCACATGTTCCACCCACCTCAGTCTCCCTGTCTTCTACATACCAGTACTACTCGGCAAAAAGTACAAATCTTGAAGCTCATCGTTATTCAGTTTTCTCCAACTCCGTGCACTTTTCTCCGTCTTCGGTCCCAGCGTTCTCGTGAACACAAATACAGAGTCACCGAAAGCTGGTTCGAGACCAGCTGACAAAATTTCGGGAAGACTGACTGTCAGTTGCAGAGTGCCTTGGGCTGGGTATGAAAGGTTTCATTTGTATTCAACAAATAGTTACATGAGAAAGACAAGCCCTGGGCCCCCCTCCGGGCCGCCGGGTTCCAGTAATTTGCACCGGCTCCCCCCCCCCCCTCCCGCACTTCGGTACTTACAATCGCCGCCTTTGTGGCTGTCTTGCCTTCAAAACAGAGAGTAAAATCACATAGAGATTCACCATATTCGTCACAGGTATTAGAGCAGCGCTGGTTCAAAGCCGGAAGAAAGATTCCCCGACCGGATTTGAAGGCGAGTAAATTCTTACGTCAGTGGGTTTGTGGCTTATCGGTCAGGACTCCAAGGCCACTACTGCCTTCTTTACGAAAAGCCTGCTGGCTCTGTCCGATTGATTCTTCTTCTTCTTATTCTTCTTCTTCTTCTTCTTCTTCTTCTTCTACTGTGGCTCCATCATCCAAGACGGATAATCACCTCCCTAGTTGCTCTCCTCCGTCCATCCGTAACATGCGCTACTTGTCTCCAAATAACAATTCCAATCTATCTTACGTCATTCCCCACATCATCTTTCCTTCAAACCCTGGATCTCCCTTTGAGTCGTTTTTTGTGTAAGTTGGCTTGGTATATTTTCTCGGTGTTTCTTGCATCACCCACCCGCTGTAGAAATCACATCCGTCTACGGCAGTGTAGTTTAACAAAAGTACCAATGTTGTTGTCCTTGCATAATTGTTCAAGTTCAACTATTGTTCTTATTCTGCTGGATTACTGTTATACCCTCCTTGTTTGTTTGTTTCACAATCGATTGGTTACTCCTATATCTATCTTGCCTACTGTCATTACTACTACTACTACTACTACTACTACTACTACTACTACCACCACCACCACCACCGCCGCCGCCTCCACAACCCAATACGTGATGTGCATCTTGCAGCGACAACATAATTTATTGATTATGGCGCGTTTCCAACGAAAAGTTACAAAACTACATTCGTTAGCTTGTTTGTATATGGTAACACGACCGTTTCAAGAGCCGCTCATCGGATTTTCATGCCTATTTATACTGGAATAATTTAGTCAAATTTGTTCTGCGCTCCATTTCTTATTACAATCCTACTCCAACAACTGGTACTGTACATGTCAATATCCTTGTGTTTCTGCACACACTTCACGTGTAAGTCGCCAATTATTTGTATCGCCAACAAAATCTGCACAGAAAACTAAAAACTTTCCGTAAACTTACAGTTTTAGATTACTTGATCCACCTGGCAGAACGTGTCACAGACGGTACGCGATGCATACTGTCTAACGTACTTAACTTTCTGTATGCAGTAACGTGATTTGAATGTTGCACAAATAATAATACTTTAGTTGATGAGCGGACGCACGGGACCTGAAGTGTGTCAAAGCAGACGCCACTGACCATAAGTTTCCAGAACCACACACCACGTCCTTGGCATGAATGTCAATCATACAGATTAGGATCCCACAGCTTCATGCCTGACGATCCCATTAGCCCGACCTGCTACTTCTGAATACTGCATAACATGCGTACTGGATAAAATTCGCCAAATAAATCGGAGGGAAATAGAAGAAAGTAGAAAACTAGGTCCATATTCTTCTATATACACTATGTTCATGATGCTGAACTTAACTAAGTATAGGAAACTACATGGAGGCTTGTTTCAGTGTATTTCCCCGGCAGGTGTATTCTTACCAAGTTTTTCACAAGTCATTATCAACTATCGCCTTTCCACTGGAAGCGATTAGTCTGAGCCAATGGCAGCATCTTTCAATAAACCACACCTAGACCTATATAAACTAATTCTAGTTCCCATAAATGTAAACACTTTCAGGTAATTACCTTGAAACTCATATGCAATATTGTACCTGACCACACTCCTTGACAAACACACGGTAGGACTCCTCTGGACGAGTGATTGGCCCATCGCAGAGACCTCTGCCTAACAGCACACAATATTCACAAAAGACAAACTTTCATGCCCACGACGGAATTCGATCCCAAAATTCCAGCAAGAGAGAAGCAGCAGACCCACGCCTTAGACAGCACGGGCACGGAGGTCGAATTCATTGTCAGTTAATAGAGACAGAATCTAATAAACTGCAAATTCAATGGCCATGCTGCATCACACAAGTGGCATCAGAGGAACAAGCAGGTAAACTCTCAAAATAATCACATGAGTAGAGAACATTCAACAAGACAAAACAGGAAAATTGCTATTGTATTCCTCTGTTTTATAGGCCTACACCATGCAATTCTAAAGAACATATGGCTCTAAACAGATTTTTTTCTGAAATCCTAACACAACACGTTGTCATGACCCACAAGACAAGGCCCTAAATTATCTCCGCCGCGAAAACTTGTTTTATTAAAACATGCTTTTCTGACGCGTTTGCAAAATACATTTGCAAAGATGAACACATTACCTTTGTCATCTTAGTAATTAATCAACTTTATGCACAAAATATTGTTTTATAATAAGTTTATTATATGTCTCTACATATTTCGAGCATTATGTGCTCATCATCAGGAGGTCAAAAGTGCATTATACAGTATCTGGTATAGTCACGCATCTAGGTGACCGTCCCGTGCACAGGCTGAGAAAGGACTCTCTCAACCTGTGCACGGGACGGCCACCTAAAGGTGTGACGATACCAGATGCTGTATAATACAATTTTGACCTCCTGATGATGAGCACATAGTGCTCGAAACATATAGAGGCATATAATAAATTTATTTTAAAACAGGAATTTGTGCATTAGTTTGGCTAATTAACTAAGATTATACTGAGATGCGGTCAGCAAAACCTCAAAATAACTTTGTCGTATTTGTCTGTCTACCCGCATGAAAGTAGTAGGCTGGAGTAGTGTCCGGGTTGCAGCCTGCAGCCCGGACACTACTCCAGTCTAACCGCACCTAACCTCCAACATACAGTAAACCAAGAACGAAACGACCATTGTGGTAATCAACATTATAGTCGCGAGCTCCTGATGATGGGAATAGTAATGCCCGAAACATGTTGAGCCTATAAGAAGTACAATAAAATGATAAGTGGCAACTAGTAGGTTTTTATTCTTTAGTTATCACAATGATGCACAGTCGAACAAAAATCAAACACCAAACTCTGTTCGTACCTTCCAACTTTGGTTAAAACGGACTACATAAGGGACATTTCACTGAACACGCAGGACTACATGCGTTTATGAGCCCATCTCCAACGTAAGCTGCTAAATATTTGTCAAACTGCAAAGTTATTTCCAACTGAAGCCGCAGAGACAAAATATGAGAGATAGCCGTACAATAGGGAGAGAAAACGATTCAGTCAATTGCAGAATAATAGCCATACTGTGGTACTGAACAACGAAAGATATAATGATCTCACTGCTACGTACGTATTTTTACCTATTCTTGCTGTTTAGGTATAAAATATGATAGATCATTGATAACAAAAAGGAATCCAGAGTTACTTGCATTTAGTGTATGAAATGAAAAAGCAACGAGTTCGCTTTCTTCTGTCCTCGTGTTATAATTTAGAAAGTGCTGAACACATTTACATTAATTTCGCACTGGCTGCATTTTACCCTATAAATTCTGGGGCGCTTTTATATCAGTATAAATATATTTTTCATATATTGCCAAATTTACACATTAAAAAAATAAAGGAACCTTACCGTGCAGAAAACTGCTGCACAAAACAGAGTATCTCAATAATACCTCCGACGTTTATTTAACATTTTCAAGGCAGGTAATTTTTATCGAAATAAACATAATTTGATTTTGTGTATTGTGAATAATTTTTTTTCAACAAGTACAATGTTCAGGTATGTGCAGTGAATTAATACAAAGGTCGGTAAAACAAAATGGCTCCCGTCAATTCTTCTGGCCAAATTATCGTTGTATTACACCATGGATGAAACATCTAAAACTTATCACAGTGTATAAACATTTCTCGCGATTTATTTCACAATTATGGACTTATGTAGCTGATACAGTAGCAAAAGAACAAGAACTTGTACGTACGTGAAAAAAAATAACTTTCAAACGGCATAAACGAACTAGGATGTAAGAATTACATTAAACAACTAATGAACCAACGAACTAACTACACGAAGCGCAGTCTTTCTGGGAAACCTGATAGTTTCTCAGCTGGTTAAAAAACTCTCAGCATTTGTATAAACACAACAAATCATTGTTGTGTTTACAAGAGCCCGCCAATTTAAGAATTTAATCGAAAACCACACACAAAGATAAGAGAAGGAAACACGATTTTAAATTTGGATTTCCACCTCAGCAGCGGAGTCACCTGAGGTGGGGTGACAAGGGCTGGGAACCTCCCGACCAAATAAAAACAGCCCCGCAAGGAGACAAGGGAACTGGGGGAAAATAAAAATAGGCGCCGACACAAACCG
>Ga0136643_10007165_pt1 | contig 16082 bp, 10 predicted proteins | sample TergutLab28metaG_FD_96883 | JGI IMG/M metagenome (GOLD analysis project Ga0136643, IMG submission 96883) | Labiotermes labralis P1 segment gut microbial communities from Petit-Saut dam, French Guiana - Lab288 P1 (version 3) (version 3) | ecosystem: Host-associated > Arthropoda: Insects >... | reverse complement strand
TCACTCTCTACATGTTTCGAGCTTTCTAGAAGCTCATCATCAGGAGATCATTCTTCCTGTACAGTCAGCTTTCTGGTATATAGTATTTGCTGTAGCCCTCCCGTTCTCCTACGTGTTCTGCACGGAACAATGAATGTAAAATTTATCGTGTAGTCACTTTTTTTTCATCTGACAAGTTATTAAAGATAAGCAGATGAAAACGATTTCCTATTTTCGTGGTTTCACATTATAGTTGTGTTGAAAAACATCACGAATTGAAAAGACAAGTTTAAATTAACATATATGTGGCCTCAAGCCACGATAGAATTTTTTTGTGAGGGTAGAAGTTACAAAGTTCACGTGATTTCTTTAACTTACACCCAAAATTTATGGCCTACTACACATTCTGGGGAGTGTATTTATATAACACTACTTTAAAATAATACCGTTCGGGAAAACAACCAATCCCTAATAGAAATTTTAACGACTCTTCTTCTAGTGACCTAGATTTAAACACCCTCTTCAGAAAAATATTTTCGAGTGGATTTCTTAAATGTATGGATACTGTAACTAGTGGAACTGGGGCTGTGTCGCCCATGACTAATTTACAGACCGTAGGTTCAGCTGTGTAAATCCAGAAAATAAGAAAGAAACCCAAATGAATCTTCATTTCTTTCCAACTGATAATATATAAGGGAGAATTCTATTAGTAAATTCAGAATGTTAAATGTCACCAAAACCACAGTGGCACTGGGAGACTGACATAACTTTACATGGTACACATAGAAGTGTAATGTATGAATAATCAGACACGCACAACGAATTTTGATAAAGGAGGGCTTCCATTACTTTGAAACTTTGTCTTGGATGTTCAGTAGACATGTGATCACACTTACAGAAAAGCACAGCTACGTAGTCTGTTTCTTCAACGATCTTGGACAGTATTCTGGCATTGACTTCCTCGATCCTATCCGGGAGATCCATCGCTTCGAGGCTGGTGAGGAAGTCCAATACGTTCTCCTCATCCATGAGATCTCCTGTAATATATTAAATAAACAAAATCTCGTAACAAAGTGTTGTACTCGACCTTCCAAGATAATGTACATGTAAATGTAAAGGAAATTACACTGTTAAATAACATGCCACTAAAACTCATAATGAAAGGATTTGATAAGTCATGCATTCTTATCCTTGACACTTGACGCAAGTTTGTGAAAATCGGTCACATATTTCAAAGCCAAGAATGAAGGTGGTGGAGACACAGTAAACGGACACACACAGATATCGTAGTCATTTCAAATGCATGTAGTTTTAATGTTTAGGCAAGGAAAGTAAATTACAAATATAGAAGAAAACGAAAGATTATATTTCTTAAACTAATTGTCATTAAAATTAATTCAAGATTAAGAGCACATTACCTCAATATCCTCATAGATTTTATCCCCGGATTGATTTAAATGCTAAGAAATTTTAATTTCCTTAAACCGCAGAAAATGTATTGTTATTATTTACGTTCTGTTGTGCGGGTTGCTATGCTAATGGTTAGATCGGTGTGGTGTAAAGAACAACATCCTCGGATGATTAAAAAGGCAAACAGTTATTTTAAAAACTGATAAAAAGTCGTATCATATTATGTTAATCTGCAATTCTCCGAATTAAAAACTTGGCGTTGTTTAAAGGAAATAGATTTCGGATAATTCTTCTCAACCAACGACCACCAACAAAGTATAAGTTATGTCCAACCCTACAGTCGCACTTTTATGTTAACGAAAATCCAACTCCTGCTCACAAAGAAGAATATAAAATTTGAAGTAATATTTAAAATATAAGGTTTAATTGTGAAGTGAGAGAGAAAACCAACGAGATGCAAAAGTTAGATGTTTATTTTTAACAATTTCTCAACATGTTTCGGGCATCATTATGCCCATCTTCAGGAGAACAAGACGTATGTTATTGCATGTGGTGTGTTGCGCTGGTTCTGCTGGATGTGGTTGGTAGCGGTGAAGATGGGCATAATGATGCCCGAAACATGTTGAGAAATTGTTAAAAAAAAACATCTAACTGTTTCATCTCTTTGGTTTTCTCTCTCACTTCACAATTTGCTCACGATGCACGGTCACAGAAACCTAAAGCTTAAAAATAAGATTTAATATTTGTTATGCAAGAAACTGAAATGCATTGGCTGAAAATTAAATAACTAAAATATTACAAGCTTTTCTGGGCAAATAGGGAGTAAATAAAGGAAAAAGAGTAGCTGGTATGGAAGAAACAAAAGATTGGTAGCGAAAACCCACAGATAATTATCACCTGAAAGACAAAGCCACAATAAAAAAAAATTATAGTGTAATGAATTTTATAAATATACATCGATGATACTGGATGTTAAAGGCACAAGTCATGATTAAATAAATTATCAAATACATTATTTATTCTACAAAGATCTTTGATATAATATGAAAATTCAGGCAGCTATTAAAATTAAATACTTTAGTTTAGGGATCCGATCCTGGTGGCCGCGTTTTCGAAGGTGTGGGTCTGTAGCCGCTCGCTTGCTGGGATTGTGGTTCGCATCCCTCCGTGGGTAAGGGTTTTTTGTCTCTTGTGACTATTGTGTGTTGTCAGGTAGAGGTCTCTGCGGCGGGTCGATCCCTCGTACAGAGGAGTCCTATTGAGTGTTATGTGTCTAAAAGCGATCGTGAAGCCTGACCCAATACGGGCTCTTGTGCCATAAACATTTAGGATAGAAATCAAAGATTGGAACTTGTTTCAACCATTTTATAATTCCAGAACATAACCAATAAACGTAATAATGACTATTCATCTTCAACTAGTGCCGATGCTAAGAAAAGATGGTACTTATCTCTATTCCCGATCTACGTCTTAATGGTTTTGACGGTAATAACTTTACCTCTAATGCAGTACAAATATAAGTTCCCTTTAGATATTAGATCGCACTTTTAAGGTCAACGTTCTAAAATCTCAGATTTCCGAATGAAAAGGCTGCATTTTCATTATCATCTGCTTAGTATTTGGAGTACAATTCATCCGTCAGACGTGTATTGTGTGACTCTACATGCCAGAATTATCTCGTATGCCAAAGCCGCTTGAGTGAACACTGATGTGACTCAACCCGTTGACCTATATTTAAGCGTCTGGCTCAATTTAGCTTCCGTGGATTGCTTAAAGCTTATGACGTTTGCTTCAAGTAACATAACAATCATACGTACACGGTTCCATCACTTGGTTTTGTGTCTTTTTTTTTTAAGCAAACTCATTCAGAATGATCCCAGGCCTCAATATCCCAAAGCGCATGCGCTAATTTTTCGTTTTCGTCTATAAATATCTGTACATCTGGGATGAAATGAAACAAAATACCGAAGTCAGAGCGTCGACCACGTTGGTTATTTGCAGACAAAAATTTAAATAGTCGTTTCATATTACCTTTAATTATTCTTGGAAAATATAAAGAAATAAGTGGTTAATTATAACAGTTTATGTTGAAATTAATGAATTACATTCAGCTATAAAGTGTTCAGTATTTTACAGCAACAACGATGCAGAATTGTACTCTTCCGTTTCTAGCTACGAATTCTAGCCAAATTTCCGGTTATCCTGATAAAATTTTTGTATTCGTCCTACCAGATGAACAACATCTTACAAGTCACAATGACCTTCATAATTCTTCGCAATTATCAATCATAATCATGTCAAATTTATTCAGTACGTATTAAAACGCTTCAATAAAAGTTGTGTTTTTGTATAACATAATAATAAATCATATGTACGTAAAATCTGTTTTATCTTCAATTTCAATGTAATTGGGAGGTTTATGTATGAAGTCTTGTAAGCTGACGTCATGTAACATGCTGTTTACTTTTATTATGTATCGTAGAGTGAGTATAGTAGCTAAGGTGCTGGGGAAGGTATTTGAACCTATGAGGGACCAGGTAACAGGGCAGTAGGGAAGAATACATAAAGAGGGGCTTTATGATCTGTACTCCTCACCCAATATTATTCGGGATGATCAAATGAAGAAGAATGAAATGGGCGGTGCATGTGACACGTAGAGGAGAAAAGAGAGGTGCATACAGGGTTTTGGTTGGGAGACCTGTGGGAAAGAACCACTTGGAAGACATATGCGTAAAAGGGAGGATAATATTAAAATGGATCTTCGAGAATTAGAATGGGGAAGCATGACCTGGATTTATCTGGCTTCGGTCAGGGACTATGCGGTAATGAATCTTGAGGTCCTATAAAATCCAGGGATGTCCTTGACTATCTGAGGGCCTGTTAACTTCTCCGGAAGGATTCCGTTCATTGAGTTAGTTAATTAGTAAGTTAATATAGCGAGCAATGTTGAGGAATACACTTTAATAAGAGAAAGCTGATCCAACAAAACGTATAACATTACGAACATGTTCCAAATAATGGCCAGTCTATCAGAATGTTTTAGGGTAGTGTTTCTCTCGCATTGAACCGCGGACCGCTGGCAACTCACGAAGTTTTTGATCCCGCTGACGAAGTATTAAAAGCAAGAATAATAATTTTTTATGACAGGCTCAGTGCTGATGAAACACGCACTTTTGGTCAAAACTGAACATAACGTGCAAAACATTTCTGACATTATAGCCTATCACTTTCCGGTTTTTACATGTGCTTTGTTTGTTATGTCTACTTTTTCGTTCAATACGTAGCCTGTCTTTCCACAGGTCCACAGCATTTTCCAAAACGAGTTTTCCAGAGACTACAATTTAGTGCTTCCAAATCCCAGTGTCTTCGCTTTTGCTTAAAGCAGGGTCTCCAACCGCGGCCCGCCAGATTATATTATGCGGTCCGCAGCCACGTGTGTAAATCGTATCTATATTACAAAAAGTACGCAATAATTTAGGCTTTTATTTTTCCGCGTGCAGCCCGCGAACTTGTCCACAATAAAGAGCGTGGCCCTTTACCGCAAAAAGGTTGGTAGCTCATGTTTTTAGGTCATCTAGTAGCTATACACATATTCTTTCTCGTCTTCTCATCCCTTCTACGAGACGTGTTCAAAAAGAGACCGTACTTTTTAAATAGTGCGCCAAACAGCATAGAGAGCGCGCTGCGGCTACTGAGCGCACCTAGCGTCAGGTTTTGACAACAAACTGCCATTTTTCCCGTTTCGCTATGAACATTAGTCGTCGAGCTACATCCGCTGAAATGAGAACGTGCACAAGCTGTTCGTCGGATTAGTGACAACGTGAAAATGAAAGAGCCTGAAGAACAACGTGTGTGTGTGTGAAATTTTGTTGTAAACTTAGTAAAAATTTTACAGAGACATTTAAGTTGCTTAACCAAGCCTACGGGGAGGACTGTATAAGCCGAACGCAGTGCCATGAGTAGTTTAGGTGTTTCAAAGAGGGCAGAATGTAGGTCGATGACGATCCCAGGCCTGGACGAACTTCCACACCAACAAATGACGACCATGTCGAGGGAGTTCGTGCTGTGATTCGTGGAAATAGTCGTTTAACTGTCCGAGAAGTTGCTGACGAAGTGGGCATCAGAGTAGGATATTGCCATCAAATTGTTACCGAAAAAATTCAGATGCGTCGCGTCAGTGCAAAATTCGTGCCGCGTTTGTTGACTGACGATCAGAAAGAAAACCGTGTTGAAATCAGTCAGGAACTGCTTACCAATGCAAATGGTAATGAAAACTTTCTTAAGAACATCGTAACAGGAGATGAGATATTGGTTTATGGGTATGATGTTGAAACCAAGATGCAATCGTCGCAGTGGATGGGAAGAGGGTTTCCTCGACCAAAAAAGGACGGATGAGTCAGTCAAAGATCAAGATTATATTTGAAAAAAAGGTAGACCAACTTGATGACACTTGCTTTATTATGTCAATTTACTGTTCAACATGTTTCAGATATTAATACATCCATCTTCAGGAGCTTGCGACTACTTGTTGCGTTATTGTGTAGGCTGACTTGAGGCGTGTTGGTGTTATGTAGCGGGATTGGCTGTTGGTGATGTGTGATCCGAGTGCAGGCTGAACCACTCGGATACCACATCACCAACAGCCAATCCCGCTACATAACACCAACACGCCTCAAGTCAGCCTACACAATAACGCAACAAGTAGTCGCAAGCTCCTGAAGATGGATGTATTAACATCTGAAACATGTTGAGCAGTAAATTAACATAATAAAGCAAGTGTCATCAAGTTGGTCTACCTTTATTCAAATATCAAGATGGTGCACGGTCCAATACGCATAAGATCAAGATGGTGTTGGTTGTCTTTTGATTGGAAACGCATTGTCCATCGTGAATTTGTACCACGTGGCCAGATGGTAAACAAAGAGTTGTACCAGGAAGTTTTAGTGCGTTTGAGGGAGGCTGTGCGCAGGAAGAGGCCTGAATTGTGGGAAAACCAGACTTGGATGTTGCCCACGACAATGCGCCGGCTCACGCGTCGCTCCTCATTCGCAGTTATCTGCCAAAACATCAGACATCCGTTGTGCCCCACCCACCCTATTCTCCGGACTTAGAACCAGAAGACTTTTGTCCCGTTTCTCAAAATTAAAACCACTTTGAAAGGACGTCGTTTCCAAACTATAGAGGAGATTCAGGAAAATGAGAAAAGAGAACTGCGCCCCATCATGGAAAGTGCGTTCCAGGAAACATTCCAACAATTGAATAAACGTTGGGCACGGTGTATCGCCAGTAGAGGGGACTACTTTAAAGGGGACAGTGCTTAAAATGCTGTAAAATGAGCAATAAAGTCTTTATAGCTAAAGTTCGGTCTTTTTTTGAACACGCCTTTTATTTTTCATAAGGCAGTTCCTACGCAATATGTGGCCAATCCATTTAGCCTTCCTTGGTTCTGTTGTATGAAGGGTGGTCCTTTCTTCGTTGACACTATGTTTTACTTCATTTTTCACACGAGTGTTCCAACTAACCTTTTCAATCGCCTGCTGGGGTACTGGCCATCAAATCAAAACTTTTTTCTAGGGTATACCAACCGAGACAAAACAAATCTTCCTGTCATTTTTAGTACTAAGAAAAGGAAGAAAATATTCTTCTACAGCACCACCACGTCGATGTATTTCTGGGACCCAACCAGCCCTCACTCGTCGAACATTTGGAGAAAAGTGACTGAAGATTTTCCCCAACATTTATCTATTGATACTGTTAAGTACACGTGTTTTTATACCTACATAACCCTCACATGCCTGTATGACGTGGTGCTTAATTAACAACAGGAAAATATTTCAAATTTCTTTCCATGCTGCAAAAAACTGTCCCTTCTCTTATGCAACATATGATTTTATCCTCCACAAATTACATTGACAAATAAAAGTAGCCAGAAATACATCAAAGCTTGAGACGGAAGGAAGCGAAATTTCTTTCAGTGATAAAGATACAGTGTAAAGTAGGACACGGAGAGAGTGAGTAGCTTAGTCATCTTGCAGAGTTTTGAATTGTAACACGAGACGAGAATTTCTCATAATGCTGTAAGCCATTGAACGAGACTGAAATAGACCAGCGAGGTTAAACACTTTCCAAGATGAACGACAAAAGGAAAATAGGATTTTCGCATTTCAGTGCTGCCACACTAATGGCAAACGAAATTTAAAAGACCAAATTTTTAAGTATTTGGACAACTTATTGCGAAGAGAAGTAATTTATAAAAACAGATTTAGATAGGAAAAAAGGCGCTCACACAGAACAGGTGACAGCAGTTTAAAAAACACTATTAATGCCGGCAAAGGTAAAGGTAAAGTTCACCCTAGAACAGGCCACGAAGGCCCAGAGGAAGAGTAGAGGTGTACCTCTACTCTTTCTTTAACCTCGGCTTTAGATGATGGTAGGTGGTCAACGCCAAGCCCCGGCCGCTTTTTCCCCTAGAAAAGGACACGGTACCCATTGTATAGGAGGCTGGGTGGGCCCCAGCGCCGGTCTGGACGGGTACGAAAAATCTCGCCCCCAACGGGATTCGATCCCCGGGCCGTCCAGCCCGTAGCAAGTCGCTATACCGACTGAGCTATTCCGGCCAACCTCTTAATGCCAGCAAAAAATGTTAAGCTAGTGTAATTGTACTTGTTGAAATCCCTGTCTAGCTATTGATGTACGTGCGGATGTTTGCAACTCGGTTTTGATATCTACAGCAGTTTGTATAACCACGTCACTTCGTCGTAGAACAAAGAAAAACTGCCACGTGGTAATTTGTAATCTGCCTTTATATACCCACAGAACAATGGAAAAGTAAATTTGCACTATGTATGACATGAAAAAATAAATCAGAGTGGAGGTTTAACTTCACTGTTTTTTTGGCATTGACAATTGAAAAGCCGAATAAAACCAATTAAAATGTAATTAATAATAAACATAGGTCTTAAAATGTGTACCTTAATGAGCCATGGTAAATGTAGATGATCACAGAAAACATTTTAAAATTTTACACCAGAAATTTTCATGAGATACGTAAATAATTGTGTTTACATGAGTATGTTCTGTAAACGTAAATGTTTTGACTTTTTGGTAGTAGAGATGAGGGTGTAGTGCCTAAACACCACGTTAAATTATGAGAATGTTCTCTGAAGTCTGTCTGCTCCCATATTTTTATTCTTGTCTCGGAGACAAATTCGTGTAATCAAAACTTTTCGTGGCAGTCCTCTCGTCGTTCTGTTGTTTCCTCCCCGTACAATAAACTCCTCATTAGCATCAGTGTTCGTACTTGTACTGCGACGGCCGGAACTGAGTAGACCGACCACGCTGTATTAGGAAGGCACCCGGTTTTATTCCCGACCTGGACGACGACAATAACGTGAGTCTTTACTCTATTTTTAATCAGAATCTCCAAACAAATGTCGGGCTTGAATCTCTATTAGAGCACATTCACTCCCACATTCCCTCTCTCAGCATCATACACCAATCATCCTACTTGGACGGTATGTGGTCACAAATGCTGAGATCTTCGTAAAATGAAGCTCAAGTTAGAACAGTATGATACATGCTTTCCTTTCGGTTGTTCTTTTCCACTTCCTATTTACGCTTAGAACGAACACTATGTTCCAAAACTCCAGAAGCCTTGAAGATGAAGGCACTACTTACCCTCGACCTTTCAGGATGTCAACCTCGCCATAGGGCGCAACATCCACAAGAACCAGAATACTCAAAAGCATTGTTGTTTTAATAATCCTTACGTGAGACTTTCCTTGTTTAGAATTTCCGAAATCAGTGAGAGGATAAGCCTTACAACACAAAGAAAGGTTATATTACAGACTCTTGTCATAACTGAATATTTGTCGTGCATTTCAGTATCTCGTATGTTTATCCCTATGACGACTTGGATAGAAAGTATATTTAGGAAAATGACAAATGTAACATAATATTTATCTGGCAACCTCCAGAACTATTAGGCATAAAGCGAAAAATAATATTATAATCACAACTGTAAACAAACGTTGTGAATATGTGTTGGCTTAGGGCACTATTAAATTGTGGGGGATATGAAGATTTGATAAAATATTCATTTCCTGTGAAGCAAGAAATATTTTTACGGTTGAGTCTTTATGGATTTCGCTGTATACAAGTCGATTCCTTACGCAGGGCCTCTATTCTATAAATTAACATCTCCTCGCCTTGAAGTTGTAAATAACGTGACAAACATATCACTCTCTATGTTGGTCTTCTTTACAATTTTCTTTTTCCAAGACCTGGGCATGTGGGCGATGGAATGAACTAACAATAGCATGTTTATCTCAGTAATTAACCAACTTGATGCACAAAATTTTTGTTTTACAATAAGTTTATTTCATGCCTCTACATGTTTCGAGCACATGTGCTCAACATCAAGTTGGTTAATTACTGAGCTAAATATACTGAGATGCACGGTCAGCAAAACGTCAAAATTAACTATAGCATTTTTTCCTCTGTGCACCAGACATTTTACAGAAATTTATACAAAACCACCAACAATCCTTTAAGCACAAATTATATTTCCTTTACAGAAACTAACCCTGTATATATTTAACTCAACGGTATGAATTACGTTTAAATTATAAATTTATAATTATCACTCTCATCAGACCATAGCTCTCTAGCAATACTAGAGTCTCGCAGTCAGCTTTGCTTTCACATGCAGTAAACAGTAAACATCAAGGACATGAGTATAACAATTAAGGTGCGGAGTATGGGAAATATATTACGGCTTTCGTGACATCATGGTTTAAAACAAAATAATTTCTAAAAACCTGCTAAAGTTGGGCCCCCTGCTGTGACTGCTACACTCTAGTGGCATTTGGTAGCAAACGGACTTTTTAAAATAACATTTAGCTTTTTCTTTTTGTTAATAAAAGCAATCTTGAGTGGGATCAAATATTTTTTTATATATTAGTAACAAATGTATTATATAATTACTTGTATTAGTATTTTGGTAAAAAAAAAAAAAGGACTGTAATTATTTCAGTGATATGTCCGTAAAACAAAACGTTTTAGTTGGTGTTTGAATATATTCTTGTATAAAAGACTTTTCTAGTATTCAACAGTATTTTGTTAACAAGGGGGACTTCTAATTAGCGTAAGAGCGACGTTTAGTAACAACAGTACTTTCTATTTGTGTTCAACAACGTTTCAGTAATAAAATCTTTGTAATTAGTGTTTATCGATACTTCAGTTGCAAAGGAACTTCTTAATTATAGTGCAATTACCGCAGGTAATTAGTCCCAGATTCTATACAGTATCTGCAGGTACATACCTTCGTAAATGATAGGTTCTTTCTCCCGGAAGTATGTAAGAGCGGGGAAGTTCTTGATCCCATAGTGCTTAGCGAGTCGCTTGTCGTTGATTTTGACGAAGTCCACCCCGAAAGTGTCTGTATCGTCATCTATCTTCTCGAGCTCGGCTAGAACCTTGTCGCAAGTCAGACAACTCCTCGCATCTGAAAACACGCAGCCAGTAAGTCAGTAGGTTGGCTGACGTTACATGAAATTCAAAATTATCTGTAACCCAGAAGCCAAAGTTTTAGGAAATTCTATACCGAAACACTTAATTTGATATGACACTGAGCAGTTCAGTTACAAGTATTAATATTCTCAAAACACTTTTCCTTCTTTTACTAGTATCCTCTCATATACTCCCCTTTCTTCCATACGGCCAAATACCTAAATGTCTAGTGTCTATGACGTATTCCACATTAATTTTGGGTTTATTTATTCCCGCCCGCATCTGAACTACGCATTCCATCATGCCATGACTGCCTAAAATTATTAGTCCACTTATGCAAATTATGAGTATATAAAAAGTTTATGATTACTTAATATATCTCCACTTATTTACATTCCCCTTTATCCACATATTTTCTTCAACGCTTTATTTCAAAATAACTGAAAATAACATCTGTGACTAGGATAAGCTGAATAAATCACACACAATATCTACTAAAACCAAGTTTTTACCACGCGTAAAAATCCTGTAGCCCGCGGCCACATTTTAAAATTATATGTATGTATATATATATATATATATATATATATATATATATATAACGTAACAATTCAGGTTTACTTGTTGTTGTGATTTTTAAACTTGCGGCCCACCAACCAAAACGCAGCAAATTTCGTGACCTTTGTCAAAAAAAAGTTCGAAGTTCCTATGTGAGACGCATGACTATATGGTATTTCTGGTAATTTAAATTTTAATATTTGTCTTTGCACCCACTTAACTTTCTCTGTTACTTGTTTTCTTTTAGGTCGGAAAACTATCTTCCTTACTTGTTTAAAACCTCGTCTTATTATGAAATTCACACATCATGATAATCAAAGCGTGCTGCAGGAAACAAATTCAGACATTTGTATCCTGTTTTCTCTAATTCGGAACACATGACTTTGGGTTAAATTATGTAAAAGTCCCAGAGCTTTTGTTTAGATATTTGTTTGTTTGTAATTCTGCTCGGATATACTATGTATAAGGAGTTTGACGTTCAGGTTACCGTGTATCGTGATAAATTCTTATAATAAAACCAACTACATGCATGCAGGAACAGGACGGAACCAGTTCCGTCCTGTTCCTGTTTGCAAGCTGTCAGCAAACCTGTATGACATACACCATTGCTGTGTGTACAGTAAAAAACTCCCGATGATGGACAGAGGAACTGTCCGAAACATGTAGAGTTCTATTCCAAAAAAACTGAGAAATTAGTTCATCTAGTTGGTTTTATTATAAGAATATAATGAGTTTTACGGATTAACGGAATTGATGTGAACACAATAAATTATTAACCTTCACGTTTAATCACACATTGCGTGCCAGATCGTCAAGCCAGGCATTGCACAATATGCCTCTCCTTTGTCTACTTGCCAAGAATGAAACAATGGCAGGAATGCAGGAAAAGAACGAATGTACCAACACAGAATCAAAGAATAACTACAGTACAAATAGCGAGTGGTAATTTGATCGTTACTATCAACAAAACTGAATGATACTGTCCAAATTCCGTTGTCACCTACTGCTCTCTGCGTTACATTTGGCACAGTCCAGTCTGCAGACTTTGTAGCAAGAGCTGTACTGTTTTGGATATGTTAACATTTCAATTCGACGATTCACGAAGCCTCCGCGCATTATGTAAGATTTCAACTCTCTTTTATCCTGAAAAAAATTTATAAAATGTCATGTTTCATCAATAAAATTTAAAAAGAAGGTATTCATTTGCCTAGATGTCTAGGTTCAAGATGGTTAAATATGAAAGATGAAAATCCGAAATACCTGAGAAAAAAGACATTACGTGATAATATACTTCTAGAAGTAGATTTCACTTTCCAATTTCAACACTAGCAACTCAAGATTTAAGTAATACTGAATGCAATAAAGGATCCAGTATTTCATGTACTCATTCATTCATGTGTTCTTCCGTCCGTCCGTCTGTCTGTTTTTACAAATTGTAATTTCAAAGAATAATTTTAATTTCGTAGTCTTTATCCACCTTCAAAGGAATTCTCAGAAGATGCACACAGGCTGATAATCAATAACGAAGATATACCATAATTTGAACTCTTCTAAAAACATTAATATTGTGATCGGATTAAGGATTAACAGTTGGGCTAGACATATGTCACGTAGGGAAGGGACGATAAATGTATCAAAAATTACTTTTGGAACCTGAACAGGTAAGACACCTTCTAAGACTGCCTGATCCGAAGCGTTAGGCTAGACATAGAAAAATACATACATACGTACACATACATACATTCATATTCACATACGTACATGTATAGAAACATACATACCTACGTACGTACATACATAGATACATAATACATACATTCATACATACATAGATACATAATACATACATACATAGATACATACATACATAAATACACACATACATACATACATAATACGTACATACATACATACACACATACATACATATATCTACACAAAAGGTCACATACGTTCAAGTGCACGGGTCACTACAATGTCCACCCTAGGGTACTCTACCTACACACGTGCCTGCTGTGTGTACAGCAGACAATAGCACTTTATCTTTGCTTAACCTTTTGGCGCCGGAATTATTTTTTTTTAACTTTAGCACACCCTGTATATAAAATGTGAATAATACAGGAACCAAATATGTTAGAATTCTGAAACAAAATGCATTTTGAAGAGAAAAAAACGGAGAGTATATACCATGTTTAAAATATTCAGTACATATATTTGTTGAATAAATATATAAAATGCAACGTTTAGAGGTTAGCGGTGCAGTACGACCACTATAGTTGACATTAGGCGTCAAAAGGTTAATCTACGTAGCGCCTGTACCTGAACCTGAACCACGTGTACTTTTTAAAAGAGTTATGCAAATTTTCAACTTATCATTTTACATTCACCACGCACTGTGATTTCTTTCAAAGTGTGATGTGTTAGGTTCCTCACCAGAAAGCGGGCTTTCCTCCGATTTTAATATCCTTTCTTCAGTTCATCTAGGAAAAATTCCATATCAAGATATTAAAATAAACACTCATCACTTCCTTCCACACAATTGCTAATTTACAATTCAGAAACTTTCTCCCATATGATGATGTGAGCTAAAACTTTAAGCTAAGAAATGATCACTAATTTCTTGTCAAATTAAAATATTTTATAGCCTATAATTATTTCAGTGGCGTAACAGCCCGTCTCGGGCCTAAGCCACCTTACAGGTGAAATTTCTACACTACACACAGACACACACAAGCACACACACACAAACACATACCCTGTAAAACTCCTCTGCAACAGTGATCAGCTTGCCTCAGAGACCGCTACCTACACAACAAACACATAAGACGAACGTCTATGTCTTCAGCAGGATACGAACCCGCGATTCAAGCAATCAAGAGGTTTCAGAAACATGTCTTAGACCGCACGACCAATTTTATAGCCCTATTAAAATAAACGTTAGGTTTTATGAATGTACACTTTCACTTACGGTGCTGGGATAGCTCAGTCTGTAAAGTAACTGGGCCAGGGCTGCCGGAACTATGACACACTTGTCCAAAATGACCCGTGGAAAAATTTACTTGGCACGCACCATTCACTGCTGTCCCAGGTGTTTTATTTCCTTTGCAAGACCAGCGTCTCTATATTGTGAAGTGCATGTGTATATGTACACATATCTTACTTCGTAGAGACTGTACATAAATTAATATTGCTACCAAATAAAATCGCGAGTGAAACATTTTTACACAAATCGGGAGATGTGCGAAGTGCTAACTGGATATTTATCACTGGGGCTTGGGCCTGGCGGTGACTGGACGAATATGTGACATTGGGCAAAATGTTTTACAAATTTCTTTTCAAACAGGAAGCAGTAGCAGCCCCGGTTACTTCCACATTTTTCTTCCTTTTCACATTCCTGATTCGATCTTCATTAGAAATAAAATATAATAAGTGTATTACTCAATAATAAATTATAATACGCATTAAAAATAATGAAATAATTAGTAATAATTATGGAAGTATCCAAGGCCTTATTTTGCTCTTCAAAATTCCCATGTGCACGCGAAAGTATTTCCTCGAAATTTATAGACAATTTGGGCTCGCGTAATCAAAATGTTTTGCCAACACTGAGCTAGGCTATGAGCTAGAAACGTGAGAAATTATTGTTGGATTTCCAGGCACAGGCAAAACAGGTCCCTTCTCTCAAGCTTTGAGACCGACCCTGCAATCCATCCGACCGCCAGTTCGTGAGTACAGAGGCTTCTGTCCCCGGAATAAAGCGGTCGTATATCCTCATGTCGTCAGCAAAGAAAACTGTAGCTTTACTCTACATGTTACCGTGTAAAATGCAAACATACGTCTTCACTTCTGGTAAATCTAAAGCAATCCCATTACAGACCAGGAAAGACCATCAGGGTTCCAGGAGGCTGAGGCTCCCAGATTTCATGACAGTCGGCACATGAAGGTGGTAAGGTTGTCAGCCCTACGCACCGGCCGCGTTTACCCCAAGAAAATATTCCTGGTACTCATTTCTGTTAGAGCCTGCGTCGACCCCAGAGCCATAGTGCGGCTGGAAGGATTATGTCAATTAAAAATTCCAATGAGATCATCGGGAATCGAACCCTCCACCTTCCGGCTTGTAGCGCAGTGCCTCAACCAAATGCGCCAACGCTTGTCCCTTACCTGGTGTGTGACCCCATTTAATTAGGGAGATGAGTATCCAGAAAATTGCTACCTCCAAAGGACCAACGCAGCAAGTTCCTCCAAAACGCTTACGCTCCTCTACCAACCTAAATGATGCCACGCACCAAAAGAACCAAATTTTAAGCCTTTCTGTGCTGTTATTTTATGTTTCCTTTACTAAACTAAACTAAACTCCGTGGCCTTAGTCCGCACGCGAACTATATCGACAGAGCGGCCGCCGCCGGTCGGCGAAGTTAGTGCCAGCTTTTGCGGATAGAGGGGTGTCACGTGGTCAGCGCAACGGGTCCCCACAGCCGTTAATCTCTGTTTTCTAGACCTGCAGCCGTTACTTTTTTTCATTCAAGTAGCTCCTCAATTGACCTCACGAGGCTGAGTGGACCCCGTTCCAGACCCACTACTACTCAGAAAATCTGGTAGCGCCGGGGATCGAACCCGGGACCTCT
>Ga0136643_10007164_pt1 | contig 16083 bp, 10 predicted proteins | sample TergutLab28metaG_FD_96883 | JGI IMG/M metagenome (GOLD analysis project Ga0136643, IMG submission 96883) | Labiotermes labralis P1 segment gut microbial communities from Petit-Saut dam, French Guiana - Lab288 P1 (version 3) (version 3) | ecosystem: Host-associated > Arthropoda: Insects >... | reverse complement strand
TGTAACAGATATTAAAAAAAGATTTATTATTGGGTTTATTTTTTTTTTATGATATAAAACTTTTTCACCTTATGAAAATGGCACAATGGGGGGGGGGGGGAACTGACAGTACATGTGAACATTATTCTACTGACTATAATTTTGAGACATTCAGCTACACAAGTGCCCTTACAAAAGTGTAACAGCTAACCAGGAGAAATGCAGGTATGAATTTTCACAAAAAAAATTTCAGTCTGCATGGCACTCAGGATTCATACTGTCTTTTGGGTTAAAACTCCATACAGTCTGCATGTTGCCTACAAAAACTTTGCAGAAACACACTACCTCCTATTTCAGTGTGACTGTACAATGAATGTAGAAGCAGTATAGTCCTCTGACATGCTGGTGCATATCTACCAGTCTTTATGGTGTCAACCCAAATTAAGAATTGTTCCACACAATTTACAGCACAGCTTTCAAGTGGGTTGGGATGTGGCTCATTCCCATGGTAAAGACAGCTGGAGGGATCTTCTACCTCTACCTAATTATTAATGCATATCAATGATACTTCTTATAACACTGACAAAGTGACCATGCATCAAGATTGGCTCTTTCTGTTTTGGACACTAATTTACAGTGTTACGACAGCTCCAGGGAACCAGCATTAGCTACACTGGCCAGTACCATGATCATTGGTGGCAGAGTAGTTTACTCTTCAGAGAAGATGAACTACTTTCATCATGGAATAAAATTTCAAAACATGCCCTCTTTCACCATATCTTTTTGGGCACCCAAACTCATCAAAATGCCCAACATTTAAGACATTTCATAAAATACAATGAATCAGGAAATACAAGAGGACTCATACTGAACTTCCCATAATCAGTGCCCAACCAACTGCCAGTTCATTCATGGCAAGAGGAAAATCAAAGTTGATGAGAACACAAATCCTTGAATATATCAACCAGCATTAATATGCACACCCACTCTATTTATCCACAGATGGTGAACAGCAAATATCTTGTATACATAAGAGAAGTGCATGCTTTTGTATGTTCTGTGATGCTAAGGAGTCCAGCATGGAGCAATTTCAATGATGTGGGTATACATCATTTCTTCTGTGAAGTGTCAGGCAAGCAGTATTTTCATATAATGGTAAACTGCACCAACATCTGATAGCCACCATATATATCATCACTTTTTTAATTTTTTGCATGAAACAGAGTATGGGAAGTGGAATCTTAATATAAAACCATTCTCTCCTGAAATAATGAATGGATTTCAGTAGACTGGTATTTCTGGTCTACATAAAAAACTGTCCAGACTGTTTTAATTTCATTGTGCATCAGCCTGAAATGACTCATACCTCATACATAGCTCATACTGAACAGTATATATCCCATTATGATCCACAACTTTTATATAAAATATTTTTCAATGAGTAAGTGTACTTAAAATAGAAAGCAAATATACTTTGGTTATGCTGTGCATGGTACTGTAATGTGATTAGCTTCACAACAAATCTTCATCCCAAAATAAATTACTACAGAGGTGAATCATGTACAGACAATCACAAAGTACTCATTTCACAAATACACGTGCTCCACTGCAGTAAATATTTTTTCAGTACATGGCATTTTGTCACTGCTCTTCTGTGAATGAGATAACAGTTTCATGTAGGTTTATGGCATGGGAAATCAGCAGCTGCTTCAAAGATAGGAGATTTGTAGATAGTTCATAAATGACACCAGAATCATATTTCATATTACAACATATTTACCCATCATACTGTAAAAACAGCCAATAAATCCTTTGAGAGTGACGCATGGTTATATATTTGGAAATGGCAGGAAAAAATCAAAATGAGGCTACATTTAAGAAAAAATTAACCACCATTAGCAAATGAATTTAAATTCCAACTGTATCTCTTGATAACCTGAGTTTTTCTGGCTTAGCATGGACATTTGAATTGCTACCAAGTAAACACACGGAGATCGGCATACGGTACCTTATGACAATAAAGGTTACGAGCAGACTCTATTGGAGTAATACTTTCTGCCATTCATTTTGGTCACCTATCTTGTTGCTTTTACATACAAATGTACAGACTTAAACACACAAAATTGTATCTGGTATGGACATGAGATTTGCTCCACCACATTAATATAACATGGATTTAAGGTGTATGAGGATAGAGTGCTGAGGAGATTTAGACCTAAAATTAACAGAAAGCTGGTGGAAATTATATGAGCAACTTCATAATTGTACTCTTAACCAAATATTACTAGTGTCCAATAGCGAATGAAGAGATTGGCACAGCATGAACTTCACATGGGACAGATAAAAACTGACACATATAAATGTTAGGGCTGAGAGCCTGAGGAGAAGAAACAGCAGGTGGAAAGATGATAAGGAGTAGCAGCCATGTTAAGCAGGTATTATCACAACACACCATGATGTTTCCACACAGTGCAGATGGAAAAGATGCCCTCCAAATGTGGAAGCAGCTGCAACAGAGTATACTGGACAAGCAGTTTGGACAGCTGACAAGCAACGGGCTTCCAGCTTGGGAGTTAGTTAATGGATTAACCCTCACCATAAAAACAAAAGGACATGTAACAAAATTAGGCCCGAAAATTGAATATACTCTTTGGAATGACCTAAGTAAAATAAAATAGATGTGGGATTTGTAATGCGTCAAATCTCTATGGGCCAGGTTCAGTGTGAACAGTCACAAAAGAATTAGCAAAGCAAAAGTTAGGTATGGTTGGGTCAGATGGTACAGTGGCGGCCCCAAAATAATGATTATAAATTCTCTGTGAAAACTGGAATAATAATTACCTCTTACATAAAGGTCTTTCCATACACAAGAAAATCAATTCTGCAGTCAGGAGGGTAGAATTTGTTACAGACAGGGTACACTATGATGTTACTGCCATGATGATGATGTTCTGAATGTGCATGCCCCAACAGGAGATACAAGTTACAAATGAGGAACTAGAGCAGGTATCTGATCAGTTAACAATACAAAATCCTTGGTAGCATTCAATGTATAAGTATTGAAACTTTTGTCCAACTTACAGTTTGGGGTGATAATGTACATGAAAAATGTAATAATGACGACAGAGTACTTAACTTTGCTGCGTCCAATAATCTAAATGCGAAAAGTCCTATGTTGTCATAATGCAACATTCGTACACTTTGTCCACTACTTCTGACAGCTAGGCACATAATATTGCTATCTCAACAGGAGATTTTGTGTTGCTCATTCCAAGACCTTTACTGTTTTCAGACAACACATAACTCTGATGAATATATCTCAAAATGAAGGGAACATTTCATACAGTACCTTGGTACAACCAGTTACACCATTTGTGCATGCAATAATTCTGCAACAATATCCTGCATAAGAACAGATACAAAAACTTTTGATAATATGACACAGCACACTGAGAAATGTTTCGTACAGGGCACAATTTTAAATCAGGTTTGAGATTATTTTAAGTTTTTACAATAACAATGAGGAGGAGGTGAGATTTTCCACACCTGTCCCTACCAGCCCTGAGGCCCACCCAGCCTCCTGTACAATAGGTAACAGGTCTCATTCTGTGGGATAAAGTGGCCTGGGTGTGGCGGTGACCACCCACCGCCATCTAGTACTGAGGTTAAAGAAGGAGTAGAGCTATATCTCTACTCTGCCTCTGGCTCTTCACAGCCTGTTATAGGGTGCACTTTCCCTTGTTTACAATAGTAGTAGTGTTTCATTCCATTCCATAGTTTCTTCTGAAATACCATGCATACTTCCTCTTCATACTAGAGTACTGAAACTACACGCACAGTACAGTGGAAATGGAAGGGCAAAGTTCAGCAGAGTCAAATATTAGCGCCCATGATGGCAGAAGGGTTGCCACTATTGTGCTTTAGGACTGGAGATTCCAGAAATGGAGTTCTCTCTCCATACTCTGGTCAGCTAAAGAGAATTTTTAGATTCCTATGTATCTCACATTTCTGAGACCACATATGCACTAACACTGACACTGAAGTGGAAATTTCGTTCCTCATGACACTGTAAAATTAAAAGGGCCACAAACCTCCTTACTAAAATAAAATTTAAAATTTTGGCACCTGCAATAACTGGGCTGGTAGTTAGTTCTACATGCCAATGTTTTAAAATTCTACAGGAAAATGAGTAATTATAAATGTTATTTAGAACATATACATATATATGCCCCAGAAGGTGCAGATGGATTTGTCCACTACAAATCTGAATTGTGACATGCTAGGTTTTTCAATTAAGTTTTAATGATCAATACTGTCTGTATGCAGAACTTCACAGCAATGAAATTTCACCATGCTTTTACCTGAAGTGTGCATAAAATTACGTTCATATGTAAAAGCCTTTTAGGGAAAATCTCCAGAAATGGAAAGCCCCTGCGGTGGCCACTATAGTAACAGTAAAGTTTCAGCATGCAGTGGTTACAAAAACACACTCTTTTGCTAGAAAGGATTATGGAACATCAGCATGCAGCTCATTTGAAAGAGCCAAACATGAAAATACTTTCAGCACTGAAAATACAATTTTGGTTTTAGTGACTACTTTACACTGGACATGACTTTCCAATACAAGTGAAACATAGGATATTCCATTAGCCCATCAATCACAAATAATGCATGAGGCACTTCCATGAACTGCGTCACAATACTTAAAAAAAAGCAAGAACATATTTTCCAAATAAATTTATTTTTTCCTGAAGTTTCTACAGTAAAGGATACACAACAGTGAAATCAACTGTGCAAATGCAAAGAACCAAACAATCTGCAGTAACAAAATACAAACATTTCAACTTACTTGACTTCTTCAATGCTATTTGCAACAGGAGTGAAATTCCATATGTATATTAACTTCTGACAGAGTGGAAAAGCAGCAGACACAATAAAAAAAAAAAAAAAAAAAAAAACAATCACCTGTAAACAGAGACAGGGGACTGAGAAGTCCAACAGCACCAAGCTGTGATTGGTACATAATTAAAACAATCGCCTGTCAATGATGACAGGGGACTGGTGTGGCAGTCCAACAGCAGCCGGTGCTGTGATTGATCACTTGTGGATAAATACAATCGCCTGCCTTTGAGGCAGGGGACTAAAGAGAGTCCAACAGCTTGTGCTGTGATTGGTTGTTGCAAGAAATACAATCGCCTGTCTGAAGACAGGGGACTGACAACAGTCCAACAGCAATGTGCTGTGATTGATTGAGATAAGTGAGCGAGTGAGAGATAAAAAATACAATCGCCTGTCAAGAAGACAGGGGACAGGTGTCCAACAGCTGCCTCTAGCTGTGATTGTTGGTACTACCTTGGGACTTGCTCCAGATTGTTGCTGGTTGGTTGGTCATTGCCACCACCTGACAGTCATGCTACCCCACACAACCTGATTTAGTCAGCTCAGTAATTATGCTATGAGTTTTCTCATGTCAGAAATAACACAACCTTATACCAAATGTTACATAAGAATCTGCTACCAAATTATGAATGTATTGCAGACAGCTGACCAAATCAAGGGCCTTAAGAGGGAATAGGACATCAATCTCTTTCAAAAGACATCATAGAGGCTTACAATATTTCTACTTCATTTCACCTACCTAGCAATCAGGAGTGAAGATAATAATAATTTCATTACAATCCAATTTCATCTTGCAGAATTATAAGCTGTATTCCTAGAGTAATCTATGAAAAGGGTAAAACAGTTTCAAATATCCATCTTTGGGTACATACTTACAACAGAATGAATTATGCAAAACTAATTTCTGTAAGTGTCCTATCCCCTTCTGAATTACTTGTAAGATCCAAACACATAATCATACACAAGTGACATGCCAAATACTTTAAAATTAATCCCTGTGGCATTGCCTTTTGTAGAAAATTTCAATTAACCTGTAATACAAGTACAGAGTGTGTTTATAAGAAACAGAGGGAACAAATATTGAACTGCGGGTCCCACAAACATAGCTATTTCCTGTAAGTTTTCAGGCTTTCATGGTGGGTTCTGCTAAAAATGATCTACTGGGTTATTATGCCACGCAGAATAGTCTGAAAGTCTGTTCCAAGATCCCTTCAGAATATCAGAAAATACCTATGACACTATATGGTGTAATATTCCATGAGGCTATCATTTGAGATGATTATTTTCTACACAAAACTCCAAGTTTTCTTTGTGAACACATGGAATAAGTTGTATCATACATATAAATATTGTAAGGTTTGTTTGAAACATCATGCTCTTCTGAACAAACAGATCATATGGCAATCTCTTTTGCCTTCATTAATTCCTTCTCAAAAATTGTTTTTAACAAAAAAAGATAATGTTAACAATACAGGCAATGTACATATAATGAAACACTGAGGTATGTTGCCATAAAAAAACAGTAAGTATTACATATTCTGAGTGTGTGTCTGTAGCCTTAGTTATCCAGCATGCAAAGCACATACGCCATCCTGTCATCTGTGGGCTGTCAAGCTCTACCACATTTTTACATTATCTCACAAACAGTATGATTTTGGAAAAAAGTTACTGAATTTTTATTTTATCTACGTTTGTCTAACACTTCTCATCCTAAGAATCCAGTGAGATATCATAAATGTACTTATGTATTCAAATGAATTAGCTGTTATTCTATTCTTGTCAGATTTTATTGAAACTCGACTTTCGAAATATATCCAAATACCAAATTTAATGAACATCCGTCCAGTGGCAGCTGAGTCATTCCACGTGGATAGATGGATGGGCATGGAAAAGCTAGTAGTCACTTTTCAGAATTTTGCAAACATGCCTAAAAATTGGTAATGCTACCTCTATCACAAGCCATGGAAAGTACATGAAGTACATCACCTTCCCTTGGCTTCCAGTGGTGGTAGCATATCATTAGAGGCCTGCACAAGCATTGCACAGCAGCTGAAGTTATTGGCTCTACAATCAACGGCTAAGGTATAAGAGAGTAATTAAATTCCTCCTGCTGTTAATTTCAGAATTAAGTGGGTTTAAGATTATGGTCATGTGCCAGCCAAACCCAGCATGTTTTACTATATCTATATAGTAAAAAGAATGCCTTATGCACAGTATCTGTCCCTTCACAAACTGGGCACATTTTTCTAACTCTGACAATGCAAACTCCCACTGAAAATTTTTCAAAAATTTTGAATAAATGAACAAACATGCCACAAGCAATAACCATAAGGAACACCACTGCGAATGTTGCATATTACATTACTAAGTATGGCCTCAGAAAATGAAAGCTCATATACATTTAACACATTGGGACCATCCCATCACTTCCCTCATACTTTTCTTGACATTTAACCAAAAAGATGGCGCCTACCTATAAACTATTTAAAATTGTTATGCCTTACTTCACCAGTCTCAATTGTACCATTAATCAGCTGGAATCAGTAACAAAGTTAACCCTGTAATTGCCAGTCAACTTTCTGTACCGCCAGGACTAACACTTCAATCACAAAAGAACATTTGTCATGTCACAAACAAAACTGCAGAAAAATAATTTATTAAGACTTCAAATCTGGTACACAAGTCTACATGATCCTTATATCCATCAGCTTTCCTACATGTTTAGTTGTACAACACACTTAGTCTTAATGGGTCCTATTATTAAGTATGTGGTAGATGCACAAAAAGCGACAAAGCCTTAAAACATCATTTCAATAACTATGACTACATTTAACACAGCATCTCATATGTTCATCAAGGGTACACAACCCCAATAATTCATTCTTAAAGACTTACTGAGAAAATCAACTCTTTCTGACGATGGTAAAAATTTTTGGCTGGCAGAACAAAATGGCATCCTACGGTAAAGCACACCATACCAACAAAATTACTTTATGTTTCTTTCTACGGCAAAAGTTCAATGTTACGTGCAACATGACATTAGACTATGTCACAATCAGGGGTGACAGGTCACATAGGCAACTAAATTTTTTGTGGAGGCACCTAGTATTTGTTGGTCCTCTGTAGGGAACTTGTTTCATGTCACTATCCTGGTATCTAGAATTTTAACCTTTGGAAATTGTGTGTCCTACATATACGTATGATGGGCATATTGCTAACCCCTCAGCAACAGCATTTCATACATTTAGTCAACAAATATCCATACTGAATTTTTTGGGACACGCTACACTATCTGTTTCATAATGTTACCTTTCTGGTTCATAAAACATTCACATTTTTTTTAAAATTTAAATGTCCATATTCATCCCTGAAGGTTAACGTGGCACCTAGATTTCTTGAAAATCTTTCAACCCCAGGAATGTACTATGTTCACTGGCATCACTGATTTAGCCAACCATTCACAAAACTGCAAATTATGCCATTAAGTCCCATAACTGGATGACAGTATTTTGGAGAGACATGCAGCCTCTGTCTTCATGGATGAAGAATTACATCCAAGTCATGCTGAAATTATGAGAGTGTGGATGTGACTGAACTATACAGGCACATCACAACCAAGATGGCAAATCAGAACTATAGGAAGGGTTACAGGGAATGCCCTAGTCTAGGCCAACAGGAAGTGCACAATGAGACATGTGAGAAAACATGATACAGAACCACAAGTATGAAAGACATGAAAAGTAGCAGAGAAAAACAACTGCATATATACAGTCCTTTACAGCACTCTTGAAGATGGCAAGTTATCACATGGACACCCCACTTCTATGGGCACAGATAAAAAGATGTTACTTCAAGGGGAAAAACTATCAAACATTCACAGAAAAAGTTCCTCATCCTTGGACCTTCAAAGAGCTTAAGAAGAACTGGGCTCTACACCCCGTCACCCCTCCTGCAGTTCTGACTAGCCACCTTCCTTGCAAGTCATATATGTAACCAAACCACATCCTCACCCTAATCATTTATATGCCAAACCTTCAACATTAACAATGCAGGCAGTATATTCCTCTGAAATGTCAAAATGTAACTACATGACTACACAGTGTCAAAACCCTGAACCCATAATCTGAATAAACTCCACCATGAAAACCTGGAAGCTTATATCCTAATATCTGTTCAACAGCTCTATGAAGTCCTGGCACCACAATATAGCACAGCACATTACATCACAAAAGTAAGCTGGCATTCTGGGCACTGATCTGTTGAACACACTCCTTGAAAGTAATAAAATTTCTGGCCTTTCATGGGACTTATGAAACTTACCTTACTGAATTACTAAATACTACACAAATAATTCTGTTACCAGACACCACATTGTTAATCTTCACTATAGTAAAGCCTTGTGACCACAATTTTGACTTCCACTGTTCCAAGAACATAGACAGAGTTTTGTAATTTTTAAACATAAAACAAAACTCTAACAAGCAAAATTTATTACCCACATACAACATACCTAACTTCACAGTAAAATGTTTTTTGTAAGATGTTACAGTAAGCTTAACATTAGGTGGACTGCTATTGTAAGTTGGCTCCAGCAGCTGAAGAAACCAGCATACTATTAAATCAACTGCTTTGTATTATAAAGCACACAGAAATGACAAAAAGGCATCCTGCAAATTCATATATTAGTACATTCAAGAATCAGACCATGTAATTTTCAGCAAAAATAAACCACAAGAATAAAAAAGTAAAACAAGAGCGGCCATTAATGTGAACGCATGTTTCAAGAGTTCCAAATGTTGTTCAAACGTAACATATGTCTGGTCTTGTAATGGCAGAATTAAAACAAAACAATCATTCTACATCAGTTGCCCATGTTGGGATTATGAAGAATGTCTTTTTACCCGTTTATATGGAATCCATGACATGCTGTTATTCTGGGGACCAACAAAAATGAACAATACTGCAAACATACTGCACGACTTGTAACTGTTTTATGATAGATAAAATGTCTAATTCAAACCTGGACTTATGAAGATCCTGAAGAGTAAGTCTGACAACTAAAACAAGAAGTACAGATTTCTCGCATAAAAATGGAGGGCAGTTAAAAACATACACAAAAGTTCTCCAGTAAACACTGTGAACAAGTCAATGTAGAGGACTCGTTTAAAAGAGAATAGGTTGAATATGTATGTGGGCTGATCATAATAATCCAAGGATGACAATAAATGACACAAGATGTTAGCAACTGTTCCTTATTTCACCCCCACTGCACAGAAGTTACTCGTATGGAAGTAATTAAGAAGTAAGTAGCAAAATCTGTAAGTAAAACAGTGCTGTGATCGTGTTCACAACTGTCACCACCCTGGGAAATGGGTGACATCACAGAATACTGTAGGTGACTAAAGTTCAGTGTGAAAGGTGGAAAAATGACCAGGACATGCTGAAATCTCCAACTGAAGAAGAAAACTCTAATTGGACTAGACATGTGAGCAGGTGCTCAACTGAAAGACACAACTTTCATCCAAGACAATCCACGCCCTCACCACCCAGCACAGCACAACGATGAAGCACCTAGTGTTCGCAATGTAATTCACAGCGACAGACATGCAGTCATGTATCATATTTGGAAGTTTGGAAATGTGCAAGAGATGGAAATTTAAGACAGATAGCCTGAAAATTGGAATTTGATTTATGACAATATACTGGCTTGCTTGGCACTTTGAAAAAGCAAACTCCAGGCCAAGCACAATGTTTCACAGGTTCCACACTCACTTATTCACTCAGCTGCTCCATTCCTGAAATAGTGAAATGCTTTGAATGGAATGAAATTTCAGTACATCTGAAGTGCAAACAATGTGCCAAAACAAAAGTACCAGAACTGCTTTAACAACTGGCAAAACCAATGAAATAATGTCACTCAATTAGGAGGATACTACTGTGAAGCCAAACATGGTTAATGGGTGAAATTTTTAATTTAAAAGAATAATCGGTCACAGTTTTATGTTCTGCTCTGTCTATCCTTAATGGAAGAAATTAAAATGCCTCTAACAAAAAAAAAAATTCAATGAGCATCCAAAATTTAACTTTATGACAGAAAAAGCCCAAATTCAAATGAAAATTTACATCAAACATTCCTGTGTGAAATAATGTGTATATACTCATACTGTAAACCTTGTTCATTATGCCACACTATTAAGATTGGATTCTGTCCCAACACTTATTATGCTTTAAGGCAAGCCTTACTGTTATTCCTAGTGTATAGCTGTACTATAGTAAGGCCTGCCACACTAACCTGGAGTTGTATGCCAGAATAGGACGATGCTATATGATGACTGCAGTTTACTAAAGAACAGAGTTGTCGATCGATGGATAAGGTATTCCCAATCAGGGCATGAAATGGTAATAAATTAAACCTTCTCACAGAAAACAGAGCAAGTTACAGAATAAGGCATTTCAATCAGTACATAGCTTTGGCATGTCTGTCACGTCCATGTCCACCTAAAAGTATAAGAAGATTCATCGATTGACAACCCTATAATATAAAGTGTCTGCTTTACCTGCAGAGGCCGATGATGTGTACGATGCACTAGGCCCTCAATAATGAACGGTACATGCCGATAGCTTTGCCACAAGACACACAATCTGTGTTCATCATCACACATCAACACTATAAAGAGCATATGCTTGCTGTGGTAACAGACGTGATCAACTGCATGTTAGTGGTGGGCAGCCTTCAACATACTATAATGAGCAAACCGAGAACCAACACGGGCACACATATTTACTGCCATAGTCCAAACTACATTTGATAAGCACTACTAAACTACAAACTACACCTAGGCCAGGGAAAGAATGAACACAAATTCTCCACCACTCATCTACTCAGAAGCTACCGCCCATCATCACAACTTCTCCCCCTCCAACCAGCTGTCACCACTTTTGTTCATTCTTTCCCTGCCATGAGTGTAGCCTGGAATATGGCATATCATTACCATCAACCAACTACAACATGAAATTTTGTCAGCAGAGCTAACTATGACTATAAGTAACTTAAAGTGTGCACATTTTTTTCCCCTTGACAAGTTAATGTAAAAATGGAGACCATTGCAAGAAAGCTATGTTAGCTTACTAATCACTTGGTTGCAATGGTATTCAGTTTCCATTCAAGCAACACCTGCCAAACAACTATACTATCTTGTGTAGGTTGGTGGATGGAAAATTGTGTGTCTTACAAAATGACACATCACGAAGCAAATAAGTTAAAATGACACAGTATATTACCGGATGGAAGAACCAGCATATTACCCTATGCACAACATGGAATAAAACACATTCCACAGTTATTAATAACACTCGCAAATATATCTACCCTCTGGGATATGATACCACAGAGATCAGTAGGAAGGTACCAACATTTCAAAAAGGCTTGGTATCTTCATCTCCAGTGTAGTCCAGGGCAGTGAACTCCTCCGCAATGTTGACACCTACCTACCAAATTCTACAGTCATACTCCAACATATTCCAAGGCATAAATCTTCAGACCGCTGCTGCAGGAACTTCAAACCCATAAAGGTGTGGGGGGGTTCTCGTATTTGAAGGTGATTCAGAGCTAATCATTCAAAACAAGCAAAAACAAAATCTGCACTCCAGGTACTCTTGATTCTAAAAGGGAGGCACTGATTTTATGCCTGAAATACTAATGTCATTATAGGCCAAACTAAAGACTGTTATCCTGCACAAATATGGCAATAGCTGACAAAAATTTCTTTCTAAATTCTGTTACATTATCTGGATAAAATTACTCTGTGTGTCTGTTAGGTGTGTGTGTGCGCGCGTGTTTTCAGAAGATTACAGGATTTTCAATATGAGACTCTTCAAATAATGGCATCAAATCTGACTGCGAATGATCACATAAAAACTTGACAGAGACCTACAGTCCACCACCAAGATGATCCCTCACAGAAATGTGACAGATGTGCATGTATAAGATTTTGTGGCAAATGACAAATGGCATGTATCCATCCTTAAAGCGCTCATTACAACAGTACACAGTGCACAATCACTGCATGCTACTTGAAATGCTTGATGTTTTCAGTCTGTGTGCTGCAGCAGCAGTGTCTGTCACTCCCAACAACAGTCCTCCAGCTGCTCCTATAGAAAACAGCCCCCCCCCCCCCCCACCCCAGGCAGGCACATCCACTCCCCTGCGAAGATCATGGCCTTAGATGCTATGTACACATTACTTATTTTGCTATTTTGCATTTATCTCTGTTTCTGCATCTCTTAGTCAGTATAGAGATTCACTGTAGGCCTGACAGTTCTGGGTTCAAACACCAGCAGAGGCAAGATTATCCACATAGGTCCAGACCAGCCCCAAGGTGCACCCAGCCTCATGTACATGGGGTACCAGGACTTTTTTCCAGTGGTAAAGCAGCTGGGGCATGGTGTTGACAACCCACACCCATCTAGTGTCAAAGTTCAACAAAAGGTACAGCTACACATCCATGCCCTCTGTGTGTCTTAAAGGGAGTTTTGCTTAATTGTGGCGAACATTCCTACTCATCATAAATATAACTTGCCCAAACATTACTGCCTACATGCTATATATTATTGCCCACATTTTTACCACCAAGAAATGAACCCTGAAAAGCAATGTGTACTAATGACTATAAGTTACTCTGTACAGAGTAAAGATGCTGGTTCTCCTTCCTCAATTCCATACACCATGGTGAAACTATGCTGAACTATTATTTTAACTTCTGCACAAAAGTAAAAACCTAATACAGTTTAGCCACATTTAATCCCAATCCAAGCGGGTCCACGGACAAATCGACGAGATCCATGCTTAAAAATGTTCACAGAGAAACTTAAAAAAAAAAAAAAAGCAATACATATTTCTTACAGTGGCTGGCCACATGTGGCAATATTGGAGAATTCAGCTAGAAGGAAGATGCAGGGCGACTGACCATGAGTATAATGGTGCACAGGGAAGAAGTTGCCAATCTAGGGGCAACCAGACCACAGCAGCCAGAGCCCCCCCAACAAACCTGATCATCTGAAGCGTGGATGCATCATCGGTGTGAGCATGGGGGGGCCAGGGAACGCCATAGGTGGGGCAGCATAAGGATGCACAGCACCTGGTGGCAACGTTCCAATCAACCCTGCAACAATTTATTTCATATTAATAACACAATTTGTCTTCTTATATGGGAGAAGCCAGAGTAACAACCGATCTGAAGTTAATCATATATTTTTAACTGGTCACTCATGTAAACCAGTGGTCCCCAACCTTCCCAAGTGGACCACACTTCAAAATAAGAGAAAAAAAAGTGAGAAAAACACACACACACACACACACATATATATATATATATATATATGACCTCAATTTTCTTTAATCATTATGCAATAACAAAATGTGATTTAATATAATAAAAAAATAAATAAGTTCACAAATATTATACTAATAATCAAAAACATCAGCACCCCTGGAATTCTGACTTTGTCCAGCACCTCATATTCTGAACAGAACAAAATGTTTTGGAAACCAGATCTGTTTCCACCTTCACATGTAAAATGAGAAGGCAGCTACTTATCTGGATCCACTGCACAGAACCAGACCCAATCCAATTAAAGGGATTACCTAATTCTTGTGGAGCCAACTAGATAGTCTGCGTGCCTCTCCACACTTTTACCTGACTGAAACAAATCCACACCATCATATTATTTTTTTCTGTTCAGAACACTACAAAGCTGACAGTCCACAAACCCAGTAATCCAAGGCGTAATATATCATCATAAGAAACATTCAGAATTAATCACAAAGACAGTTACTTTTAATCAATGTGAATAAAATGTAACATGTACAACGAACCTAAAATTTACTACTTTACAACTACTGAGAAAAAAAAGGACAACAAATATACAATCACGACAAAAGACAACAGAGCATAAAACTACTACTTCAGTTGCGATGTAAACGTTCTTTTCACCAAATTTTACCATTCTAATCACATCTTCCGAAAACCATAATTAAACAGGTTTGGGGGCCACATTAAAATAACCATGGAGATGCATGCAACCCTTCGAACACAGATCTGTGACCACTATTATGAACATACACATATAGTGGATTAAATATACACTGCCACTTTTGAATTTAAAGAATGAATAAAGCTAAAGAACAAGGAATAACATAACGTGTGATTTGAAGCAGAGGAAAGAGTACCTGACAGTTGTACTTTTTCAATGTATAAATAATTAATTTATTTACTAACACAGTAATAACTAATAAGCTTCAGTAAATTTCTGCTTCTGATATCTGAGGTTCTCAAAGTGTAATCAATATCAGTCTTCTGGGATTTCACAACACTTTCTACCCTGAAGATAGAGGCAGCAGTTTCCTCCAAAACAATGGCATTACTACAAGTCATCACATCCCTGAAGATCACAACCTAGGATCTTTGTTTGTTGGTACAGGTTGCATCAACATTTTCTTCACCAGTGCTTAAAATGACAGTTATATCAGAGGTCACAACTCTTCACAATTTCATCATGTGTTGACAGCAAAGTCAAGTGGAGCTGGAGAAGAAAATCCTTACATGAACCAAGCCAAAAACTGAGATTCAATGAACATCAGAATGTACATGACTGTACAACAGGTACTGTCTCCCACTTTGAAAGTGAAACACGTCTATTCACTCAGCACATACAAGATATTGTATGGTCAATATCACATTGTACAAAATTATCCATGTGTTCATCATACCACTCTTAAACAAGCAATCAAAGCAATACTGAACACACCACATTTACTGTGTCACAAAATAAACTGAAACACCCTAAAGACATTGCAGGCTCTTCTACTTATACTGTAGGCCATAACGTGAGGTTCAATCTTCCAGCCAGATGTCCCAACATGGCAATTATGGCATCAATTCCTTCATATTTTCTGAAGGGACACTTCCCCCAGAGGATACAATTCCTTCATATAATTCTAGTTTTAGTTTGCCATTATTATTTAATCATTACTTTTTCTTCTCATCCAGTTTTTTTTTTTTTTTTTTCTTTTTTTTTTTTTTTTTTTTTTCTTTTTTTTTTATGTTGTTAAATTTTGTCTAACTTCTTCGCGTGTCTGAAAGAACCGAATTCATATTATACTAATTGCTACAGCGGGTCACAGAAAATTCTATGTGAAAATGAGAG
>Ga0136643_10007163_pt1 | contig 16083 bp, 8 predicted proteins | sample TergutLab28metaG_FD_96883 | JGI IMG/M metagenome (GOLD analysis project Ga0136643, IMG submission 96883) | Labiotermes labralis P1 segment gut microbial communities from Petit-Saut dam, French Guiana - Lab288 P1 (version 3) (version 3) | ecosystem: Host-associated > Arthropoda: Insects >... | reverse complement strand
TAAGGTAACGCATAAAACTACATAAGGCAGAGCTTAATGTTCTGTACTCCTCACCCAATATTTTTCGGGTGCTCAAATCGCGAAGGAGATGTGAGGTGCACGTAGCACGCATGGGAAAAGGAGAGGTGTAATCAGGGTTATGGTGGGGAAACCTGAGGGAACAAGACCACTTGGAAAACCCATGCGTAGATGGGAGGATAATATTAAGATGGATCTTCAGGAAGTGGGGTGTGGATGTATAGACTGGATGGAGCGGGCTCTGGATAGGGATTGGTGGCGGGCACTTGCGAATGCGGTAATGAAACTTCAGGTTCCATAAAATGCGGGGAATCTCTTGACCAGCTGAACACTTTTTAGCTTCTCAGGAAGGATTCTGCTCCATGGAGTCAGTAAGTATGTAAGTAAGTTAAATAAATGCGCTTTAATCTTCATTACCCGACGCAGCAAACGTGCAGCAATTTTATTTTGAGTAATCAGATAATGGATGCTGTACGTTAATGAATTGCTTTTTATGTCAGATTGGGATCCATCCGCATTCTGACTTCCTGGAGGCAAACACGTTCTATAAAAACACACACACACACACATTCTTAAGCGGTGCAGCACAATGCTATGCTACATCACAAACGTTTATTTTTGCCTGTGAGAAAAGATGAAATGTCAGCTGTTATGGCTGTTTAAAATGTCTCTTAATTCAATATTTGTGTGAAAAAGAAACACTGAAGAAGGTTAATATAAGATTTTAAGTAACAATACGTAAACTTCTCTCGTTAATGTAGCAGAAACTGGAAATACGTTAGCCGTAATGTGACTAATGTCATGTTTAAATTCTGTAGGGCGAAAAGCTAATCCATGGCGGAAAATGTATTCTCATTAATGTTTCTTAACAACGATTCTATTATCTGGGAAAATACACAGAAGAATACTAGCGGGACTGATAAACTGTAAAAGATTTGGATTTTGACCAAATCGGTTACAACCTAATTGCTCTGCACAGACATTCACCGACTGACGTAATTTCACGTTCAGCAATTCCATACTTACGCACTTTTAAAGTAATGACTTTTTTTTAAAATCGAGGTAAATTTTTCCTTGCGCTCATAAACGGTAATGAGAAGAAGGAGGTAAAAGAATACTGCTGGGCCATAACACTGGCTGCGAGCCAGTCATCCAAGGGTTTTTCAGGTTCCAGTGTGCTGCACTTTGGATTTCAACTGGAATTTTCTTATATACGTACATAGTTGACTATATGCGTACTCAATTCCGACTTGCATCAAAATACGACTTGCGCCTTATCTTCCAGAACGTACCTACTACATAAATCGAAGGTATCTGCATGTCAGAATTTCCCTGGCATCATTAAGAAAAATCAAAACTTACGTCAGTAAGGATAACTGATGATTCGGCCGAGGACTGAATAATCAGACACCTCCCTAATAAGTGTCCAGGTTTTGTTCTTTTTATAACAAGACAGTATGTATAACAACAAAGAATTTTTCGCATTTCATACAAAAGGCTGTGGTTTCTCGCCGCCTTGTAAAAACAGTTGCGAAAAGCAACTATTAGCTTCGTCGTATCTGTCCGTCTTTTTGTTTATAGCATGGAAAATACGACTCCTATCTGACGTATTTTCATGAAATTTCCAATTTGGGATTTTTAATATATTCTGATTTTGGCATAAATTGGACAAAGAGTATCAGACAGTTTACAGGTAGACGTAAGTGCATCTATGATCTCTTTCCATTCTTGAGACACGCTGTGACCTCTGTGACGTACGCGCCGCGTCTCAACAATATTTAGTCGCTTTTTTGACGTTCGTGTTTCCGTGCATCGTTAGTGTAATTACAATTGATAACCAACAAGATGCAACTAGTTTGATTTATTTGCTTCTAATCAGCTCTACTTGTTGCGTGCGATGTTTTCGCCCATCATCAGGAGCATGTCACTGTAACTACAGCTTCTGGTATTGTCCACGGATGTTGCTGCTGCCTGGTGTTGCGTACGTACGGTTACAACCGGACAAAAATATCAGGCAATGTAAAACAAGACCTGCGTACATTTATGGCAATATCCATACCCGAATTATTCTTGAATCGATAAAGTTTTCGGATATAAATTGAACAAAATCATAAAAATATTAATACTTCATATATTTTTTTTTAGAAAAGTCACGAAATTTCAATACCATTACAAACGCTGAGGAAGATTCAGGCAAGACATAGAGATCCAAAATAATATGCTTCAAAAACCCTTGAATACAGCAAATGAGCGTGAAAATGCAAATATATAGCCATAATGTTTAATACTTATTCTTTTCCAGGTGCTTAAAATTTGAGATTAAGTAGAATTTTGCATGATGAGTAATTAAGACAAAATAAATATACGGTCATAATAATTTAATATCTACTGATTCATACTTGAGTACAATCACGTACTGTATGGTCACATACGGAATTTGATATTCATTGTGGAGCGACCTAGAATCAAGTGAGATGTATTCATGTATCTATGCAGCTACCGATCTGTTCTTTCACGCAGTTTCATGTTGCATAAATAAGTATAATTAAACAAAAAAACAGGAATTACAATATCTCACACTTGCTGCCTATATATAATAATATGACATTTTGTGTAGATAATTTATGAATATACCCGAAAATTAAGTATGAAATATCATTTGTACGTCAGAAATGACAAAATAACTCGACGGACTTAAACTTTGAGGTTATTAATGGCCGACAAATTTGTCATAAACAAAATTAACACAGATACAAAAGAGTAAGTTCTAGAACAGGAATATAATGGCGTATCCTAATAATAAAAAAAAAAACATTCCGTGTTATACATGAAATTGTGAAAAGTCACAACAAGCATAAGCCCTTTGGTTAAATGGTATGACCACTGAGAAGGTTCAAGGATGCAAAAACATGTACGCGCCTTCTCTTATTTTATACTTTAAATTCCTGTTTGTGGTGTCATGAGATAGAATACTGTACGAGATGAGGCCGAAAAGAGTTGAGCGTCGAGAATAATCGATTTTAAACGCTTAATATCGACGTTGAAGAAATTCTATTGTACATCTCCCCGCTGAGGATAACGTGATGGCGATGATGATGATGATGGACAATTAATATATTTTTAAGAAATGGAAAAATCTTACAGTGTGCGTTATGTACTGAGCTTGTTTAAAGTATTCACGAATTTAATGTCGCGGGGCAAAAATATATTGAACATACCAGAAGTGACACACTCTGTTCACAATTCTTCTGTTGTTATTTTTGTGTTGTTGTTGTTGTTGTTGTTGTTGTGTTCGGTTGGCTTCATCTATAGCTTATACTGAAGTTTAAAAATTTGTGTACCAAATTTTGGTATTTAAAGGTTTTTTTTTAGAATGAACAATTGGCAAAATATGGGGTGGCCTGAGGATAACATGCAGGTATTTAATTAGGAGTTAGTTGCATGGAACTCTTGGAGCGTCGATTCACGTTACCGTAAAATAAATCTGCAGTTTTTTTCTGCGCGCGTTGAGGAGCGAAATGAGCTCCATCAGGCAAAGAGTATTTTTTCACTGGATTCTGCAGGAGTTTGGAGTTGCAACCAATTTGCTCTCAAGCTCTATAAAACAAACGGGATGGTTATGAACGGCCATTAAGAGACGGATCACTCAAGAGAAGGAGATAAAAGAGGTAGTAGAGGAGGATGTAAAGAAAGGGGAAGAAAAATAGGAAAAGCAATATAGAACACGTGAAGGGAGTAAGGAGATTGAAGATGGTGACAGCAAGAAGAACACATAAAACATAAGAGGCTAAAACTAGGCTGAATAGGATATCATGATACAGGTAGGAAGGGGACGGAGACAAATATTACGCCCTGGGATGTAAAGCCTTACAGTCTCGTAACAATTTACTGACGTTTCAGGAGAAAGCGTTCTTTTATAAACTTTTTACTGGATTTCACGCTGTCACAACCCGGAAGACAAAAGTCTACGGTCACGGCCGTGATAACCTGAAATACCTCAGAAGTTCGGAAGAATATCCAAATAGTTTTAAGGTTAGATATGAAGTTCCAAAGCTGCAGCAAATATCGCAAAGCTCATAGCTTTATCTTGCCATTCTGAAGTCCTTACTTAGGTTGCTGTCATTATCATGGCTACTAAAGTTGTCACGATAATTTTACTGTGTTTAATGTGTTTCAAGTTGTCACCATAGTTACTGCATTTCGGTAGATGCGGTAGACCGGTTCTCACTTCACAAATTCGCAAGTCTATCAAATTGATGTTACCGATTCTAACAGATGAAGACTTGTGAATTACGAGTCGACTCCAGAGACCTAACTTTCACACACATTTTCGGCAAAATCTTCCCAGCGGTACCTTAGTTGAATCACAACGACTGATGGGAGATGTGCTCGAAACATGTAGAGGCATGAAATAAAACTTATTGTGAAACAAATTTTGTGCATCAAGTTGGTTAAATACCGAGACAAATATACTGAGATGCACGGTCAACAAAACGTCAAAGTTTCTGTATGTTATTAGCTGTTTATGCAATGACGCTGTTGAAAGTGGTATGAAAACAAGATGTCTACTTTCATTTCAGGTAATATTCCGGTAATTTTATGGAAGGACGGAAAATAACCAGGAAAAGTTTCATATTTTGACAAGAACTCCCGAATTTGAATGTCGAGGACTGCCGAATGATGTAGACCACACGCACGCGTACTAATATACATATATAGTAGTAACGTAACGTACACAGCCACACGCGCACAATTGTAATGTGCCTTCGTTAGATTCGTCAAGTTAAGGAGGTTTGCTCTTTGAAACAACACATGCACGGCGAATGGAAGATTCAAGTCATCCGGGATGTTACGTCATGTCGACTAGCAAACAGATACCGTCAGTTCAGAGGCACTACATTCCTGCGGAATGTCGGTAACTGTCTTCCAGGCGACACGCCTTAACATCTTTGTTAGCACCGCTCTGAAGAACTGTAACCTCGCATTTAGAATTACAGAGGTATTTGGTATACTTCTTCCAGAATGTCCGCCTAGAAGGCCTACATATTGACGGAATGCTACGATTAATGTGTTTTAGATAACATCGGTTCTACAAGTGTGAAAGGTACGCATTGTCGATGTCTGTTTCATGGCGCTAACGTCGCATTCTCGCGGTTCTTGCAGTTAGAATCCGTTGTCATGACGACCAGCATCGCGAATTCAGGCATATTATTATGGCGTGTTTCCGCTTTCCGTTTATTGTCTAGTGGCAGAGTTTTTAAATCTCCAATATTTTATATTGTACCCAAGAGAATCCCAGCTGCTCTTGCTTGCTTGCTTGATAGCAATTCTCGCAAAGTCAGGCCTGTATGGACTTAACACTGATGTCTAGTTTTCTATTTAAATAAGCCTTACTCTCTTTGGGTTCATATTTACGTACGATTTGTAATGTTGAGAGACGTCCCTCATTCGTCTTCATATTATCTTCCATCGACTTTCTCTGCCTTATAAGTAACAGATTTCTTAAAAGCTCTACTGCTAAAATTATACGTACTTACATCTTTGGTCTCCATACATGCTAACAGGATCACGTATCCTGACGTTCCTTGTTATGTAACATGCTCAACTGATAGATGCTGCAACACTAATAATTTCACGTGTGCAGACGTTCCTCATTATGTAACATGCTCAACTCCTCATATACTCTACTTGCTCTACTTTCACTACTTGCTGTACCTTGGATTTTGTCCACTTTCTGATTGAATTAAACATTATACAACCCCTCAAAATAAGACGTCACTTTTCTAGTTATTTTATTTTATATAAAATTACTGAAAAAATATTATTTTTGTTCGAGAGATCCCATTGTATGTGACGTCAACAAGAATTACGCGCAGAAAATCCGCCTAATTGGGAAGATGCCAAATATGGGAGGTCGAGTTATTACTGGCGTGGAATTACTGTACCCTGTGGGCGGGGTATGACACTGTCACAGCACAATATGTAACCACTGTGAACTTAAAATTTATCACTAGTGGATCCACCGTCTACAAGCCAGTGCGTTCTTTGTCCTTTGTAATGCGTTAGAAGTTCTGCAGCTTCCTAGAAAGTTTGCCGATTGTTATAGAAGGTAATATTTTATTACAATCCATTTTTGATGCGCTTTAATCGCATGCATGCACATTCTTAATAACAATGCGCTTCTAATTAGACGAAACACAGGTAATATTAGCAAAGAGTGCTCCTAATATGGTGAGATTGCAGAGCGCCTAATATGGGCTTCTCCATATTGCGAATACAGTACACTTTTGGTAACAGATGCTTATTTCTTTTGACTTATTACCATATTGTTTTATTTTAATTCTAAATTTCAATTACAGATGTCCAGAGAAAACGGCAGGACGCATATCGTCTTCAAGCTGTCGGACAAGCCATAAGGAACAAGTGAAAGGGAAGATGTAGGCAGCGTACCACAGACAACTCTAGAACGTTGAATATTCAGGAAAAATATAGGTTAAATTGTAAATACTAAGCTGGGCAGCAAACATTCCTCTTTAAATAGTTCAAAAGGATATTTCGGCTAACTGTACTGGACGGTTTGCTTTTCAACTGGAGAAATAAAACAGCAGGAAAATTATTGTTGCCAGGCAATGGAGCAGCAGGAAGAACGTGGCCCAAAAATTCTCACGCTGAAATCCTAAATTGTTTTCCAGAAAAAAACAGGGCCTACTTATCCCAGACAACAGTGTTCACTCCTGAAGTAGCAGATATATTTTATGACCTATTTTCACTAGCAGTTATGGGAAAAACATGCTCACAACCAGCTTTCTAAATTTGACGAGGCAGGCATAAATACCGTGCAGCAAAATTAGACGAACTTTCATGGTGTGAAGAGGAAACGCCAGATATCCACACTCCGGCAGCGAAGACGGGATGCCCCATTACAGTCGTCTCATGCAACAGTCCAGGAAGGCACTATTTTCCTTCACTACTGAATTTCCAGCGGAAGACTATAAAGCTAGGGATTATGAAAAGGGCTCCACCAGGCTCATTTTACGCTTTTTACCCCTCTGGGTGGATCCAGACTGTTCCACTACTTCATCCAGGACGTAAAATCTACCAAAAAAAGATCCCTTCTGTCTCGGGTTAGATAGACAATGTTCATGTACAGGGAATTTAGGTGCATAAATTTGAACACAGAGCATTCGCCTGCTCTAATTTTCCTTCCCACGCATTCGACTAACAGGATGTGGCTCTTGATTTCATATTGATGTCAACGTGAAGACATTTCCCGCCCAAGAAACTGAGCAGTGGACATGGAGAATATATGGCCAAGTTGTCATAACGTACCAAGTGGCTGAATCACAGGTAATTTTCTCAAAAGGTCTGCAGGAGATTGTTCATATAATGATGTGCAAACAGCAAAGTTCTACCGTTACATTAGGAACATCTTCCAGCAGATAACTCTCTCTCTCTCTCTCTCTCTGCTGAAGCCAAACATATATGAAATATCCGTCTTTGAAAATTCATCAAAGCCTATAAAGAACGTGCAAGGAGTTTCATCTAGTGCATGAACAGACAGACGGACAAATAGAAATGACGGAGTTAATGTTGCTTCTCGCAAAGTAGTACTATTGGGCGTTTGACTGGTAATTGGTTTCGATGTTTTTAGGTATTTCTTCAGGGTGCCACCACGGCCCCCTATGCCCAAGCTCCACCGCTTCTTTATTGACCTAACCCAACCCAACCCAACCCAACCAAAACTAGAGATTTCTACTAACCTAACCCAATTATAAGGAGGAATTGGCACTAACCTAACCCAACCCGACTACAAATATGGATTGGAACTAACTCAAGTCCATTGACGCAAGGTTAAGTATTTCTTCCACCGCTTTTTTAAAACCAAAAAACTGTAACTTACCGTAACCTAACTCAATGTTATTTTGGTAAGTTATGTAACACTTTTATCTTTTTGTGACGTAATCCTAATTCAAAATTAGGGGTTTGGTACTAATCTAAGTTTACGGACGATAGGTGCAGCACGTTTACCTGCGCTCAGGTTGAGTACCATGTTTTGTTGACGCTGTGTGGATTAGTACCGCTACCGATTGAAACTCCACCGCTTCCCTATGCCTCCGTAGTGCCTGGTATAAGCTCCACTGCTTTTTGTTAATTTAAGCTCAGGTTGAGTACCATGTTATTGTGACGCCGTGTGGATTACTACCGCTACCGATTGAAGCTCCACCGCTTCCCTATGCCTCCATAGTGTCTGGTATAAGCTCCACCGCTTCTTGTTAACTTAACCTTACTCTCGCTCACGGAACGATATGTTGATCACCCTAACTTGAGCTCAGGTTGAGTACCCATATTCTGTTTACGTCATGTGAATGGTTATAGATGCCGATGGAAACTCCACGCTTCCCAATGCATCCTTAATGTCTGGTATAAGCTCCACTGCTTCCCGGTGCAACCGTCTAGATTGGTATCCCCACGCTACATGCTCCACAGCTTCATTTAATAATATTCCAAAGAGACAATTACAAACTAAAATATAAAAAAACAAGGAGTATGCTGCTGTTGGTATTGGTAATGGGGTTCATTTGAATAATATGTTTGGCGTAGCCAGCTACATCCAATCCGTGCCGTCGCTGGTATTAGTGAGGGTCCAATTTTAATAATATTCCAAAGAAGACAAAATTAGCGTATAGAAGCCGGACCCCCAGCGACCATGAATAATACGAGGGGGTGCTGATACTTCCTTAGCCCGTACTACTTCCCGATGTCGTAGGACGGAATCGATAGTGTCGTTGGAAAGAGGGGTCTGTTCATGTGCCGAATTGCAAGTCTTTTCTTGTTACAGAGACTGAAAGAAAGCATGTCAGGCGACGCGCGCGATTTCAACAACATGGAACGCGAGCTGTCATCAAGTTTTTTTTTCCTTGCAAGGCAAGGCGCCGAAGGAAATTCAAGCCATTCTGACAGGAACATTAGGGGAACATGCACCATCGTATGACACCGTCAAAAACTGGGTGGCCCATTTTAAAGGTGGTGATTTTTCCACCTGTGATGCACCTTGTCCTGGACGACCCAAAACAGTGACCACCCTGGAGATTATTGATCAAATTCACGAGCTAATCTTGGAAGACAGTCGGATTTTGGCTAAATACGTAGCTGAGCAACTGGGCATCTCACGTGAGCCTGTTGGGTCCATCATTCATGGAGATTTGGACATGAGGAAGCTCTCCGCGAATTGGGTCCCAAAATGCCTGAACGCGGATCAAAAACGTCAACGGTGCCAGTCGTCTGAGCAAATTTGGAATTTTTTCGACGCTATCCAAATGATTTCCTGTCGCGATTGGTGACCATGGACGAAACCTGGTTATATCACTATGACTCGGAGACAAAGCAGCAATCAATGGATTGGCGGCATAGTGGTTCAACCCACCCCAAAACATTCCGAGTGCAAAAATCCGCTGGAAAAGTTCTCGCCTCGATTTTTTGGGATCAAGACTGTATCCTCCTCATTGATTATCTTCCAAAGGGCCAAACTATCAGCGCGGAGTATTACTTATCTCTGCTGGTGCAATTGAAGGACATTTTGAATGAACAACGCCGCGGGAAGGTCACCAAGGGGGTCTTGCACGACAATGCTTTTACTGTAAAAACATAAATTCGCATAACACATAGTTCATAGATAAAGGGAGACATATATAATTGAAGTAACGATGCGGCTCGCACCTCAGTCCCAGCACCCAGAATTGTTGTACATCCGGTGACATAAAAGTACACAAGTACTGTTAAACAGTCTTTTGCTCATGTCAAATATGTATGAATAAGAAACCCAGAATCCACCTTATTGCTTCCAATACACAACAATAAAAGCACCCTAAAGTTCTGTTACTTTTCTGTACAAAATACATATGAGTTTGACTTGTTGCAGTGTCCTTTGTAGACAAGATTTAATTTAACACTCTGTGTGTTTATTTTTTGGATGTCCTCGTCAGAAAACACAGTACTGTAGCGTCGTGAACGAACACCTTCACCACATTAAACTGTTTGTTGAGTTTACTTAGCAAGAATTTCGGTCCGAATTTCGTAGTTATTCTGTCGACCTGGACAAATGGATATTTTCTGTCGATGCCCATTGTGTTTATTCGAATGGCCTGGGTCGATGCTGCGTTTACGAATTTCTGTGGAAGATTCATCTGCAAACAATTTCGAAAGATAAATGTCAGAGACTATCAATTGCGAAGATAGAAAGAGTTAGAGACAGAGAACCCTCAAATGCAAAGACAGAAACATATAGAAAGAATTGCTAGCAAAGAAAAAATATATTGAAAAGTGCTTACCTGTCCTTGTACGTAATGGTGGTTGAAAATGATGACGTCTGTTTGATGACTACGATACTCGCAGTCAAGATAGGCTGTTTAATTAGCTGTCAGAAATTCCCGGTAAGCAGCTATGTACTGACAGTATGTGTCAGCAGGAACCGATAGACACTTCAAACGACAGGAATCTTCGTACTTTTTTTTTATGAATAATTACTAAAAATTCAAGTGCCCATAATCACAAAAGGAGGAGGGTGTATTTTCCACAAGGCGCATTCAGAAAATACTGTAGTGTGTTTATCATGTAGCAAATTACGACAAAACTGTAAACAGATTTACAACAAAAAAAATCTAACTTAAATACCAAGGATGAAACATGTTCTGACAGAAGTGTCTTTTAATGCCGTACTATCACTGTAATTATCCACATAATAACAATCAGTAAAAGAAGCAAGAGAACTAAGATATTCAGTCATAAAGCCAGCTGTATGTGTACTAAGAAGAGAGGAGGAAGCCAACAGAAAGCTTACTGGTTTCTAACTAAGACAGTGCAGTGCATCATTTTGTATGTCCTCTACAGGCTTAATTCCTCTTAAAGTACGAGTAGAAGAGATTAATAATAATTCGCAACAGCACAGATTGTAGCCACAAAGCAGATATCAAAGTAAATTCCACCGATCTTGTGCTTCAGGAAATCGGTCACAACATTTTTAAAAACTCTGCAGTTTTAAAGATCTTTTCTATGGGAAATGATCCAAACATAAAACTAATTTTCTCTTAATGTTATATACAAAGAATTGTTGCAGCAACACCAAAATATGTAACAGTGAAAACTTGTGGACAATAATTAAAACTTTGTTTTGACGTTGAAACGTGGGAAATATTTAAAAAATCATGTAGGCATTCCGGAAGATAAACATCATCCCGGAACATCATACTTAGCCCCTCGTGTTATTGTGAGTGAAGGAGCTTTACTGTAAAAAACTGCACTCTTTACAGTTATATACACTGCTGTTTAAATGCTAATGAACAGCCGAATTATTACACTTCGTGTAGCTGTAACTTATTTCATTGTGTAGGTTTTTGTATGGATGTGAAATAAAATTAAATTCACTAAACAAGTTTAGTGTAGATTCAAAATTTGTTTAATATCTATTGAATGGTATGGGAGAAGCAGCGTGCAGCCAAACACGACCTTCCTACTTTGGATTTATTTTATGCACATGGCGGAAAGAATACAAAATACATAACTGGCGCTTATTTTCTCACGACTACATTATATAGAAAACTTTTGGTCTTAAAACAACATAAATCCATCTACATATAAACATATATATATGAGCAAATGCATTGTTTGTTAAACGTTCATAGTGTCTCAGCCTTAAAGATGGTCAATTCCCCTGCTACGACTCATCAGAACGTACGTAATGGATATGGTGTCCGGTTGAAGATACAGCTCCGACCACCGGAATGTGTGGAGATGCGGACCTACCGATCAATTGCATGTCGTGATAAACTCAATTGGAAACTACGCAAAAAAATTCTAATTGTTCTTCATGAAGGAATTTGTGAGAACATTACAAATATCCAAGCAGAATAAAAAATTTCTAACAACAGAACATTCATCGTCCTATTTATCCCGATGTATTTCAAAGAACCTTGCCTCTCCGTCTGAATATTTACGGCATCAAAAAAAGCGGGCAGATAACTGAGTGCATAGTATATAATAATTTCACAATTTCTGTCACATTATCTCATCCAACCGAATGCATTAATATTCGACCTCTTGACCCGAACAGTGATAACGCTCCCTCTCGTCCAATCACGTCACGTTCTGCTATGACGTGCATTATGGGCGCGTCTACTTCACACTATGAAATGGTTTACCTCCTCTCTTATTCTGTCTGCCTACTTCGGGCTCGACTACGGTCCTATAATATTTCGGGGGGAGGACACTCAACGTCACTACTTAGTCCGTCGTCGTTTAACATATGGCGATAGGATACAGCTGGCTACCCTACTATTCCCATCTGTCTTCTATGGGATATTATTATTCATGGTCGCGGGGGGTCTGGCATCTACAAGCTACTTTTTGTCCTCTTTGGAATATTATTAAAAATGGACCCTTATCAATGCCAACGACGGCACGGATTGGATGTAGCTGGCTATGCCAAACATATTATTCAAATGAATCCCATTACCAATACCAACAGCACCACACTCCTTGCTTTTTATTTTAGTTTGTAATTGTCTCTTTGGAATATTATTAAAAGAAGCTGTGGAGCTTGGAGCTTGGTGATACCAATCCAGACGGTTGCACCGGGAAACAGTCGAGCTTATGTCAGACATTACGGAGGCATCGGGAAGCGGTAGATTTTCAAACGGCATCTATACCAATCCACACGACGTAAACAGAACATGGGTACTCAACCTAAGCTCAAGTTAGGGTGATCAACATATCGTTCCGTGAGCAGGAGTAGGTTAAGTTAACAAGAAGCGGTGGAGCTTATACCAGACACTACGGAGGCATAGGGAAGCGGTGGAGCTTCAATCTGTAGCGGTACTAATCCACACGGCGTCAACAAAACATGGTACTCAACCTGAGCGCAGGTAAACGTGCTGCACCTATCATCCGTAAACTTAGATTAGTACCAAACCCCTAATTTTGAATTAGGATTACGTCACAAAAAGATAAAAGTGTTACATAACTTACCAAAATAACATTGAGTTAGGTTACGGCAAGTTACAGTTTTTTGGTTTTAAAAAAGCGGTGGAAGAAATACTTAACCTTGCGTCAATGGATTTGAGTTAGTTCCAATCCATATTTGTAGTCGGGTTGGGTTAGGTTAGGTTAGGTTAGTACCAATCTCTAGTTTTGGTTGGGTTGGGTTGGGTTAGGTCAATAAAAAAGCGGCGGAACTTGGGCATAGGGGCCGTGGTGTCACCCTGAAGAAATATCTAAAAAGTCGAAGCAAATTACCAGCCAACCGCCCAGTAGTGCTACTTCGCAATTTTGCGAACGCGCCTAAAAATGAAACAAACTTTTTTTTGTCGGCGAAATATTTCAGCTTTAAATGGCATCGAGGAATCTGGGTCACATAATTCTGGTAAAAGCCAATCAAGTCTGATTCACCGTCATAGCGCAAATTTGTGGTTCTCAAAGGGCTACGCAATTAGCAAATAAGCGAATTAAAATTTGTAAATTATAAACGTATAGGACAGAGTCCCTCCTGGATAAGACGGCCATTTTCTGTTATTATTTTACTGGTGCTGCAGTCAGCCGGGATTTGAGCCTACTGACGTGCATTATTGTAGTGAGGTCAAACACGGGGAGTGGATGTAGTCGTACTACGGAACAGAATTTTGCGTGACATAATCGGCTTCCCGAGACGTCTCTAAAGTATGGTATTTTTCAAATTTTCATCTGTAACATGTTTAGTGGTTATGAAATAAACAGCGTACAGTAAGCTAAAACACGTAGGTGTTTGAAACTGTCCTAAGGTGACTACGTTAATATTACGCATGTTCCTCCTGGAATGTGCGCTCAGGGAGAACGGCCCTGAAGCTAACCCTTTACCCCCAGCATACAAAGACATTTGCGATTTCTGTATAAACGACCAAAAAAGCGAAAATTGGGAGGGAATAGCTGCAGTTCTAACAAAGATGCGTTACAAATGATATTTGGCTGAGTAAAAAGAAGAGACAGGGGAAGCGACAGACGTGGACCAAATGGGAAAGCATGACGTGAAGAAGGGCCAAGGCAGATACCTTGAAGAATACTAGAATAACCATACAATGTAATAAAAAGCATGTTCACAGGGAAAATATCCATAACATACCAAAAATACACGAAACAAGCAGAAGTGAAAAGACAAATGAAGAAGAAGATGAAGAATGTATTTTCTGCCTAGAAACCTTTCTGATTTCTGCTAACGGTGACACATGGATTTGTTGGATGTCGTGTTCGAAATGAACACATGAAGATTGTGCTGGAGTTGACCCACTAATCAAAGATGACATCACATGTGACTTATGTTTTCTGTTGATTTCACTTCGACTGTTAAGATGATAGACCAGTTTGGCTTTTATGTTACTTATATAATTATTACAAAAATATTTGAAATGCATAACTACTGTTAAAGAGTGTGGTATGACAAATAAATACACAAAACTGTAACTACAGCCTCCGGTACTGGTCATATTTTTTGTGCGGCTACCTCCCTCCAATTTGGCCAACTTTTGTCTACTTCTGATGATGGGTGTGGTTAACACTCGCAACATGTGGAGTGAACTTGCAGAATAATAAATAGACTGCTTTGTGTTGTATCTTGTTGGACAATTATTAATATAGGTCTGCGATGCACGGAACCATAAACATAAAATACTGGTAAAACTTTATACGAAATGAATTTCACAATCTAGGCTAGGATTTCACTATTTTCAGCATATTTTTACACAATGCATCAATAATGTTATGTAAGACTCCATAAATAAATAGTTTATAAGTTTTAAAATTACTTTGGCTGTCTATCTCAGCTTCTCCGGCGAAGTGGCTAAAGACCTTTTCTCATTTCAAGTATCTTTTCTTGCAACATGTTGCCCACGAGCTACGGAGTGAGCTGGCCTGGTCTAATACAAGTGACAACCAAGAGTATGAAGTGTGGATATCGGTTGTGCCACAGGACATTCCCAAATACATGTGTATTGTTGAGCATTCGATTCCTCTCTGACATGACTTTCCATGAATGGGAAATGTGATCCCGACATTTCGAGGCAAAATATTATCCTCTTTTCCAGTTTCTGAAATGTCCTACAAGGCATTTCGACCCTTGAACATGGGGAAACTACACTGCCTTAAAAAGTCAGCAACCGAATACCGACTGACGCACCGCCATGTCAAAGAAGAATGGAAGCCTCACTCAAGCCTCTGCGAAAACCTCAAAACTCGCTAGTATCTTGCTTTTAACAGGAGGCGGGAAACGCCCTAACAGAGACACATGGTACACAAGTGTCTAAGTGACTTTTCTGTCTTTGTGGCAAATAATGTCACTCGATTCACATGATGTACACAAGCATCCAACACGGCTTGTTACCGGAACACCGCCTGTTGTTTTCCTACCACTTTGAAACGTATGACGTCGGCACCTTCGTTCTCAAGAGATATCAATCCCGGCGTTTCTAACGGACAGCGTTGATGCATTGTTGCAGAAGAATTACCTGTTTGGAAGAGCTAGAAGAAAATTAATCGGCAATATTAAGACTATTTTAATCAATGAATTATGAGGCTAAAAGTGAAAGAAATTTTTCAGGATTTTGTCAATTGAGTAAGTAAGACGAAGGAGCTTCCATTCCAGGAATAAATTTTATTTTCTTGCTAAAATATATGGAGACGCTTTGGGATAGCCGGCTTCATGTTCATCCAGTAATGGAAACTTTTACGTCCTGAATGAAGTCTCCAGAACGCGAAGCAACCTATTCAGCTCACGGTTCTTCCTTCCACGTCTCGTGCACAGCACACAATTTTCGCCCACACTCTTAGCCTCTACTTAACCCTTAGTTTACTGACTTGGTCTTTTCTTGAACAGTTCTTGGTGGTATATAGTAACAATCTTACAAATCCTTTTATTTGTTCTTTGAGTTACCTTGACACAAAATTATCAATATGCAGAGAATATATTGCTTTTTAGTATGTTATGCTTTTCTTCAAATCCAACTTTACCATTTCGTACCAGCGTTAATAAAAAATATCTCAAATACG
>Ga0136643_10007159_pt1 | contig 16091 bp, 10 predicted proteins | sample TergutLab28metaG_FD_96883 | JGI IMG/M metagenome (GOLD analysis project Ga0136643, IMG submission 96883) | Labiotermes labralis P1 segment gut microbial communities from Petit-Saut dam, French Guiana - Lab288 P1 (version 3) (version 3) | ecosystem: Host-associated > Arthropoda: Insects >... | reverse complement strand
CAGGGTATTGTAGTGACTGGTGAGGTAGTGACAGGGTACTGTAGTGACTGGAGAAGTAGTGACAGGTCCTATAGTGATTGGAGAAGTGGTGACAGGGTACTGTAGTGACTGGAGACGTAGTGACAATTAATGTAATGACTGGAGACGTAGTGACAGGGTACTGTAGTAACTGGAGTAGTGACAGGTCCTATAATGATTGGAGAAGTGGTGACAGGGTATTGTAGTGACTGGTGAGGTAGTGACAGGGTACTGTAGTGACTGGAGAAGTAGTGACAGGTCCTATAGTGATTGGAGAAGTGGTGACAGGGTACTGTAGTGACTGGAGACGCAGTGACAATTAATGTAATGACTGGAGACGTAGTGATAGGGTATTGTAGTGACTGGAGAAGTAGTGACAGGTCCTATAAAGATTGGAGAAGTGGTGACAGGGTATTGTTGTGATTGGTGAGGTAGTGACAGGGTATTGTAGTGACTGGAAACGTGGTGACAATTACTGTAATGATTGCAGATGTAGTGGCAAAGTATGTAGCGAGTGGAGAGGTAGTGGCAGGGTACTGTAGTGACTGGAGACGTAGTGACAATTACTGTAATGACTGGAGATATAGTGACAGGGTACTGTAGTGACTGGAGACGTAGTGGCAAGATACTTTAGTGAATGGAGAAGCAGAAAACTAAATTTTTCATTAAAAGTATTCATTTTCCATCCCACTTTGCTGGCCCTTCGAATCTGCCGGCGCGGGCGACTGTACACCCCCCCTTCCCCCCCAGCTACGCCCTTCTAAGTGGCTACTGCTTTTGTCACTGTCTATTTCTTTCTGGACGCTATATAGTTCAAAACGTAACTAATACTCTTTACAGACACAGTTCTGCTTTAAGCAGCTTATTTACGCTGACTTACCCCTACGATACACGAGTCTGAGACGAGTGAGATTTCTCACAATTTACGTCATGTCATGTCCCCAGTTGCTTTATTTGTAACTGACTGATGCCTCTCTCAATTTAATTCCATGTTCATAACTTGTATATTGCAAAAAGGCATGTTTTCAGGTTCTCATAACAATTATATTCGAAGACTGTGAATCATACCTGACACAAGCATGGTACTAGTCTTGGGAAACCCACTGCTCTGTTAGCGGGCCAGAAAAGAGAAAGGTTGGGGATCACCAGTGTAGGTGAAGATGGTGGTGGTGGTGGTGATGATGATGATGATATATATATATATTATATGTATGTGTGTATGTGTATATATATATATATATATTTATATATATATACACACACACACACATACATTCCATGAATCCATAAGTGCATCATAAAGACAGCAGGATGTGGAACAAGTCATAAATACAAAAATATACAAATTTAAAGTGTAAAATACTATATGGTACACATTTTTACACATAAAAAATTCATCTACACAGTAAAAGGAGTGTGCATGTATCTTGTTAATCCTGCTTTAAAATTTGCCTTGTCATTCTTGAGGATTGTCATACTAGTTGGTAACCTGTTGAAAATTTTGATGCCAGCAAAGAATGTACTTTTTTCAAAAACAAGATAAGTTAAAATTTGGTCTATGAAGATGGTGCGTATTCCTTGTATTAATATTGTGTATAGATGAATCTGTTTGAAAAGTTTCCTTATTATTGATAAAAGTAAACCAAATACTGAATCTATCAACATGATAAAAGAACTTGTAAACTCCAAAAATCTAAAACATCAATTTCAATGACCATGAACTAACATTTAACCAGAAGAAACAGGACCTAGTCGTAGGATGGCTTTTTCAAAAAGTTGGTTCATCCAGAACAAACAAATATATAAATAAAATGTGATACAACCCATCACAGACTGATATATCATAAGACAGACCACACAATTCAGTTCTCATTTATTAACCTGCTTGTTCAACAGCAAAATGACCAACTGTAAATGAAGCACAACATACTCAAAAAACACAAATCACAATAAAAACAACAGGACAGTTACAATGGTACTTGACTCAGCATCTAAAGTTAATTACATAGGAACGCAACACAAATGGCACTAAATATAAACAAATACATTACAAATTATCAAGCCAAATTAAAAACAAAGACTGCATAACATCAGCCTATGAGCTACTAGCATAAAAATACGTTACGCATTCTGATTTGCTTACTAACAGTAACTACATCACTTGCAGTTTGCACACCCAACAGAAGTGCAATTTTTGTATGACACATTTCAACAGTGCGAAGCTCTCAGTATTACGAGACGGAGCTCCGGGACCAACACACACAAAACAAATGAGTCTGGTCCCATAACAATAAGGTCATTACAATGTTTTGAACATTTTGAACACTGTGACCTCTGCTATGCATGTATGTGCAGTATCTCACATACATGTATCCAGTAGTGAACTCTTCCCCTAAGGTTTCCGACGTATATGTCTGTTGTTTTCAAATTTGTCCTTATGTCACTGTAGTGCTTGTATCTATCCTGGAATATGCATTCAGCTTGTCCTATATCTATTCTGTTGCAGATGTTGCATCTTAACTTGCACGCACTGCTTTTTTGATACATGCTTTGTTGTTTGTTTATTTTCACATTCCATAGATCCAAATTGGGTTACAAAAACTTAGGGATATTAAGTACTGCAGTTCCTCAATTAACATGTCATTTTCCTTGTTATGTGATTTTCATGTCAGTGTTTTTGAAGATACTGGTGACTTTTTGATATGTTCCATATTCTAAATATTAATTACATGTATAAATTTTATTAATGGACCAACATATTAAATTTGGTTCTATGAATGTAATTTTATTATATAGTGACTACCGGCATGTTTTGGCTATTGATGTGACCACCTTCAGGGTGATCCTGACACACTATCAATATATTTGTATTCTTGCACTTTCCACCCTGAAGATAGCCACATGAGTGGCCGAAACATGTCGATGATCACTATATATGATAAAATTACATTTCATAAAACCAAAGTGCATTTGTTTGTCATTTAATAAATTTTACGCATAATGGTGACTGTTCTGGATAGTCTGTTAATGTAAATGAACTTTTCCCACCTCATCTTCTTTTTTCCTTCAGTGGTGTCATTCTCGGCACTGTTCAAGTGTCGCATGTTGCTGATTTGGAAGTTACTGTTGTAAGCAATCTGCATGATTCTTTATTTTTTTTTTATTTTTCTTGTGTTCTGGATGTATTGTGTACAGTTATGTCTGTATCCACTGGTATGTTGTAGATGCCTAGTTTCATGCCAATATCACTTCTGCTGATTTCTAGATCTAGGAAATGTGTTGTGCAATTGTTTTCCTGTTCCATTTTGTACTTAATATTTTGCAGATCTGTTGTTTCCATTTACATGCTATGAGGGTGTCGCTGACACACAGCTAATCATTACAAGGCAGAACTTTTCTTCCTTGCTCATAACGAAGATTTCTGCCAGCATATTAAAGATGTGTGAATCCAGTGGATGTACAATAAAATTTGGAATTTATGGCTAATAAAACTCCACTTCCATGCATATTATTGGGGCAATGTCTATCAGAACTTAAACTGTATGACAAACTGGAAACAGATTCTGACCCTGATAAAGTCATACAGCCATGTCTAGGCTGAATAAATAACTTCAAAGGCAGTGGAACATACTCACACATACAGCATCATAAAATTCAAGCTGCTTACTCCAAAGGACTCTTGACATTTTGATAATATCGAAACAATTTCTTGAATGAGCAAGACATGAAACTTATCACTTATAGTAGTATCACATGGCCCAGCCATCAGGTTAGTGTATCAGCTCTTCCCACACTGGTCCCACCAGAAATGTCAGAAGGAACCATAGATGGGAGTCAATGGCACAAGAAAAAGGAGGCCTGGATAGGGTAGAATTTTCAGAACAAAAAATTCTTTCAGCGTTGTATCCTCTACAAAATGATGCAATTAACCCTAAAAAACGCTGAGCTAAATCCCACCTAACATTTTTTGGCATTATTAGGAGCTCACCCTATTCTCCACATTAGCAGGATAAGGGTTAAAGAATCCTGGGGACAAACACCTATATCACTTACTAGAGAAAAGTCTACTGAAATACGAAGCTAAGCGTAAGTAAGCTATTTAAATTATAACAGAATGAAAATCCTCATTCACAACTGACAGGCCATCATCAGCTAAAATTAAAATAAAAAAAATACTTAGGATTATTGGAACAGTAAGTTTCCAGAAATGCCAAGGAGATCACACACTCAAAATGATGATAAGATATCCATAAAGGTTATGTTTTGAAATATTCATATAGTTCTATATATATATATAAAAGATGTGTGTCAACAGTGCCTTGAAGTTTTGGACAGTGCACTTTCTCAACTGTATATGCTAAGTTTAGATTACACATACATAATTTTCACACTGAAAGATTTTTTTCTTTTTAAATCTGTAAAATGCCTTCTTTGGTTTTTAGGTTATGTTCTCATCCTCAATCATGACTAGTTGAGGGTTCTTGTATTGTAACATAGCTGTGGATTTAAACTGCACTTTTCAGGTTATGTTATTTTTTGAATGGTGATGATGGACATTAAAATAAAATACAATAAAAGTGATGGTAAGTGACACAGAATTGTTAAAATATGCAAGTAGGAAATGTAAAGATACTTACAGTTGCAGAAATCTTGGATTCAATGCATATTACTGATTTTGATAGTGTTCCCGTTTTTGCGTCACCATGGCAAGTCGCATCCTCAGGTTGTGGATGGAGGAATGGCCTTCAATTAGGAAGGCAGCTGTGAGTATATTGAATCAGCAATCGCAGACAGTGGACAAGAGGTGGTGTTCCAGCTTGGGGACTGGACAAGGTGCCAACAAATCCTCACCATACAAACTGGCCATACGATGTGGGGAATTTCTTCAGCAGCTGAGAAACGGTTAGCTTCTCAAGGACTCTGCTCCCTTGAGTAAGTGAGTCAGTAAGCAAGTAAGTAAATAAGTAAGTAGGATCTGAAATTAAATAATAACTTCAATTACCAATTAAAACTGAGAATACAGAATTTCTTATATCATTTTTTAGGTTATATTGAGGAGAAAAAAGTGAACTTACCTCTTCGTCGAGGAGAATGATAATCTGCAGATGGAGGGTTTTGTTTATATTGTATTGTTTTCAGCTGAAGGAGTTCTTTGTGAAAAGAATAATGACTCCTTCTGTTTTATGGGTCTTTTTGGAATAAACCTCTCAACATGGCATTCAGTTCCATGGTATTTTGGTCATGAATGTGACTATTGCCTTTGTTTCTTAACAGACATACATTTCGTGCTGTGTTAAGATGTGAACCTTTTCGTGTGGTGTTAGAGGATTTCCATGATACTACCATGGGTGTTGATTTTTAAGAATTTAAAGACACTGTAATCATAGTTAATACTGTGAAATGCTTACAAATGTTTGTTAAAATGGACCAAAATTTTTCTGTCATTTTGTATTGGTTTTTGCATTACCGACTAGTTCAGTCAAAAGACACCTGATTAATCATTATATAGTTTTATGAAGTAAACTTTCATTTCTGAGTAATCGAGCTCCTGGTTTATAACACTATTTTTAGCTTGGTATGTTGCAGTAATTTGGCGACAAAATATACCTCTTTCTCACTGTACGTAAATTGTACATATTTTGTCCTGTCACTGTTTTTTAGTTCACAGGTTTTCTACTTGCTGACAGATTCGATACATGAGAATATGAATTATTATGTACAATATTTTCAACAGTTAATGTTTTTTTTTTATTTGTTTGTTTCTAAAGGGTAGTGTTTTGTTTATGAAGTATCTTATAGTCCTTTTTTCAAGGTTTGTGGAATGAATTTGCAGGAATGATTGTGCCAGTGGTAGTAGATTGTATGCAAATGGTGAAATGCAGTAATAAATATTTCTGATTATAGTGATATCAAGAAAACTAAATTCATTTTCTGTTTTTGTTCTAAGGGGAATAATAATTTTTGGTTGGCACTGTTTGCATAATTTTCCAGGAAGTTACTCATACTTGAGACATTCTGTTGTACATAATGAGAATATCATCTACATATCAAAGAGAACAGCCCAGAACTTGGTATTTATTAAGAATGTGTATGAAATTATGAACTTCATGGCATTGTATCTATACACATCTGAATAGAATACTGCAGAAGACAAACCCATTGCTCAGCAATCATGTTGTAGACATAATTTACCATAAACAAAGTAATTTGTGTTTTACCACTATTTTACATGGGTTTATTAATTCCTTCCTTTTAGTTACACCACATAAATTTTTGAGTTGTGTCAATAATGTGGAATAATACTGTAGGAGGAATGTCTGCAAGCATATTTTGTTTATTTCAAATGAAGCCACTTTGTTTCTTGTTTAATTGAAATGGTTTTTAAATCATCAATAAGTTTTTAGAACTGATAGCATGAGGACATTGTATGTATGTGACTGTATTTATAGAGTAAGTGTGCCCAGTTCCTGGCCTGGTGTGTTTTGCCAGTTTAATACTGATCTGATGGGAGAATTGCATTCATGTATCCGAATGAGATCTATCAAAGTTGAGGGGATGGATTCATACTTACAACATTTCTATGTTTGTTCTTTACTTACAATTGAAGTGTTAGTATGTAGCAAATTCATTAGATTTAATGAAATCATTAATTTTTTCATGGTATTTAATTTTAAGCCCAGTGCAAATGTGTGAGGGAAGTTTCAGGTACTTGTTTTATCAATTTTCACTATAATGGTAAGTGACATTAGGGGAGAAGCATAAAACAAAGAGAGATTTGTTTTTCATCCTCTTGAAACTAGTGCTAAAGAAGAAGACTTCTGCACTCCAACTATCTGGTCTTATGTTTTGGGCCCACTTCTGGTGTTACCATCACAATGTCACCTCGCTTTCATCTGCCATGTAATAAAAAACAATCCTCTGCAAGCTTGAATGACCAAGTTGCAACAGTTCAACCAACTGTGTCATGGAAGGAATATTTGACCACAGCTGCTTTCAGTGCAGAGCTGTTTGTCTTAACAGCGAGTACATCCCAAGACTGCTGAAAATAATGACTTCTTCGCACAATCTCTGGAAGACTAAGTCACCAACTGTGGAGAAACTGAACTCACAGGACACTCCTCATTAGCTCCCTGATAAAAATAACAATAACAAAAACAGCAAATAACAACAATAATAATAATAATGTGTAATGTGTGCAATAATAGTGCTATGTAATTATTCAATATCTTATTAAAGTCACCATTATTTAGCACTATTTTTGTTTCTAATGTAGTGGTTTAAGCAAAGCCGATAGGTTACAAACATCAGTAAATGTAAGGTTCATTGTATTTTATTGTGGCAAAACACAGAAATATTCAATCACTTTCTTTGTTAGACAATAAAACAAGTAACTAACCATCAGCTTAAGTTCAGAGATTTACTCAGGGGAATAACTGAATGCATTTCCTGTTCATGAGTATAACTCCAAAATTCCAGATATAAAAAAAGAGGGTGAAACAGCCTGACAACATGATGTTTGTCCTATTTCCAACAATTCCTGCAATCTGCATACTCATGACCCACGGAGGCGTATTGTCAAATAGCATGCTGATTGCAAGATGTGAACCCCCACCATGCGAACTCTACATCACTTAGTACTAGCAATCTGTTGCCAAGTTGTTGCAGTTGCCTGGTACTTCAAGATGCTGACTACTTCTCACAAAAAACAAATTGGTGTTCTTCATGCAACAAGTCAAATTTATAAATACGTGTGCATTTGTTGGTAATGTCCGGATCTGTAAAGCACTTACAATGCACAGAATGAACAATATGAAAATGACAACTGCTCAGCAAGTAGAAATCATCCATCATTATAAGAACATAAAAAAATATTGCTTACAGCAAATGCAGCAATATGGTTTAATATAATGTTCATACTCCAACAATGAACACCTAAATGCATCCAAATTAAATTTGATGGAAATAATATACGAAGCACATACATGAGGAATGCAGCAGTCAAATATAGTAGAAATGAAATAAACTGAAATGCCAACTTGATGCAACAATGAGATTTACTGAAGTTTCCTTAGCTTGACATGTTTCGGGCGCACACGACTATCATCAGGAGCACCAGATGTTAAGTTGCAGCACATGGTTTTCTGCACCCAGTTTGTAGATGGGTGGTGGTCCTGAGAGCCGCTATGTAGGTCATGTCGTAACACGTCCTACGCATGCTAAAAAAAAATGGGTTACAGTGGTGGAAAGGGGTGAATGTATATTACGGACTGGTTCAAACAAATCTTCCCCATCTTTCTAAATTGATTCCTTCATAAATTAAAGTTCCCAATAGCCATGGTCGATTTTGCACACCCGGTGTTATTAGACAAGTTTTGCCCATGTTTCAAATGATTTAACTTTAATCAGACCAGAGACTCAAATAATCAGTTAACACATATGTGGTAATGGAATATGTATTTAGACCTATGGGTTTAAGAAGGCTGTCCTGAGCACTACCTTGGGATGGATCTTGCTTAAACAAAGGACATAGCAACATCACAAATATCAAGAAGCAATGACATTTCTCTTGCATGTACATCAAAAGTAACACTTCTGAGTAAAGGTAAAGTAAAGCAGTCCCATTACAGGTCTGGACAGGTGGAGAGGGTTCCAGGAAGTTAGGGGTTCCCTGATTTCATGACAACAGCACAGGATGGTGGTAGGTTGTCAGCCTTATGCACCGGCCGCCTTTACCCCTAGGAAATACTCCTGGTACTCTTTTGTGTTAGAGGCTGATTCGACTCCAGGGCCATAGTGTGATCGGAAGGATTATATTAATGAAATATTCCAATGATATCATCTGGAATCAAACCAGCGACATTCCAATTTGTAGCACAGCAACTTAACCACTGTGCTACTGCAACACTTCTGGGTACAAGAGGTTATATGCACAACAGTCTGACTGCTGAATGATGGTGCTGTAAAGAGTACTTGTTAGCAATAACATAAAGTGTTTATGGAAGAACAGGTATGTCACACACCGACAGTGACCAAAGATGCCCAACCACGAAAAATGGACAGGTTAACTTTTCACACCACAGTGCAATCCTCATTTCACACATTACACCAAGTTTTACGTTATATTTGATGATCGTGTGAAGTCCTTCAATAATACTCAAATACTGCAGGTTGAAGAAACCATACAAAATGAGCTCTGTAGTCATAACACTCTGCATTTATCACAATTATCATCACAGCAGACATTATAATGGTAAGTAGCTGTGCCTCTAATGACATAACCTCATATAAAGTCCTGTATAGATAATCCACGTAAGAATCAATCTGGTGCCACAAAACGACCACTGTAATCTAATGGAATGGCATCAACTCCACAACTGGTGAGAAAACTCCTACAGAAACTAGAAGAAGATGAAACACAACTGTTTCCAGTGGCATCCCAATTGACAAACAAGAACTTTAAGACAGATGATGTGAACTGAGTGAACACTACAATAAAATTCACAACCAAACCTTGGTGTATTAAATTCTTTTTCTGTTATGCATCTTGAATATGTGTCACTCTGATGAAACCTCAATGGAAGAAAAAAATTTCTTGTTTGACTTGAACTAACATCAGGGAAACACAACCACAAAACATCACCTCACCAGCCAGCACTGCTGGAACACAGTTTGTGTTTTAAATATATGGTCACCATTGTGAATTCAGTTTCAGTCATTAAAGTGAAAATAGTGGCCTATCCTACATGGATTTTTTTTTTTTTTTACACAGCTTGGGTACATGTCACTCAAATGAAACTTCAAAGGCTAACCTTTGTGGTAATACAAAATATTAGCATGGTGGATTACTTTTTGTGTTATGAAATATGTGAGAAAGTGTAAATAGAGTATGTCACTAAAATGAAATCTCATAACCTACATGTTGGCAGATCCAAAATATTTGTCTTTTCATGCATTTTGGGTGCTGTAACTTGAGTTGCTGTGACTGCATGGTGACAGCTAACCTAATCTAACTTAGTCCTGAAAAGTAAAATAACAGTGAATGCATATATCAAACATGTTACAGATTAAGATTACAAGTCACAAAGAGAAATTTTTTTCAGTAGGGAGTTTTGAAATATTAAAAACAATGTATTGACCTGTTAGGTTCAACGTTAATTTAATGTTAATAGCGAAAACTAACTCTGACTTCTTGTATTGGGAACATGAAAAAAATTGACCGAAGAGTCGAACAGCAGCTTATACTAAAAATGTACTTGGCTTACACTCTTAACCTCTAAAAGGCGAAATACTATACTTACATTACCATTCTGATTAACGTGTACTGATTTGGGTAAAGAAATATCTTTCGGTGTCAGTAATTGCTGTAATTTGCAAACATGTTCCATAAAAATGACAATATGACTACATAAACGTTTATGGCTCAATTGAAAACCCCCCTGCCTGTAGCACATTTCGACCGTTCCGGCCATGGATACAATACTAAATGATGCCTGTACAACAATCAAACTATAGTAACGTTAACCAAGGTGCATGGAGAAGTAAAAAATGTGACAAACCACGATTAAGGTTGGAGTTTTCGTTTTCGTGAAAATTACTTTTTCCATCACCTAGTACACATAACAAAAAAAAATCAATTTTCAGCCACTAAATACGTACACAAAACAAAAAATCAACGTAAGAGTTCCCAGCATATGCATACCACACAACACCCACTCCAGCGTGACTGGGCTTTCATATTACTCCCAAGGTTAGAGACAGTTTCTTTTCTCAAGTCACCCCTACTTACTGTACTTGTTACACAACTCAACCCACAACTATTGTCCGTAGTTTCTTGTAGTATACGGGAAACCCAACTCCGGCATAGCGAACGCAGAAACGAGTGCCACCATAGTAGCACAGCACAAGAATAATTCGCTGTCGCGCTATATCCGTGATTGTGAGTAATCCGCGATCGCGCTATATCCGTGATTGAGGAAATTAGTGTGAAAGGGGGGGGGGGTTATGTGGGGGTTGAGTAGAAGGGGACAGATGGTGGGAGCTTTTACGTAAGGATGAATATGGACTTGTGTGCGGCGATGCGGAAGTATGGGTAACAGCAGTAACATGTGAGAGTAACGTCAGGTCATTAAAAAAATAGCCTAAGACTCTAAACTGAAGATGGTGAGTATTATGTGGCAGTAGCAGCTATAACATGTTATAGTAACGTCAGGTCACAAAAAAAAATAGCCAAAGACTCGAACCTAAGATGATCAGTATTATGCGGCACCATGGTGACGAGGGCAAGAGCATTAAATTTACACGGGACCAATCGGTGCTCGCGACGATGGGCAGGATTTTTCGCATATGTTACACTGCACCTTACTCCGAATGAGGCCCACGTTCTCGAGGTACGTGAGAAAAATCGTGTTCGGTGCACCGTCTTTCGGTAGCATCCGACGTCCGTACGAAAACCTCGGCAGCAAATGGATCTTCCGCAGACGATCCTCGTACTCCGCAACAACTTCCATAATATGCTGAACCATTTTCTTCTCCCAAACAACACAAGAACGATGTAAGTAACAGGCACAAGCACACACCAAACAACGTCGGTAAGAAATACAAGAACGATACAGGTAACAGACACAAAACACACCACGCAACGTGCCCAAAAAACACAAGAACGATATAAGTTGCAGACACAACCACACACCAAACAACGTCGCCCAAAATACACAAGAACAATATAAGTAACTGACGCAACGAGACACACCAAACAACGTCATCGAAAGCGCGGGAAGAATACCGGTTACTTGGAAAAGGTGAAATATACTGAAAGATTGCCGGTTCAATGGAAAACCTGAAACGGGACGTTCAGAGCCGCGACAGCAGCGACATAGGTGCCGGATAACGCAAGCCTTGGCCCAGATTCTGCTCTCGGTCCTTCCGGTCACGCTAATTGCGGCAATTAATATGAACTATACGGCCCATCTACGCCCCGTCCAGCTTACTACCAATGACATCCCACATGGGGAGCAGGCCTCCCAACATGGATGATGACGTATGGATGGTGGAGAGAAAGGATCAGGAAAGGTATGGAAGAAGGTATGAGTTACAAACAGCAATATCTGCGGGAAGAGCGTACATTTGAGCACTAAAAAGTAATCCCAGAAACTAAAGTTTTGGGATTACATGAACCCGAGAGCCCGATATAAGTACGTAACACAATGAGGCGCGTTCATGTAACCATTATTGCAGTGGAAAAGCAATAATTATTACCCTTTGTAATGTTCTAATTAATTGTTTTATGTTTTTCTATAAATATTCGTTACGTGTTTGTTTTCTTGTTTTGTATGTTTTGATTTCTATATTAGGTTTTCTCTTTTCTGTGTATTGTTTCTCCCCATACATATAGTTGATTATTTTATATTCGTGTACAGTTTTACTTACCACTGCCACCGGGTGGAAACCCAATTGCATTTAATACATATCATATAGTATTATGAGTATGTGTCTGTATAATTAGTTGCCTGGCATGCAAAGCGAATGCGCCATATTGTCGCTTAAATCTGCATTCTGATTTATGTGTTCAAAAGTTGTGACAGTCAATTCCTTTTGCTATTGAATACAAGCTCGCCGTGGCAGTAACTATGAGCCAGAAGAAGTTCACAGACAAGTGTAAATATTTGAAGAGGCGCGGGCAAATGATGTCGAAGTGCATTCGGGGCAGCCGTCGACTGAAAATTTTATCAGAGCTGATATTACATTTGAGCCTTGGAAAAATGGAATGTAAACAGAGCTTCAAGCACGTCCAAGATCATACTCGTTATGTTTCTTTTATCTAAAGTACATAATTCATGCTTCTCCCTTGAAGAACTATCCAAGATTAGCACCGCCACACAAAAGCGGCAGAATTCCATATTGTCAGTGTTTCTGAAAATGCATGAAAGGCAGAAGTGTACAATCCTGGTCGCCGGGGTGACTATATATCATACGGCAGGCGCCTAATATATGAAGCATAAATATTTCAACATAAAATACACACCAGTTCAAACGTAACAAGCATAAATCAACACTCAAGACCGAGGTGAAAAAGTTACTCCAGAATTGTAGGATCTCTGTACTGGAATTGCTTCACGGCACACTTTTGACGCCCAAAATTTGGAAGTGAATCCAGTGTTTTTAGAAGATTTGTGTATTCCTGTTTAGAGGATCGAAAATTTTGACACTGAGAAATAATTTGTATTTACGCAAAATGTTTCAACAAATCGCCCAACATTTAGGCCTAAATCTTCGCTTCGAATTTGAATTTGGTGAATTACAGCGGTACGAAACCTTACTTGATTATCAAGTATCTAGTAACCGATCGCGACCCTATTTGTAACCGAAACTTCTAACATGGCAAATTTTGGAAAATAGGGACACAGTCACTGTACCATTTTATTTAGTATCATTTCTTTCCGTCACATAAAAGCACTATGAAAAGGGATGTTACCAGCATGTAATACTGAGTGTAACGTTGGACTGTGACATGATACGTCACCAGCTTATCAGTACAGTTACGATAACTCACACTTGCAACAAGAAGTGACGTTTGTAGACCGTTTTGTGACGAACAGAATGTAGTTAAGGGTGAAAGTCTGACACAAAAGTTCACTTTGATATACGGAGTAAAATTAAAGTACAGTTTGTAACATGCCATGAGGACATAGAGAGGGAGTGGAGGTATAGATATACTCTTTCTTTAACCTGAACACAAGGAGCTTATGGATGGTCAATGCAACGCACCGGCCGCTGTACACCACGGTAAAGAGACACGATACCCATTGTAGCACTTTAGTGGGCCTCGGGACCGGTCTGAATAGGTACTGGAAATATCACCTCAACTACGATTTGAACACAGAATCTTCCAGCACGTTGCGAGTTGCTATACCGAATACTCTACCCCAGCCACCAATATTCAAGACAGCAATAAATCATCTTATTACTAAGCTAATTCCTTGTTATCAGAAAGCAGAATTGTGATTATATGATATGGTGCCGCCATTTCATAAAACTCTCGAACATGTTCTGCCACCTGTGTCACTGTGTCAGATGCATGGTTACATTCTGAACTGTCATGTTTCTTTCATGAAGTGGCGTAAGGTGTAATTATCCAAACTGAGGGTTTTTAAAGTTACGAGAGTTATCCAGAAAATAAGTACCGTTTGCGAATATTGCCTCTGAAGCGCTGCTGTCATGACGGCGCGCATGCGTGCCGAGTTTGTTGATTCTGTGGCAAGGCACGGACGGAATTTTCAAACATTCGAACAGTGTTTACGCATCGTGTTGTGTGTTTATAATGTTTAAGAAAATAGTGAATCCCGCCGCATGTGAAATGCGGTCTGTAATTCGTTTCTTGGATGCGAAGAATATGACAACGGCTGATATTCATCGCCAAATTTGTGCCGTGTATGGAGAAAATGCCTTGAGTATTTCAATTGTACGGAGATGGGTGCGACTGTTTAATGAAGGACGCGAAAATGTGCATGATGATCCGCGGAGCGGCCGATCGTCTGTGGTTGATGAAGATTTGGTGCGTGCCGTTGAAAAGAAGATGAGGGAGAACAGACGATTCACCATTACGCCACTTTCCCTGCATTTTCCTTAAATTTCACGGTCACTTCTTCACAAAATTGTGTCTGAGGTCAAACAAGCTTTGCATCGCAGGCGGCATCATTCAGCGATGAAGGGATACAAAAACTGGTGCAACGTTATGACAAGTGCCTCAACAATGGTGGAAAATTACCGAAAATTTGTGTGCGGTATGTACATTAAATGGCAATATACTTAGTTTGTAATATATTGTTGTGTTTTTGTTCATAGCCCATCGGAACTTACTTTCTGGATAACACTAAAGTAATTTTGCAAGCCATGACGCTCACGTATAAATAAAATTTGTATATGTCGCTACTTAAATAAAGGAATCCGAAAGTCGTGCGTAATAATTCACATCATTGAGCAGTTGTGGACAGATCGGCAGAGCTTGCAGTGTTCACCGGCTGTTCTAGTGGTGTGGTTTGTATCACTTCGTACCATCAGTGTGCAGAAAGTGAAATATTTGAAGCGCGAAATAGTAAGGATATTAATAGGTTAATTATATTTAATCTACACATGTAATATAGACAAGAGAATTGCGATATTCTGGGTTATTAAGCAGCGAGCAGTGTGAATTTCATACCAACGTTTCGATACGAAAAATCTCTCTCATTTTCAAGGGTCGTTTTATCCCTGATGGTTGTTCCTTAACTACGTTTCGGGACAACCTTTCGGTCCCCTTTTTAAGTAATATTGGCACTTAGTGGTAATATCTTACCGATGATAGCGGAAAACCTATCGTTCAGTTTCAAGTGTATTTTGGGCATTAGTGGTAATTCAATACCGATATTTTGGAACCAGGCTATATGTCACAATTCAAGGGTCTTTGTTGCTCTAAGTGGCAGTTTAGTACCGACGTTTCGGGAAAATATAATGACCCCATTTTCAAGGGTCTTTTTTTAGTGGTAATTTCTTACGGACGTGTCGGGATAGCGTTTCATTCCCATCTTCAAGGTTCATTTCGACCCCTGATTGGCTCTTGAAGTTGGGACCGAAATATTGTCCCGCAACGTCTGTAAGAAATTTCCTCTATTCGGTACGTAATAACCCATAAGAGCGCAGTTCCCATCTACTACTTGCCGGAAGCCTGATATCTTGCATGTATTATGAGCATTTCTTCAAGATAAACTCACAATACAGATCAGAGAACTTTAGTTTCTTTTTTGAATCCCGAATAGAATTTATCCAGTATCACTGTAAGTAACGAGTGGTTACGAACAGGAAATAGATTGAAAGTGTCTGGGGTAAATGTGTGCTGATCTAGGGAAACAGTCTGTAAACGGCTGATGTGAAAAATTAAGGAACAGGAAGCTTTCATATAAGTATAGGGTAAGGATGTCTACTTTATGGAACTGATACAAGACGGATGGACGGATGAACGGATGGTTAGATGGACGGACGGATAGATAGATAGATAGATAGATAGATAGATAGATAGATAGATAGATAGATAGATAGAT
>Ga0136643_10007158_pt1 | contig 16091 bp, 10 predicted proteins | sample TergutLab28metaG_FD_96883 | JGI IMG/M metagenome (GOLD analysis project Ga0136643, IMG submission 96883) | Labiotermes labralis P1 segment gut microbial communities from Petit-Saut dam, French Guiana - Lab288 P1 (version 3) (version 3) | ecosystem: Host-associated > Arthropoda: Insects >... | reverse complement strand
CAGGATAGAGATAGGTGGTGGATGCTTGTGAGTGCGGTAATGAACCTTCGGGTTCCGTGAAATGCGGGGAATTTCTTGACTAGCTGCAAACCAGTTAGCTCCGCACCATGGAGTAAGTAAGTATATACTCTCCGTTCTTTTCTCTTCAAAATACAGTTTGTTTCATAATTCTAACGTATTTGGTTCCTGTATTTTTCACATTTTATATACAGGGTGTGCTAAAATTTAAAAAAATAATTCGGCAACAGAAGTTTAAGTTACATTGAAAAGTGTCAAGTGAAGCCGTGTAGTCAGAACTGAAGATAGTCAATCGCAAAAACTTTTGGTGATATGTGAAGAATAAAATCGAACTAGATGCCACTTATTACTTTATTATGCTTATGTTATGCTGAACATGTTTCGGGCACCATTATGCCCATCATCAGTGGCTCACGACGATAGCATTGGTTACCACATAGGCCGTCTGGTTCTCGAGTTGCTGCTGTTTGGAGGTTAAGCGCAGGCAGGATAGATGAGTGTCCGGACCGAAGGCTGTCCATCCTGCCTGTACTTCACCTCCAACCAGCAGCAACTCGAGAACCAGACGGCCTATGTGGTAACCAATGCTATCGTCGTGAGCTCCTGATGATGGGCATAATGGTCCCCGAAACATGTTGAGCATAACATAAGCATAGTAAAGTAATAAGTGGCATCTAGTTGGATTTTATTCTTCATTTATCAAGATAATGCACGGTCCAATACACATCAGATTTTGGTGGTATCTTGCTATATAATTTATTGCGACACGTAGCCTTTTTTTTTAAGCCTTAGTCTGTGGTGAAAGTAGAGACAAATCGGGTTGTTATCATTTTTTTTTTACTTCAAATGTAGAAAGAGAGACTATATTCACATCTTATTTTCACAAGATTTAATTTTATAACAATGTTCACAATGCGAAAGGCATTTATGTATTTCTTCGAATAGGAAGCTGGAAGTTCTGTTCGGATTCTTTTATTTTTATTGCTTCCTGTATATCACTTGACAAAGCAAATAGCTTCATCCCTTTGTTACTGTTTTCCACTTTCATTACATTCTGAATGCCAGAAATAAAATAAGACAGTAAGGGATAAAAATAAACAGGAAAAGAATGCGTAATCTTAAAAGTTTCTTCCCGGCCTCTGCTCCGATACTTGCACTACTCACTTTATCTGGAAGAAATTTTCCTCCTGACCATATCCTGTCCTTTACTTGTTTCCTTTTTGATTATGAAGCATGTGCCTACAATGTGTAGAGCGTTGTCTGCACCGGACTGTTTGCTAAGTATTGACACGTGATTGATTTAGCGAGGTTTGCCATGGTACCCATGCAGGTATCCAAATTCCATTCACAGACTGTCCCAAAATAGCGCTTCTTTTTGCACCTTTTTGTGTCGAGTTTTCGATTTTCCGCCGCGATGTAGTTGGGCATTCGCTCTTCAGTGATGTTACGCGGTGTATTTTGGTATTTGGTTACCTGTGGCACTGATAAGCCTTCTTGATACGTCTGTAACCAACTACCAACATACGCCGCATAACATCCTAGAAGAACTAAGGCCTAATCATTTTTGTTTGTAGTTTGACTGCTCTGTCAGTAGATCAGATTCGGTAGCATCGAATGTTAGGATAGTTAAGATTATAACGAACTAGGAAGGGTGCGGAAGGAAGTGGCCATATCCTAATCTGATGTGTTATCCCGGAATTTGTTTGGAGAGACTGAGTAAAACAATAAATAACGCCCTAGGATAGACCATCTTTGAGCCGGAATTTGAACCTTGGACGCCCGCGTGCTGAAAGGGGCTATTTCCACACGACATTCTTCGACAGTTTGATTGCACGTGGTGGTAAATAAACCCCACGTGTCGAACAAAACTGTTACCAGCAAGGAATTGTTGTATGTTAAATGACACTTATTTTTCTTCGGAGTTGAGAGTGCCTGATGATCAGGCTGATTTATTAAAGCCTACTACTACGTAATGCAATAACATTGGACTGACATGAATGAAGTGTAAGACTTTTTTATGGATATTACATAACGAGGAAATTTTGTGGTTTGTAGCCCAGAGGTCGCACCTTATTGCAGGTTATTATCTGAGTAGGACAAGTGAATGGGGAGTGGCGGACAGGAATTAATATGGAATGTGGAGAGATACCTTGCCTAACGAAAGACTGACAAGGGGGTGGATACTTGTTAAACATACTGAGACAGTAGGTGGTGGATGAAACTTGCTCACCGAGTCCATTGGCGGCCAACTGTTGTCGTATTGAAGCGACTGATTCTGCTGTCAGAGTTGTAGATTTTTAAAACAGTTTAACTCACATACATAGAAGTACAGTATTAAAGTGGGTTTAGTGCAGATGTGCACAAATCACGGGCGCCAGGTCGCCGTGACGACTAAATAGTGTACGCTGGCGTGTAATATGTGTGGGCCCTCCGTAGGTAACTCGCTTAATGTTCCCAATTTGGCGCATAACATTTTGATGTGGTTTCTAGATTTTTCGAAAATTTATGCCCCTCTGGTTTAGTGTAAAATGTAAGGATACAATAAATGTGGTAAGTTCTTGGTCTGCTTTCTGCCTTTGGCATTCGAAGGAATGCCATACATTGAAAATCGTCCGTCCATTTGCTATAATTTCTTCTCTATTCCCACATAGAAATGCTGCTAACTGGAGGCAGGGTGGATACGCAGCGTTCATTTGTTGGTGAGTATTTTTATTATGTCAGTAGCGAATGAAAAGTGCAAAAAGCCTCAAAGTCTTTAGTGAAGACGACACGTAAGCCAGAGTTTTTGTTGGAAGGAGACAAATTTGCCTAGGTCCCGCTTTTTACCACAAAGTGTGCCACTGATGTCATCTGTGCTTTGTTTCTTTTCTGTGGTAAGTGATTATCAAACTGTGTCATGTTTCGTGGTAAACTATAACCCTTTTATGTGAACGTCAAACGAAAATTTATCGTTAGCTTTGTGTTTAACGCCGTTTTGTGCTTTGGCTGTACTGTACTACACACTCTGACCTTCCCTTCAATCCACCTGTTCTTTATCAGCCTGTGGTGAATGTGTTTTGAAACTCTATAGCGCTTAAAGGTGGCAACTTGCTGTTCAACGGGCGCCACTAACATAGCATAATTTGTCATCTATTTATCTTTTCGAAGCTGTAAACAATTACGGATTTTACAGAATCAATTCAACACATGGGTCTGGCCACTGGTTCTCGTCTCCCTTCCTTCGTGCACCATTATTTATTTATTTATTTATTCCTTTTTCCATGTTGCCTCCTTTTAATGTTTTGGTTGAATAAAGATTTTTCTTGAACAGTTCCAGAAAAATATTAAGGAAGATTTATGCACTAAATCAAACCACAGTTTTCTCCTTTTCTGTTACAGGTACGTTTCTTTGGCATTCGAAGCATTTTGAATGGTCCTATCCCGTCTACCCTCTTCACAAAGGTAACCAAGTATCTTTTTACTTCATTTGTGTTTTTAACTAATCTTTCATTTGTGAAACATTTCGTTATGCTACCATTTAGCTTCATCTTCTTAATTTAACCATGTTTATGCTACGATTACTGTGTTGTGAATCCGGGTACAAAATATTCAGCTGAACTTCAGCCCTTAGACATAATGCCTTGGAAAGACACGTATGGAGGAAGCCGGAATAGCGTTCTTGGCGTATTTATTAGGTCACAGCCTGGACGATCCGGGGTTCGAGTCTAGGCGGGGTAAAATATTGTTCTGTTCTCAGATCCTCCCGACCGATTTAGGGTCTGACCCAGCATCCTATTCGGTAGCCACCGGAGTTCTTTCCCGGGGGTAAAGGGGCCGAGGCGTGAAGCTGATATTGCACTCTTTCACATAGCGCTGAGGTTAAGAATGGGTAGAGCCATACCTCTGTTCCTCTGTAAGCATACATGGCATGGACAGGGACACCTTTACCTTAACCTACACGTGTGGAACTTCTTTAGACTGAATATCTTTAACATAAATTTATGTAGATGTATGTTATATACTAGTAACAGAGACGTAGTGCCTGCTGTATAGAATTTGAGGGTTGCGTGAATGTGAGAATTTAATTTATGGCCCTGTGGGTTGTGACAGCATACAGACATTGTAACATAGGTGGAGGGGAAATTCAGTCCTGAAGTTTGGGGTGGTTATGTAACCCGAAATGTTCGTGATCACGTAGGCCCACCAGACCGCAGGACACCACAGCACAGTGTGAACGTGGGCGGGCTGTGTATCTCGATTGCTATGGATCGCTTCTCCCTTTGTGTATTTTTTAAAACAATATGGCTGACTTTATTTTTGAGTGTATAAATTAACTTGACCCCTTTGGAACTGCCTGACGGATATTGATGGGATCCTATTCAGAGTATTTGTTCTTTACGATTAATATTATATGTGAATTTAAATTACCTTTACATGGGGAATACATGTGTCAATGACATGCACTTTGTTAATTATCTTATGGGTGTATTTGCATCTTCTTCTGTATCGTTCGTTGGCCAGTGTATGTAATGCTTCTTCAGAACGAATAAATGGTGCAGTTCGTATTTCGCACATTTCCCCGTTTCAGTTCTCTGTGTGTGGTAGCGGTTAAATGTTTGGGTTGTTTTTTATGGCGGGGGATATTGGCTGCCAGAAGATATCCTTCATTCGTATCGGCGAAATCTGTTCCATATCGCTGGAGGAGTTTGTTTTTAGCAACCCTATGTTTCACTTTGCGACCAGGGTAATTATCTCATAATTTTTAATTTGCTTGTGTCACATTTCATTACTAAGTAACGCTTTTTGTTGCACGTAATAGTAAGACGGTTGATAAATAGAGCGTGCTGTGGTCAGCATCGCAACATTTGTCACGGGGACACAGGAAAATTTCGACAGAATTCCTTTACTCAGGATAGTGAACCGTCGAGATTAGAACTCGATCGATACATGAAGCAGGAAAGATAACCACTTCACTGCGATGTTCGTTGGAAGATAAGGAAAACAACACAGAAATAATGAAGAAGGCAGGAGAGTAATAGATACATATGGAAAATAAAGCCATAAATATGGAAATCATGAAAGGAAGATAATAAGAGGGAGAAATGAAAGTAGTAAGAATAGAGAACAGAAAGAAAGGAAGAGACAAAGGAAGAAGAAATGTAAGCTTTTTCACAGCGATTCTGTCTGTGGCAGTGCAAAGTTGCGTACTGTCCTGCGTGCGTGCATAAAACATAGCATGTAAATCAGCCTAAGGCTTGGTTGCCTGGGCACATGTTGGAACAACGCCGGCGTCGCGTTGAAATGTCACATATTATCGATTTTGTTTATGTTCTTATCCAGCGGGACAACAACCTCCACTCCCATTGACTGCTAGAATTGTTTTTCAGCGACGCTTCGTGCTTAAATCTAATGTACTTAATTCATTAAATTCCTGCGACTTAAAGTAAAGGCACAGAGAAGTTAACAGAGTGGATGGAATGCACGTGGTGACAAACAGGATTGTCTGGGGTTTTGTATAGTCCAGTGACCGTCATTTTCATCTACATATTTTGTCGCTAATCGGTCCGTAAATAGCGCAAGGTAGTGTTCACCCTAGAACAGGTCACGAAGGCCCATAGGGGGAGTAGAGGTATAGCTCTACTTTTTTGGGCGTGTATTGGACCGTGCATCATCCTGATAAATGAAGAATAAAATCCAACTAGATGCCACTTATTACTTTATTATGCTTATGTTATGCTCAACATGTTTCGGGCACCATTATGCCCATCATCAGGAGGTCACGACAATAGCGTTGGTTACCACATAGGCCGTCTGGTTTTCGAGTTGCTGCTGGTTGGAGGTTAAGTGCAGGCAGGATTGGATGAGTGTCCGGACCGAAAGCTGTTACAGCCTTCGGTCTGGACACTCTTCCATAATGTTGCCCGAAACATGTTGAGCATAACATAAGCATAATAAAGTAATAACTGGCATCTACTTGGATTTTATTCTTCATGTATAGCTCTACTGTTTCTTCAACCTCGACGCTAGATTGTGGTGGGTGGTGAGCGCCACGCCCCAGCCACTTTACCCCCGGGAGAGACCCGGTACATATTGTACAGGAGGCTGGGTTGGCCCCATGGCCGGTCTCGACAGGCGCGGATAATCTTGCCTCTACCGGGATTCGATCCCCGGACGGACCAGCCCGTAGCGAGTCATACCTAGCGCAAGACACTTAGAAAATATTTTGTCTTGTATTATTTCGAGTATTTACCATGTCAAAAAAATGTTTGGAATGAAATTCGTACTTGATGTATTTTATCATGTCCCAGTTGTTATGTTAGTCATTTTTGAATAACGAAACTGAATTAGATTTTAATGCGAACGCGGGTCATTATAATTGACTGGTGTTTGCAAACAATAAGTGCCGTCCCAAAATGTTAATGTTTGTTTAAACTCTGAAATTTTTTGTGCATTCTGTAAGTATCTTTGAGTATAAATATCCATGACCAAGCGTTTATTGTAATCACTTTACACACAGGTCGCTTCAATTTTACGTTGTTGAAACAGTGGCGGTATTATGAGACTTTGGAGACAATGTGCGGTGCCCCTGATCTCCACGTAGTGTATTAATTATCATGAAATTTCTATATAATTGCATAAATTCCAGACTGGAGCCCTAGGTTGAAGCTATGGTTAGCTTGACGCTCCACAGTGCGGGACGGTTGACTCCGCTACACGTTGCACAAGACAGTAAAATTTGTTTATTTACCGGTTGACACGGCGTTATCATACCAGAAGACTTGGAACACTTATAATCACCGCTGTGTAGACCTCAAATGTGACAAAGCTAAGGCTGTCTGCGTCGAAACACCACACATGGGAACGCGTGGAGTTTGAAATTACAGCTGCACCTCGGCTCTGGATGAAACTGGCTGGTCAGCTTCATGCTTCGGCCTCTTTTTTTCCAGCGAAAATATATTCTGTCGATCGGGTTTTGATGTCACGGTAAAAGAAAGGAAAGAGGGTAGGGGAAGAATGCCTTTGCTCCTACCAGTATTGGAGACCTGATGATAGCTAGTCATATTGTCTCTAAACACAAGATTAAAACAGGTTCTTGTTGACATTTTTTAATGCACACCCTGTCGCAGTTTAATATATATGACGCGTGTTCAGTGTCATTGTACGTGATTCACGTGTCCCTTGTCAGATTCTTTTCCCGGTAATATTCGAAAGTCTCATAACGCGCCCAAGATTTTCATTCTTTGTCGTCGTCCTTTCTGGGACGACGTCATTGTTGAGTACGGCGACCGGTAGGAGAAAGGGGTCGCCCGGCAGTAATAAATCACACACCCGATTCTGGTCTCCGTCGTGACGTCACAGCACAGCGATCCATATCTTCAGTAATTCGATCCACGGACACAGGCCAAGAACCAGCAGCGATACAAGTACCGTAACGGCGATTGGTTATTATACGTGTACAGCTGTGAGTAGCTAAGCGGGTTTGTGAGAAACAGGTGATTGGATTGGCTGATTTCGCTTATGCTCCAGATATTACTTAACGCTAACCAACCTACCTCCACCGAGCAGATTTCTTCTTGTGAAGCTAGTAGTTCGTCTGTAGTCAAGAAATTCACCACAGCGACTTGAACCCAAAGGTGTATTACCGCGTTTACAGGAACCCCCCAGTTGCTATCATGAAGCAGACCAGCCCCGTTTGCGGCCACCAATTCTACTTCTTTGCGTTCCATTTTAATATTGTTCTTCCATTGACGACTAGGTCATCGAAGTGGTCTTATTTCTGTAGGTTTCCACACAAAATTCTCGTATGAACTTCTTCCTCTTGCGTGCCGCATGCCCCGCCCGTGTTATTCTTCCTGATGTGATCACCCGAACTGCATTTGGTGAGGAGTGAAAATGGTAAAGCTCATAATTTTGCCGGTTTCTCAGTCTTCCTATTACTTCCTCTCTCTTAGGCTCAATCACTAGCCTCAGCACCCTATTCTGGAACATTCTTAGCCCACGTTTGTCCCTTAATATGATGTTTCACACCCATATTCACCCGCAAGGGTTTTGTATAAGTTTTATATACGTTACTAAGACCGGAAAGTGACAAAGAAGTACATACTTATACCGAGTGTTTTCGTTTTCAGGCGCGTGCGCCTAATCCCAAAAAACGCCTGTTACCTTCGCCATGTCTGCCTGTGTTTGGCTGTCTGCCCTTCTGTCAATCCGCATGTATCAGCGCTGGTCCCTCTAGGCGGATTTCCCAGAATTTTGATTTGGAAGATTTATATGAAAACCCCCTAGCGAAACCCCAAATTTGTTTGAAATCGCAGAAAAATATCTGGCACTTCACTATTGCCGGCGACATAAATTCGTCATAAAAGTTTTTTTGTGCTACGCTCATTTTTTTTGGTATTGTTCAGTGACTTTGTTCATTACTATATACAACGCATTGTTACGTTTCCGTTGCAATAGTCGTTACCCGAACGCTCTACAATATTATGTTATACGTTCATTGCCAGTTTTGATACAGTGTCTCAATTTTCGGCATGTTCTCTAAATCTCAAGCAAACTCGTTGATTTCAGGGGATGTTGGAACACAGTGTTTCAGAAAACCAGTCTGGTGTGTCGGGTTGCATGTTAATTCCAACTTTTATTTTACATTTGGACCGCGGTAACACAGTGGTTAAGGTGCTGTGCTACAAATCGCAAGGTCGCTGGTTCGATCCTAACTGGTGTCAGTGGAATTTTCTTTAACATAAAATCCTTCCGATCGCACTATGGCCCTGGGGTCGACTCAGCCTCTAACAGAAATGAGTACCAGGAGTATTTCCTGGGTGTAAAGGCGGCCGGTGCGTAAGGCTGACAACCTGCCACCATCCATGTGCAGTTGTCGCGAAATCTGGGAACCTTAACTTCCTGGAACCATCTGGGTCTGTCCAGGCCTGTAATGGGACTGCTTTACCTTTACCTTCTATTTTACATTACACAGGAATTCAATGTAAAACAAGTTTCACCGTCTGGTATGTCCACATTATAACCCCCCTTTAAATTATGTGATGACATTTATTAAACGAGCCATTTCACTTATTCAGGCAGCTGTACGATTCAGTACAGGACCCTCAGATTTTGGGTTAAAATGACTGTACAAGTACGGAATGGGAAGTATCCTTGTATCTGTGAGAATATGTGTTGAAGTCATTAGTACAGTTGTCACGGTTTCTGCGGAGACTGATAAAGGCTCTTGCTGTATTGTCTGTTTCAAACTGCCACCTGTGTGAAGGGTCCTGTTGAACACTTTGTATCTTCGTATGAAAAAAATCTTATTAAATTAAATCCAGTGATAAATATTCGATGAACAAAAGTCAACTGAAAGGTAAAGTGATTCCGTTACAAGCCCGGTATGGCCCAGGGGGTGGGTAGAGGTATAGCTCTACGCTTCCATGACCGCGGCACTAGAAGGGTGTGAGTGGTCAGCAGCACGCACCGGCCGCACTTTACCCCCGGGAAAGACCCGGTACCCATTCTACAGGAGGCTGGGTGGGCCCCAGGGCCGGTCTGGACGGGCGGAAAATCTCGTCCCCACCGGGATTCGATTCCGGACCGTCCAGCCCATAGTCAGTCGCTATACCGACTGAGCTACCGGCCCACAAAAATCAACCGTAATCTCTGGTATATGTATATAAACAGGAGTTGTAGGCGTTGAGTGTCTTACGGGATCTCATGACATGTAGTTTGGTAGATGGACTTTAAATTCCGGAGGAACTGGTGAGACGCGTTTGCATTGTCGCGAATAGCGCCTGTTTCCTTCGTCATAACCTTCCGTCTGTCTGTCTGTCTGTCCGCATGTATCACTGCGGCTCGTACTAGACGGAATTACGTGATATTTGATATTGAGGGCTTCTTTTGGAATGCTGTCGAGAAATTCCAAATCTTGTTAAAATGGTGGAAAAACATCAGGCACTTTTTTACATGGTGACACAAGTAAATTTCATTTCTTGTTGTCGGCGGCATCAGTTCGCCATCAAAGCGCTCTGTTCGAGTGAAGATGTATCAGGCTGTTGTGATAGCTGAGGAGGTATAAATGTTACCAAACGCGTCGTGATGTTATATTTTCTTAAATTGCCTAACCCGTTCTAGCCGATAAATGGTAGGAGTTGGTTTCGACGAAATGATTGTACAATCTACAGAGCTACACTGCGCTACATACGCAGCCTTGATAGGCACCGCCATGAGATCCACATATCTTACAATAGTCATGTAAGATTCGCAAGAAGCTGTGCCACCTTCTTGTAAATAATTCCTTACAATGCTCCCAAAGCCTCTAAGTACAGATTAAGCTCGCTTGGTTTGTCTCTTCAGCGCATCCACCTTACTAAAAGATGGAAAAGGTGGTGGGGTATTGCTAAAGATGATATATATAGAGGTGTAAGAGAAGGGTGGGATATTTTAAAAATCTCTTTTCCACGTGCTTTTAAACACTGTGAACTAATTCAGGCTTCGTTTTAAATCTCTTATCTCTTCTTTTGCTTCATCCTCTTGTGGTGTTCGCATTATTTCGTCTCCCGTTCCTCCGCCTCCCAACACCTCCCATACCGGTGGTTTTCCTTCATAGATTCCTTGTAATATGGGCCATGCAATTTCGTCTGTAGGATTATAACATTCATCTCTTTGGATTAATAAATATTCCCTGGCACGATTGTGAAGAGCAGACGGGGAACAGGCGGTCCGTATATAGAGCGATCCTTTCATGGGAAGGGGAGGAGTTAAATCCCTCCTGCTGCTTCTAATTCCACTCCCTTGTTCTTATTCCTTTGCTTCTTCATGGTATACACCACTGGGTGTTGTATTGTACTGCAACGGCACCGCGCAGTAAATTTCCGACATTTCATTTACCATTTACAAAGTTGGAAAATCCAAATAAATTAGTGGAAATGTTGTGGAGAATCCAACATGATTATGTACAAAGGGATAACATTACCTGAACGTATTGTGAATGTAAGTTATTTCTGTTCTTAAAGCATAAATTGTCTTAAATTTGAGATTATTTCTCGTAATATTCATTCCACAAGCTCTTCGTCCAGAATATTGTTTTCTTAAGCACAATCCAGTGTGCAAGGATATTGAATTCGTAATTCCTTAAGACATTTAACGAGCTTCACTAATGCATGAGTAAAATATGGCGGGTTTTATTTTTTTGGTGGGATGTGGTGTGGCGGATTGGAAAAAATGTGGAAGGAAAACGTAGGGAGTTACTTTGAGGTACGTACAATGTGCGTGTAGCTGAGTCAGACGCAGAGAATATTGTACAGCAAGGCATCAAACCTGTATGAAAATCTGCTACTTGAATCGTAAAAATTTCTAATACTGCTTCCCTGTGGGTGGCGGCTAAGAATTCCCTCGTACAAATTCCAGCGTAAAGTGGTAGGATGAGAGAGACAATAACAAAGAGAGTACAGTACGCTCAATATTAGTATGAAATTTCTCATTTTGTTCACCAACGTACGCATTATGTTTTAACACCATTTCTAATTTTCCAGCGCCCTTGGAGGTGTATGGTGAGTGATATATATATATTTTTTGGTCTCTTGCTGTAGACATATTTGAAATTGAGCTGCCTTTGTTTGATATACGCCCAGCAGACGTACATAAATTCTGTTGATGGTTTTCGCGGTTTGGTTCCCTTGTTTGAAAGTAAATACTAGGTGCACTGCAATTGTCATTTGTCCCTTCCTATAGACACGTCTAAAATAAAACTGTCTTTGTTTGGAATAGGTAGCCTGTTGTACATAAAAGTCTGTCGAGTGTTTTCGTGGTTAGAGTTGGCTGAAAGCAAATACGTTTTATGTGGTGCAGTATATATATATATATATGAAGATGTCACATATCTCTATTGGCATGTTCAGAGGAGCTTTGTAGAGCGGTAATGCTGTGAAATTGTATTCTGCTTCGAGACGAAGTTACACCCATTGACCGCGGTGTGTGTCGCGGATCGTCCCTCAGTTTACCTCCTCGTCACCGTGTTTGTTCAGTTGCATGTCCTCTGTTCACCCTTCGCTTTCTCTTTCAGTTCGTTCTGTTCTTTCTCTGTCTTCTCGTCATTAATTTAGGTTTTCTCGAACCCTTCCTCTTTTGTGCTTCTCTTTCATGGTTTTATGTTATTTTGTTTTGTCCGCTCTTCTCCTCTGTTTCTCAGCTTACTTTTCAGCCTGTCCCCAATTCGGCCTCTTCACCATTTCCTACTTTCCTCCTGACATTTCTTATTCCCTCTTCTTTTGTTCTTCGCTTTATCTTTGATTCCCATCTCCTTCGTTCCTTTCTTCTTGATTTTCCACGTCCCTTTCTTTTTTACCTTCCTCCAGTCCCTTCTGTGTCCACTAATCCTTACCACATCCACCATTCTTGTTTTTCTCTTTCGTATTCTTGGCGCCTTGGTACTGCAATGCCTCCGGAGATAGTACTCCAACCTAACTGTACCTTTCTCGTGAAGACACTAGCTTAAGAGACTACGACTACCTCAGTGCCCAAGTCTCTAATTTCAATGCTACCACCAGCCAGATTTCTGACCAAATTTAAACTAGTTGGAATCTGACAAACTGCTCTGTCACACAACCAAGTAAAATACAAAATACACTCGACTATGTTTCCCGGTTAACTTATCTAGTACTCAAGGGACATCAATCAGCAATCAAATGTACGTCAATTATATTAGTAAATTTTAATAACTAACAAAAAAGTATTTAATACCAAAGTAAAATTTAAAATATATAGACAACCATAATTCACACAATCGCAGCGTAACAAGTAAAAAGTTTGAATTTAGTAATTAACCAAATACTCATCTTGTCTTCCTCTATAGAGCCCAATGTACGCCCGAAATTTAGAATAAATTTCTAAATAATTTTCCTAAACTGTCGTTAACCAGAATTGCTCAACTCGCGTAAAATAATTCGAATCGGTTTTCTAAGCACGTTCAACACAGCTTACCTTGAATTATCAGAAGAAGCGAGTGTCTCTTGCACATAATATAAATTCTTCCTCGGTACAGAAGTCAGAACTTTACTTCACAATATCTCACGTTGGCCAAACACGTAGATATGACAAAATTTCCACGAGAATGAGGCCGTTAGCCCGGTTACAGTGGGCTATATAGAGTAAGGCCGCTGACACGTCAAAAAATATGCGTAGTCTTCAGTGCACTGAACTGTCTGCCACTGGGAGTTCAAAGATTCCGCCACTTTACAGCAAAAAGGATATCAGTATGTCTTAGTTGTACATATTTGTGAGTGCACTGCACTGCTTTCGTCAGCATACAGCAACCTTGTCGCATCCATGCACGACTAATTTCCCAACTCAAATTTTATAAGTACATTATTCATTCGTTACGGTACTAATTCTGTGCATTATGAGGTACTGTATGTGGGGGAAAAAGTAAAAGTGAAAACCCTTGTTTTTAACCCGTAAATACTACTTTTAAATTTAAGCAACGTGGCGGGTTCATAGCTCTTGTCTTGCTTAACATCTGGTGCTAGATGGCAGCTTGCAGTTGCGTATACTGTCCGAGCTCCCGGAAACAGAACCCCGTGTTGTTTGACCGGTGAAAGGAATCCTTCTGGACCCCAAAGCTGTCTTCGACACCTACTACAACGGGAGTCGAATTCTGATTCTCCAGTCCCACAGCTTCTAGCACAGCACCAACAGTTGTGTTGCCTGACTCACCAGTTCATGTAAACTTCTGTTTTACACCTGTCGATTTTTAAATTCAGGTCAGTGTTCAAAATATTTACAAAGGGAACGTTTTTATTCTGTCGCGGGGAATCGCTTTGTCCCTGCACAAACCGGTTCAGAGCCTCTTTCACAGACCACTACATTGTGCGTTGTGTAACAGCTACGACACACAAAAAGAGAAATTTTTAAATCCACACACGGCCATGCTAAGTCTATAATCAAACATGCTGTCCACGTTCATAATGAAAGACATTAATAATAGCAGCATGCGTGAATACCTGTCAACATCTATTGTATCTTGTAGATTATGAATTTTCTGAACATGCGACATTATTTTAAGAATGGGAGACTCGCCCTAAGCTAGAATCTTTCACCAACTGTAGAATTACCGTATTCTTCTTTTGTTTCTTCAAATTTTTTCGTGACGCTGTTTGTCTCTCCTTTTGTACTTGAAAATTTCTTCATTATTGCTAAGAGATTATTATCTTTGTCATTCTTCAACATGTGCTCTTGCATGTACTGTCGCAGATATCCCATTACGCAGCTGTATAATTAGACCACGTTCTTATACTTGAATGGTAAGTTTTTTTCTCTTTTATGATGGAGTCTTATTACTGGCTGACGTCACTCGACAGTCATTTGTCTTAAAATTGGTGGTTCCTGTGTGGAAGACGTTACTGAGTACAGCGGTGAGGTGGGGAGGGGTCGCCCCTATGGCAGCTGTCTATGCATGTAGTCTACACAGCCATCAAGTCTGTACATATAGCCAGCCCTTGGTATCCAGTGAGACACATATTATCCGATTTCCCCTTTTTGTTTGTCTCTTAGATTTACCGGCCAGACTGACATGCAATCCGTATTATACTGCTGGCTTTTCGGATGGACTTCTCAGTAATTAACACTTATCAGAAAAAAGGGCATGGTTTGTAGACTGTGTGTTTTTAATTATACACTCCGTCCAACAAAAATCAAGCGACATGGAATTTCGTAAGTCCCGCTCCGAAAGTGACGTCACGTACAGAGGCCATCATAATTCGAGTCTTCCGTAGTTTTCCCATATTTGTGCATTCGTGGCATTTTTCTGTCTTCAGTTCATTACAGTCGTTCACGCCGGGTATGTATTAACCACAGAGAGCAGTATGTTTGCTTAGTTTGAAGTTCAAACATGAATTAAGGTTCAGTAATTTTCCGAGGCGTGCAGCTAGTACTGATACGAACAGTGCATATTCTTACCGTGTTCACCTGTAGGCACGATAGCAGTGCTATTCGTAGAGCAAATGTATTGATTTCGAGTCCCGGTCTCGGCATTTTTTTCTATTTTGAATATATTTTATTGTCACAAACACTAAATTAAACCGTGCAGTAACACATCTGTTATTTAATTGAACTTTTCAAAAGTTACCTTTGTTTTATTATCAGGCCTAGAAATGCGAGTGACTCAAGTTTCTGATACTTTTTCTTATAATTCTTCTTTCCTTTTTTACTGGCATTCTGATTTTAAGGGTTCTTGTTCTAATGTGACTTAGACCAGGCATGTACTGTACCTGTTCTCTAGGGCTTCTTGTTGGCTGTCGCTCTGAAAGAGCAGCGTGAAACGTACGGAGTGCAAAGCGATAGAAACGAAGTAACTGCAACATGTGAGAATTTACACGCATGAAAGATATCTGCGCTCTTCTGGTTTATTACGCAGCGTATAGTGGAAATTCCTTGCCGACGTTTCGGGGCAACTTGTAGATAAGGAATTACTAATATACCCTGCGTAATATGGGGACCGCGGTGGCACAGTGGTTAAGGCGCTGTGCTACACATGGGAAGGGCCCAGGCTCGATCCCAGCTGGTGTCACTGGAATTTTTTATTGACATAAAATCCATCCGATCGCACCATGGCCTTGGGGTCGACTCAGCCTCTAACAGAAATGTGTACCAGAAGCATTTCTTGGGCGTAAAGGGGGCCAGTGCTTAAGGCTGACAACCATACCACCATCCTGTGCAGATGTCATGAAATCTGGGAACCTTAACTTCCTGGAACCCTGTGGGCCTCTCCAGGCCTGTAACGGGACTGCTTTACCTTTACCTTTACCCTTTTACCCTGCGTAATAACCCAGAATAGCTCAGATCTCATCTACTTCATGGCGGAAGCTGAAATCATACAGGTACAGAAGCTTGACAAGTTATATCGTTCATCTGATATTGTTATTAAGACGAGGTGATCTTCACATGTGGCATGACAGTGGCAACTGTGTTGTGCATATAAATATCTTGGCAGAAAAATCGATGAGAATGGCTCGCATAGGTCACTTTCTCGTGCTGGGGGGGGGGGGGTTTCTGGGAAAAAAAAGAACGTTTACCTTTACCAGAAAACAAACCAACAAGGGGCCTTCTTT
>Ga0136643_10007156_pt1 | contig 16094 bp, 10 predicted proteins | sample TergutLab28metaG_FD_96883 | JGI IMG/M metagenome (GOLD analysis project Ga0136643, IMG submission 96883) | Labiotermes labralis P1 segment gut microbial communities from Petit-Saut dam, French Guiana - Lab288 P1 (version 3) (version 3) | ecosystem: Host-associated > Arthropoda: Insects >... | reverse complement strand
CCGTTGCGCTGACCACGTGACACCCCTCTATCCGCAAAAGTTGGCACTAACTTCGCCGACCGGCGGCGGCCGCTCTGTCGGTATAGTTCGCGTGTGGACTAAGGCCACGGAGTTTAGTTTAGTCATACTGGCATTCATATACTGTAGTTGTGTATCTGCTGTTTTCTTCTGCTTCTAGTAGATCAGCGAGTAGCCAGGCATACTGAAATTGACAGCAGTAACCAAATTTAAACTCACGTAACTCGGAATGAGGTTTTGATTTGTTTCGTTCCTTACACATCAGTGACTGAAGCCTTTTGCACATTCTGGTATACCCACGAAGAAATATTATTTAAAACCGAATGCTGTCGCAGACAGCGGTCGTTTCATAACCGCTGGTGTAGACAGTATGAAACGGTATGCTGCCCGTTGGCCAGTACCGACGGACGAGATGAAATAGACCTGTCCTTCATTGAAATTATTAAGCCTATGTCAGGGACTCTTGGCGTGATTTTTTAGTCACTTTCGCGAAATTGCGAAAACCGACTATTAGCTTCATGTCCGTCCGTCCACGTGTCTCTCCGTCCGCATGGAACAACTCGGCTCCAACTGGACGGATTTTCGTGGAATGTGATATTTGAGGATTTTTCGAAAATTTCAAGTTCCGTTAAAATCTGACAAGAATAACGGGTACTTTACATGACGACCGATGCACATTTATAAAAATATCTCGCTGAATTCTTCTTACAATAAGAAATGTTTGAGACAGAAGCTGTAGAGAAAATTGAACCACACATTTTATGTTCAATGAATTTTTTTCCCTGAAAATCATGCAATTTGTGAGATAATGTGGAAAAATATTGTACAGCCAGACAGTCCACAAATGACAATATGGCGCTTGCGCATTGCATGTCGGATAACAAAGGATACATACACACACTTAGAATAATTAATACTTATTGCTTGTCACTGCAACAGTGGTTAAGCGAACGCGCCTCACTGTTACGTTGACATTGTCTCTTTCATGTGTCGTCTTCCCGTCCACCTCTCCTTCCAGCCGTCATCCATCCATGCTCCCACACACACTCACACACACACACTCACACACGAGTGGCGTGGGGAAACGCATTCTGTTTCGGGAAACGTCGGGGAACGCAGCTTGGTAAGGCATAAGGACAAACTCGAGAAGAATCCAACTAACGTCAACAGCGAATCTCTTGATCAGCGAAATAACCACGTGCTGCGCAATGCAGGTGGTCTGGATGTGACATTTTTATTATAGCCGTGATTACTGTACGCCAATTAGGCTAGATGGTCAGTTCCGATGCAGGTCTGATTTAGTGAGCGTGAATTGTTATGCGGATTTGAGCCGATTGGAGACGGAATCAATCATTTGCATATTATTATTATTATTATTATTATTATTACGTTATCTGTGCTTCTCCCGTCCGGGAGAGAGGTACCCCACACTCTGATGTGACAGTGTGTGTGATTAAATCTCCGAAATGTCGTAAATAGTTTATTTTTAGAATAAGAAAGGACAATAGAAAACCAAAAGAATGAATTAATTTGCAGTTGGGCGGGTTTTGTGACTTCTTTGTGATGTTTTATGAAGAGGTACTAATAGCTTGCAGTTGAACGAGAGCAGGCCGTAAGGGTGGGATAGAAAAAAATTGTCGAAACGTGTGAGAGGGGGGGTTGTATTTATTGTGTTCTTAATCATCTGGCTCTGCGGGTCCTGCGTGCCACGCCCACTCACTCAGTCGACTAGCCGACGAGGTTAATGTTTCTCGCATGGAGTGTACATTCGGCGGCGGACTACAATAAGAGAAAAAAGTTCGGGCATGCGCGCAAAGGAGTGACAATTGCCTGCCGCTTGCAGTGACAGATGAATGCTGATAGTGCGCTGATTCTAACTTGTTTTGTTTTTTTGGTGCGTGTGTGGTGTTCTGTCGGAGGTGCGAAGTCGGTTGCGCAAATTTGTGGTGATATCTGGGGGGTTGTTGTATTGATTAAGGTGGTAGTTGCGCTTCTCTCGGACTGAGGGCCTACATGTTGTTCCGCCGTGTTTGGGGAGATACCACGACAGACAGCAGCAACGGCACCGCCACTACATCAGCCTCGTCGTCCAACATCTTCGCGGTCTGGTACACCAAACTAGCCACCAATGTCAAACGCAGCAGGGCCGGCCTTTCGTCGCCCAAGTCAGGACAGAAGAGGGCTCTGGTACGTAGCAACAGGTAACGCATGGCAAATGGCTGCTTGACATACTGTTGAACGTTACCAACGCGTGCACCGATCGGCACTATCCGTGCATGCCATGATCACGGTTGTCCGAATTTGTGAGCGGAATCCGAAATGCTTGCGGTACTTGGGTAAGGTTTTGCGCTTCTTTCAATCGCGAGAGATTTCACAGCGAATTTAAACATAATACCTCGAAGATACGATCGTAATGTTCGAATAATGCTGTATGTGTCTACGGATGGTTCATTTTGTAACATTTTATCGACTACTAGGGTATACTTATCGTCAAGCGTAATACTGCAAGGTCGTTATGTTTTAAGAGTTAGAAAGGATGCGGGAAAAAATCGTTTTTGTTGTGCTTTGAAGGCACGATCCCGGTATTTAATCTAAACAAGGTTAGGTAAGCGTGAGTTGTTAATATTTTTATGTATAAATTATTTTCAGAGTGTGAAATGGGTGCAGTTTTAGATCAAGACATTACACTTTAAAATCTAAGCATGTAGGGCAAGACTATAGTGACAATAAATATCGTATGTTAAATTTAAGTGTTTTATGGTGGTGTAAGATTCTTTCAATTATTTGATGAATTGTTTTGTATGTGAATAATTAGTATCGTCCATGTTTTTCCTCATATTTGTTTCATCGTGTATGCCTAGTCTTTGCAAAAGACATTGAGTTACATGTTTATACTTAGCATGATGATGGCATGGCCGCGATTGCATATCAGTGATTCAGCATAGAATTATCCGTCAGTAGACAGGCAAACACGGCCTCCCCTTTCGTTCTCCTAGCTGCCCGCCGTAAGACGTCAGAACGTGTGTTTACAGCCTTCATGCTTGTTAAAGGCTGCTCGCGACCTTGGCGAAGGTCGAAGGTTATCACAACAGACTTATTTGTATGTGCAGTAAACAAATATTCTAGTTCCGTTCATTGCTGCTGTGCTTCCCCCGTGTTCCAGATTACTTTGCAGTTTCTTGTTTATTCAGTGTCAGTGTCACTGTTCTGTTGAGTGGCTTTCGTAGCTCTGTGTGGTTTCAGTTGACGGGAATAGCTCGGGTCATAATTGCGAGTGGGTGTTTCTGCAAGGGGCATTTCTTCTTCCTCAGAAAGTTTAGATCCGTGAGACTGTGAACTCTCCCGTTGTTTGTATGCTGTACGAGACTGCTACTGTGTTCCGGCAGATCCCGGTAAATGCAGTATTGAGTATGTTTGAACGGACGGGGTTAGAGAAATGAGAATTCTAAGTTGGGAGGACTTAACTGCAAATGCACTGTTCACTAGGGCAGTTGCTTTGTGATATGTGCGATGGGTGGGCTATGTAGTATGCCGGGCGAAGATGAACATACCAGTGGCAGCACCTAATCCTAACGGACATTAAAGGCACTCTCGTTTCTGTTACCCCAGGCCTTTCGGCTCCTATCTTTGGCATTCAGCATTTTGGTTGGAACATTTTTGTGGAACGATGAAACGCGGGGAATGAACACGTCAAAAGGATGGGTGGTGTAATATTAAAATGGATCTTAGAGTTACGGTGGAGATGTGAAGTGTATGAAACTAACGTTGACTACTGTCCATTATTCATCATGAAATCGGGAATTTATTGAACGGCCGGGATGCTTGTAATGGAAGTATCTGCTGCTGACAAATGACTGCCTCGGAAAGGAGGAGGGCGGCGTTCGCTCGGTTATCTTTTTGTTAGTCTACAGGTTCCAATGAAAATCCGTGAGTTTGTTGGTTGTGAGATCGAAGTTCTGATATGAATACAAATTAGGAGTTTTTGACTAGTCATCACACTTCATTCCTCCTCCTCCTCCTCCTCCCCCTTTCCCCGCCCCCGCCCTCGCCCTCTTCCCTGCAGCTTCAAGAACAACCGCGTTTTTTTTTAGACCTAAACAGTTTCAAGATCAAGATACGTTAGAGGTGATTAGCCCAACCTGAGAAATGTTGTTTATGGGTGTTTGTAGTGCGATAAAGAAAGAAAACACGTCCGATTTGTCTGGAACCGTGGCGTGTTATTATCACTTTTGTAGTGATACAAGTTTCATCTCTGTACATAACTGCATTATGTGGCTGTTATTTGAATATACAGGGTGCTGTAGAATGAGCTTACATTTTAAATCGCCGTCACAGCGTCCCCGTCAGTTCTCAAGGTCAAGAGGTGTGTGTGTGTGTGTGTGTGTATGTATGTGTATATATATATATATATATATATATATATATATATATATATATATCCCCTACGGATGGCATACTAGTCCGAGATGGGATGGTGGTTGTCGCAGACTTGAAGATTTATCAAAATTTAAAACTCTGAGCACTCCCTGCTCACAATGTGCGGGTTCAATTCGCAGTCGAAATTGTAGAAGACAGCGGTTTAGTAAACGGGCCTGTGTCAGTGCTATCTTCGTGGCATAGCCAGGTTTATTGAATTGTGACCGGGGGTTGAAACATCTAATTTACAGGTTAGGTAGCTCAGTGGCTGTACAGGTCTCTCAGTCTGTGTGCAGTGACCTTCATACTGCCTGCCTTCAGCCCTTGTCTCTCTGCACGGGCTTTCTGTAACCAGCAGTTTGGCGGTCATAGTCGTGGAAATCTATAAATTAGACATATCAAATATAATCTTCATAGTTGCACTGTGCATGTTGATAGTATCTAGTCTTTTATTTGTCCAACTAATGCACACAAATTATTGTAAAATTGTCAAAGAGTTAAAGTCATTTAAAATTTTAATATTAGCTCCAACATGTTTCCGTTTACTTAAATCATCATCAGGGGGAGCTCTCAGCCTGTGCTTCGCTAAAGTTACAAAGTTACGATATGTAACCGAAGTCAACATTGTAACTTTAGCGAAGCACAGGCTGAGAGCTCCCCCTGATGATGGTTTAAGTAAACGGAAACATGTTGGAGCTAATATTAAAATTTTAAATGACTTTAACTCTTTGACAATTTTACAATAATTTGTGTGCATTAGTTGGACAAATAAAGGACTTGGTAATATCAAATATAAATTACTGTCTTCATACAGACGGACATATCGATTGGACGCCCATTAAACTTTCATCCATGGGCTGGTTGTTTGTCACTGTATAAGTGATGACCAGAATCCAATTTCATTACAGTTAAACTTGTATTAATTCGTGTCTTCTGTAGTGAACCGACTAATACAACAGGATAAAATTTCTAACATTAACTTTTTTCCCAAATACGCGACCGTTAGGGACCATCATCAATCGACATTACAATATTGGACCTCTTCCTTGGTTTTATAAGTTTTAACCATTTGTATTTTTGTAATGTCGTCTGCTGATGGCCGAAAGGTGTCGCGTATGTGAGAAATAAATGAATGTTAGAACATTATGTTGTATGTACCGTGCATTGCGATACAATTATGTAATGTTAACCAACAAAATGCACTTTTTAAATTAATGTATTCATTCAATTCTTCTTGTCTTCTACATGTATCGAGCACATCCCCCAACCTGCTCGACTGATTGCATAAGTGCATGAAAAACGTACCATATAAGGCTGCTTGTACAATAGTCTTCCTGATGATGAACATAGCTGTTCGAAACATGTAGAAGACAAAAAGAAATGAATTAAAACATTAATTTTTAAAAGTGCATTTTGTTCGTTAACATTACATGAATGTTACAAAATTTATGCTGTTGTGTTAGTCGGCTAACTATAGAAGATATATAAATATACAATGATGTATCAGTCCAACACAACAAAACTTTATTATGTTTATTATTGTATTAGGGCAACATGTTTCGATTCTTATAGAATCATTTTCAGGCTCATCTTAGAATACAAATCCTTACTTAGCAATGTGTAAAATGCATATGTCGTTATGTTCTTATTGTACAATCAGGATAACGTATTTCAGAAACTTTAACCAGTACATATGAAGGAGGTTACATGTATGTATTTGAGATGTGTTGTTATTAGAACTATAGAAGACTTTAATCTGATAAGTACAGTGGGATGACTTTATTCATGTTTGTATTAATTCTTTCGTGGAATGGCCCGTTTGGGACAAAGAAGATGGTGAAGTTTGATTTGGGCTGACTCTAAAGGAGGGCTTCTATTCGGTCGATACTGCTGGAAGTTTACTTGTGTATCTAATGTGTGTCTTAGTACCGGACTTTTTTAGATCTATCCAGTAATCAGGAAACTAAACGTCAACCAGCACGTGGAAATATGTACGCTTCTCCCTCCCATTATTCGTTCATTTGTTTCACATGTGGGAGGGGGGAGCATAATTGACCTTGTATTGGTATGTGTTTGTTAACGTACTTGCGTTTTCTGACAGATAAATTTGAAATTGCCGAAAATGTGAGATTCGTTAAATGGTGTTTGCTAATAGCCCACTTTATAGTTGAACTGAAGACTTTGGTTGCTATTTTAGAACTGATGTAATTTACCATAATAAGTGCAGATTTGTTTAGAACCGCGTGTGAAACAAGTAGCTGCCCTAATTGTTCCGGTAAAACGACTTGTACGTAGCTTTGGGTTGTACAGTATTTTATGGGCCACACCTCCTACATTTAGGTCCTTCAGACGTGTAGAAGAGAATTTAACGCCATGGTTCGTGGCAGGATAATATAGAACTGCCAGGTCCATGCAGATTGCAACTTAAATCGTTTGACAAGCATACAAACACGTTTGAAAATAGGCTTGCCTAATCTTATCGGTAACGTGAAGTGGTAGGTTACAAGTGAAAACCACCATGCTGTATTACATACATTGTGTGTTTAATACTAGTCGAAGCCCCGGAATTGTATGTAGTTTTTGATCAGTTTCACACCCCGTCCCCATAGTATTCTGGGGAATTTTTCTTTGCATTCAGTTGCCTGCGCTGAAAATATTTGTAGTTCTGTTCTCCATTATATCCCTTGTTCATTCGTATGCTTTAGACTAGCAGCATTGGCAGTTTCGATCGGTTTTCATACAAGCACAGGAAGTCAGAAAAACTAGACTGTTTACAGCGTTTCGGATCATGCTGTAAACTGGTTGTTTGAGAAGCTGGTGCAGCAGATGCTGCGAGGGCAGTGACAATCTTAATGAAAGTAACGTCCAATTATTACAGCAAAATTTTTTAATCCTTTTGTCTAGACAATGTATAAATGATTTTTCACTGCTTTCCTGTAGAACTGGGCTGCCAAACATGCAGCCCGCGGGTCGCGTGCAGCCCACGGTCACCTAACTATATTCTGTAATACGATTTAATGGACGTAATGTATTAAGTCTAAAGAACATAATATGACAAGATATAATACGGCAGATATAGTGTTTACGCACTGTAAGTCATCACTTCTAAGACAGGACACAGTTCACGCGTCTTTCTTTTCGATATATGAATACACAAGTGCGGCCCTTGGGCGAGTTCCTGCGAATTATGTGGCCCTGCTGTGGGTTGCAGATGGCCAGCCCTACTGTAGAAGACTCGTAGTTATAATACGGCATGAGAAATTGGATTACTTGTCGCCGGCGTCGTCGAAAGTAAAAGTCCGTAAGAGTTGTAGTCCACCTGCAATATTGGATGGATAATATTTCATGACGCACACAACTGAGACAGCTGACACGTAATAATTACTGATATTAAATGGCGTCGATTCTGTATAGGGGTTGCCAGCGTGTCTTATTGAACGTTAGGGCGTGACGTACGACTGCGTGGATTTTTTCTAATGTCAACATGTCTTCATTTTTCTTTCTCATGGCTCGATAGCCCTAGTGGGCGTAGGTTCCCTTCTGAGGTTCCTCGATCACAGGCAGACACACACACACTCGGTAGGGCTCCTCTGGGCGAGGGATCGGTCCGCCGCAGAGACCTCTACCTGATAACACACAACACTCATAAGAGATAGACATCCATGCCTCCCGGCGGGATTCGAACCCGCAGTCCCAGCAAAGCGAGCGGCCATTGGGATCAGCATCATATCTTCATACTCCTGTGTATTTAGGTCCTGCGTTCGTCTTAGGTTAATATGAACAATATCACAACTTTAAAAGACACGTTTCTAACCAAATCCGTTACTTCCAACAGGAACGGATGAACAACAGTAGTCGGTCCTCAGACTGAATTACATTTTTAACCACATTTCAGCTGTTTCGTGTGGATAGGCGATAAGCATTAAGGTTTTCACACAATGTACAATATAGGCGCAATCTTGAAGCTTTGCGTACCATATTTTTAATTAATTTTAATTTCGTCGTATTTAGTTTTATCGGCAACTTGTTTTGACAGCATTTTTCATCCTGTTTGTTTCATATGTCTCTCCAACCCAAATATTAAATTAATTTTTATTGTATATAGGCACCAACTTGTTTGAAACCTCCCGTTAATGGGTTCATTAAAGTGTTTGTACTGTGATAAGTTTTATTATTTGGCTTGTTGATAGATAAGAGGTGAAACTGAATGCTGCTGCACTGAAAGTAAAGTTTTAGATCCAGTGTCACCAGGTCGTTACAGACTTTACGCTCTCTGAAACGTTTTTTCGTTCATTTACTCTATGCAACTAGATTCAGAGCAGTCCCTCGTTGTACCTTACTGTCATCGAAGTCAACGGTGCCAGTTTACCTGTTCACTTCTCAGTAGTATAATCCGAAATAAAGTTAGCATATATGAGCACAGTTTTTCTTTTTCTTTCTTTCTGAAACGCGAAATTCGTACCAGCTTCCTTCCCGCTTGAGCATTAAAATGACATCATGGAATGTTGAGATTAATCTGGTGAGCCAGTTGGTTCAGGCAGCACTTGTGACGTACTGGGTTCGAATATTAACTATTCTGAGTTCATTTTCGTGGTTTTCCTCGGTCCCTGCGGACAAAGTTCTCGATTCTACGTCAGATTAGACCAGATCGGCTTTTTTCCACTTCAGTTTTTCTGTAATTGTCCTGCTGTTCGACTGTAGTTTTGGGTTGCTGACTGCGTTGTTACGTAAACCTTAAAACAAAGTACAGCTAGATGAAACTGGATATTTTGAAAATGTGAAGAAGATGCTGAGAAGTGCTACGGAAATTCTTGCTGTGGTTCTCTCCGCGGTGCGCGAATTTCGCACATGAGTCGATAAGTGGAGATACGGGACTGCCGCGTTTCGTTATCTGCGCTGTTGTTTGTCGCGCCCATGGTTACTCAACGTAAACATCTGTTCAGCGAGAGAAGGTTTTTCGGTCCTCGTGAGTTACCTGTAACGGCGACTTACAACTTCGCAGTGTAGTCCATTTTTTTTAAGAGGGACGGTACTGCTTATCACTCGTTTTTAGGCGCGGTCGCAAAATTGCAAAAGCGACAATTAGTTTCGTCATGTCTGGTTGTCCGTCCGTCCACGTGGAGCACCTCGGCTCTCACTGGTCGGATTTTCATGACATTTTATATTTGAGTATTTTTTTTCGAAAATCTGTCGAGAAAATTCAAGTTTCTTTAAAATGTGACTAGAATATACGGTCCTGTACATCAGTGTTTCTCAACCGCCGGGCCCTGGCATCAGTTGTACCGGGCCGCGAGAGATTCTGGATTTGACAACCAATTTAAATGTAATTTTATATTTGTCAGCATACTACACCGAACACATAATTGTACTAATACTCTTTATGATTATGCCATAATTAATTATTAATACTTATGTTCGTTTAATGTATGAACTTAAAAAAAATGGAAAGGTACTGACGAGTAAATCTGTTTGGACCGGGCCCTTGTCTTATGAAAAAAGAATTTACCGGACAGCGGTCTCACAAAGTTTGAGAAACACTGTTGTACATGACGTCCAATATACATTTTTAATCATATCTCGCTCCCTTCTTCTTATAATGAGAAACGTTTTGGATAAACTTTGTATAGGACATCAAAACGCGCTCTTTACGTTCAATAACTGTGTTCCGAAAATGGCGCCGTTTATGAAATAGTGTGGGAAAAATATGGTAGAACCAGGCAAGCCACAGATGACGATATAATACAGCGCATGCGCATTGCGTGCTAGGTAACGAAGGCTACAGATAACACACTCGGAATGTGTGATACTTATGCTTTTCCACGGCAACAGTGATTACGCGACCGCGTCACAATGCTACTTTTATATATACTGTACATTGCTTGTCTTTGTAATGCATAATTGCTGTAAGATGTAGGAAGGAGACATTGAGCGTTGGGTATTTAACCATTTTGTTCCTGATTTAAGAGTTTCTCTAGACAATGAACGTGGTAACGAGTAATATTTATTATTTAAGATCCATAAGATAGCCTCCGTTACAGTCTTGGCGGGCGAGGCTTATTTCACCGGTATTGTCGAATTCCAAATGAACTCCAATAAGACGCAGCTATACTTATGAGCGAGTTGTGTCTTGCGTTTTGTTTTTGGCGCGACAGCCCCCAGTGTGCTACGGCCTCCTCATTCACGAGGTTTCTAGATCATACGTAATGACGCACCACGGTCGGTAGGACTCCTCTGGACGAGTGATCAGCTCGTCGCAGAGACCTCTACCTGACACACAACAATCACAACAGACAGATATCCATGCCCCCGGTGGAATTCGAACCCATAATCTCAGCAGGCGAGCGGCCGCAGACCTACGCCTTAGACCGCGCGGCCACTGGGACCGGCTGTGTCGTGCGTAGTACGGACATTTTTTAGGTTAATTTATTAGGTCGAGTGGGGGAAAAAAAAGCTTCATATATTGTGTACGGAACCGTCAAGGGTAGCGTCGTTGGCATTTTATGCCGTAATCCAAACGAAGACAGGGCATATTATATTTCGAGAAATTGCTGATTTCTATGGAACTAAGCAGAAATAGCCCGTCTTGAAAGGTCACTCAGAAATTGTTTTAATTCTGTACGTTTAGTTACTCCAATAGGACAGTATGTAATGCTCGTATTTTCATGTCTTGGCCTGGGGAAGACTGGGCGAGTTGGTTTCCGCAACCTTGTTTATTGTTACTAGGTAAACGCATTTTGCCGGCTTCCTTGCCCGCGGGAGGACGTGTATGTAATTGTGCTCATTTAGCTCACTAAACCTTCATATAACTGAATCTTATTTTTGGTTTTAGACATTTATTTAACATAAACTAAACGGCATACGGAAATGACCCTTACGCCTTTGGAATGGGGACTTCAAAAAATGTGGGAAGAGTGACTTGCAACGATTGCCACTAGGAGCGCAGCTGCTTGTATGATAGTAAAATGGCGACTCAGCCCGAGAAGGTGTTTGTGTGTACGTGTTGTAGCTTAGTTCCACACCATCTGTTATCAAAGTTCAGGGAGCTTTATGACGAAGCTCCATAAAAAAATCCTCCAAATGTGAACTATATATCTAAGTACAAAATTAATTTGTAGGCCCACAAATTAATTTGTTGCTTAGATATGCGTTATTAACCGACACCACACACAGCTGCACTCCACTGCCTTACATATACGTATATGCTTTTTAAACGTATATACAGCTTATGTTATTTTAGACTGTATATTTCGTACTATTTTTTTTTCGAATGAATTTGAATTTTTAGATCTCCATTTTTTAGTTGTACACCCAAACTTTTTATTATCTCCTGCACAGCCCGATGATGGCTATTAATGTAGCCGAAACATGCAGCTGTCGATACCGTTGCAGTGTATGTTGTGTTGACGAAAAACACAACGACGACGAATCGCCTTCGAGATAAAAACACGTTTACATCAATAGAACTGTCAGTCTCCACAAAACACTTTATCATGGTAATCTTAAAAACTACATGTTTCAGTTGCGTAAAACGATCATCATCAGGCTTTCTAGTTCAGAATTACATGAAGAGGATATTATGTATATTGTATATACTTTTACGTTTGGGTTTTCTGCGGTAGCAGGGCCGGGGGTCTGGGTTGGAGTATGGTATGATAGAGAAGCGTCCGGTCTCTCCCGATATAAAGGGAAACACTGCGCAGTTTTAAGAGTTTATTTGTGCATGTTGCTGATACGAACGTCCGTGTGCAACGTTTGTATTATCCTTTCAGCATATGTTTTCTTCTGGCAAAGGTGTCGACATCGTGTCTGTGTTTGGAGTAGTTGTGATTTAAAGTTTTTTGCTGCCGGTAATCTCGATGAAGCTTGTGATTGACTGGGAAGATAAGTACTGGAGCTGTTTGACAACATCCTAATTTCATTTTGAACGCCCGGTAAATTAGTTTGGCTAATTGAAATGTTTTAGCGCTTTCCCAGTTCGCAGGGTCCTGAGTGGAAGAATGCCCCCACCCCACCTATCTTATTACATCTTCTATGTGTCGTTTCATTGGAAAAACAAAGAGAACCTGGGAGGATTGTACGACAGTGAACCAAGTCAGCTGTTGTGACAGATGACACACAAAACTGCGCATGTTCTGCGCGATTTTACACGTGGTGAGGGCTGAACCATTGTCGGGCAGTTCTAACGAATCTCTGTTGTGTGAAAGCAAAGTTTCTTGTTCAAGTGATGGTTCATTTTGTCCTTTTTGAAATGGAAAAACGAAGACATAAGCGTCTTTCTATGCACACACAAGCAAGATATTTAATTTTTAAGGTGGAAGCGAACGACGGTGAATCAGTGCGCGGAATTATGTTGTGCTTCTGAGCCTAGTGGCGAATTGGAAGTGGAGTAAAGGCACGGTAACAATCACTAAATAGTTTGAGAATAATAAAAGAGCCTGTTCTTAATTTGTGTGTGGTATGAGCTTACGTGGTAGCTGACGGTTTAAGATGCACTGCGTGTGTGTGTCATTCACTCGCATAGTAACGTAGACACTTTCAGTATGTAACTGAAGGGATTATTGGTCAGACGGTCTTGCAGTGTAGGCCTATGTACTTCCACCTATAAGAGCTTTCCGTTGAATTTTTAACGGGCCTTTTCCACTGGTTCTTAATTTAATTGAGTGTACGATATTTTTAGCCTTGCTAGGTAAGTTATATCTGTGCACGGACTCTTCTCACAACATTCCGAACTTTCCACCTGACCGACTCTTTGTGCGAAAGAAACTACCACGTGACTGCCGCCCAGTGTGTCTTCAGTTATAACTTCAGTATACAATATGCCTCTGGTTCTGTCCACCAAATGTATACAGTCCTGTGCGTAGTGTAATGTGTCCAGTGGCATAGGTTTTGTTTTGTGCGGCAGGATGTATTTCCTGCAGTTTCCATATACATCAAGGTATATTCGTGTTTCTGGTACAATTCCGATATCTGAATATTGCATTGTTATTCATTTTTCTCGTGCATTTTGTGAACGTTGCTACCTCGATAGCATTAACACGTCACTCGTGCATAGACCCATTACTACTACTACTACCACCACCACCACCACCACCACCACTACTACTACTACCACTACTACTACTACCACCACTACTATTACCACCACTACTATTACCACCACCATTACTACTACTACTATTACCACCACCACCACCACTACTACTACTACTACCACCACCACCACTACTACTACTACTACCACCATCACCACTACTACTACTACTACTACTACTACCACCACCACCACCACCACTACTACTACTACCACTACTACTACCACCACCACTACTACTACGACGACGACTTATTATTGCCGCCGCCAAAAATTATCGTTGATGGAGACATTGAGGGCCAATGAGCATTTTAATGTGTGTGGGTATGTGAGAAGTGTGAACAGCGACTGGGTTTTAATGGAATTCCTGTGTAATACTTAGCACTGATGGTGTTGTTTTCTTTGTTACAGCTTCCAGTGGCGGATCCTTTCCTGGAGAAGGTCAGCATCGCCGACCTTGGTGAGTTGCGTCATCTTGTCCTATTGGAGTGTGTGAGTGAGCAGGGAAAGTCAGGCTGGGCGTAACGCAGTGTCATCTTTAGAGGCATCATTGAATTCGTAGACGGTAGCTGGGACGACAAAACATTCCGGATTCGTGATAGCACAAATTCGTTGAGTCCCTCAGAAGACGAAGCTCTCGTCAGTCTGCAACTTAAAGTCTTGCATCATCATCATCATCATCATCATCATCCACCCCCACCCCACCCAGCCCCCTACGCCGACTCATGGCTATCGCAGTCATATAGCCGCCGTGGGGCGCGTCTCGTTCTGTCTTGGTCTTACTCACGTACGCCTATTTTATATACGCACAATTTGAGATGACGAAGCAAATGAAGTAGTGTTTACAGTGATGCACGCGCACGCGCACGCACACACACACACACACACGCACACGCACACATATATATATATCGTCTATTCTGTCGACTGTCTTCTGAATGATCCTCGTACGTACGGATTTCGGAAATAACGGACGAATTCTTTTGGTTCCGAAATTTTGGTCCGCAATGAGAATATGTGAAATGTGTAAGAGTACCGACACAGGCCTGTTTAATTAATTATCATTTATTTACGTTCACTACGAGCCTAATTATATTTGTGCATTATATGTATGCATTAATGCTCTTTATATAGTACTGTATTACTGTTTTGGCGACTTTTTGGTCTGTATTTACACACAATTCGAAAGTCCCGGACATTCGGTATCATCTGACCACCCAGTCCGTTCACAAGAGGGGCTACAGTACACGCACGCACGCATACAAACACGGCCTCTGTGAATGCTGGCGTTGTGAAGCAGACTGTGCCGTTATCTTTGTAAGCTTACGTGTCTCCTACATTTAACGGCTGCCTACAAGCCAGTAACTTTAAAACGACTGTAAGATTGATTGCCCACCGTCAAATTCAAGCCGTTTTTTACTTCCTTTGTTTGCCTTCGCCTTGTCCGATATTGCGAAAACTTTCGTTCTCATGATTTTCTATGCTTTTTGCTTGCTTTGAAGAGTACACTGTACCATTGTTGTGTTAAGAGATTTGGGTGTACCTCACAGGAAGATACTATGCTGTACCACGTTATGGACCAGTTGTTCACAAAATAATCAGTGTTTATTGTGGACATCATGTGACACGAAAATACACAGTGTGAAGAGAATGCAGAGTTTCTTTGTGTGTGTGTTATAATATCTGGTGGCACGTGTAGTAACTTTTGAACTTCAGGGAGTTAATCTGCTCGTAATTTCTTCATAAATGTGATCTTGATTTGTTCTTTTTACCTCCAAACGTTTGCTCTTCGCCACATATTAGAAGGATTTAAGAACTAAAGTGAAATGCCAGCTTGATGCAGCAATGTAATTTATTGACGTGAGACGCACGCCACCATCCAAACCATACACACGACCTACGCAGCGGCTGTCAGGACCACTACCCATCTACAAACTGGGTACAGAAAACCATACGCTGCAACTTAACATCTAGTGCTCCTGATGATAGGCGTATGCGCCCGAAACATGTCGAGCTAAAGAAACTTCAATAAATTACACTGGTGTATCAAGTTGGCATTTCACTTTATTTCATGATGAAGATGCACGGTCAAACAACCCTCAGATTTATGAACTGTCTATACTGTTTGATTTTGTCTTCAATTCTATTATCGAGACATGGGCACATTCGAATGCCTATATGTATTTTTTCTTCCCTCTGCTTCTACTTGTATGAAGAGACTAGCTCAGCGTTGTAAGTTGTCAGGTTTACAGCGGCTGCTGCTCAAGTGACTCACTTCCGAGTTCTTGCACCATGTAGGATGTGCCGACGTTTCCTAGGAACGTGCTGCCTCCCATCTCCGTGGTAACTGAAGTTACTTAGTTACATGCTAAAGTGATTTAGAGACAATAGGTGTGGGTATCAGTCAATAACACAAAAATATCTAAAAAAAAAAAAAGTTTAATAAAGGATGAAGTGAACTACATGTTTCGGCCTAATGTGGCCATCATCAGGTTTACATCCGAAAGTATGGTGGTATTGCTTTACGGGATTGGTGTGGATATGTCACGATGGTGAGATCTCAACATCT
>Ga0136643_10007154_pt1 | contig 16097 bp, 9 predicted proteins | sample TergutLab28metaG_FD_96883 | JGI IMG/M metagenome (GOLD analysis project Ga0136643, IMG submission 96883) | Labiotermes labralis P1 segment gut microbial communities from Petit-Saut dam, French Guiana - Lab288 P1 (version 3) (version 3) | ecosystem: Host-associated > Arthropoda: Insects >... | reverse complement strand
CTCCAGGAGGTGGGATGTGGGTATATGGACTGGATTGGGCTGGCCCAGGATAGAGAGAGGTGGCGGACGCTTGTGAGTGCGGTAATGAACCTTCGGGTTCCGTGAAATGCGGGGAATTTGACTAGTTGCAAACCAGTTAGCTTCTCAAGAAGGACTCCGCACCATGGAGTAAGTAAGTAAGTAAGTAAGTAATTCATGTAAATATCATACGATGACACTATGATCATTCCAGGAAACCGAAACGCTTCTCTCGTTGGTGTCCGACGAGTGTGAGGAAGGGTTTACGCTAATAAATGTTAAGTTTTTTGTACTTGGTCAAAAGAGATGGGAGTTCGAATGCTAATATCCCTGACACAGAAATTTGTATCCCAGAAATAATGAAACTATAATTCAAAGAACATAATAACCACAGGCAAATATGATTTCAGAGCGAACTCGTTTTTGGTCTCCAATTACTGCATATCAATGTGTTCCTTTGCCATCAACAACAACCGCCTATCACGGATATGTTTTCCAGATAATCTGATGGAGATAATATCCCCCACACACAAAGCATGAACCGTTTTATGATGGTGGTAAATTAAAAAAATCGACTACCCGAACGGAAATGTAAAGAATTGGTGAAAGAGACCAAGAAAGTACGATATCTACGGAACTTCACACTCGTCATTCTTTTTACGTCAAACGTCGAGTTGAGGGTTCGAAAGATAACATCGCTGGTGGACAAGTGTTTTAGTTTCCTTATTTATTTGTGAATTATTTAACCGACGCTGTCAATTGCTTTGACCACACGGTAGCAAATGGCACGATTATTACAGGGAAGCGGTAGTGAAATACTTTGAGGTACTATCGCAGCATCTGCATGGAGGGACTGAGAAACACCACGAAATTTCATAATCAGGACAACTACTATATGGGCACAGATCTGAACACGCCACCTGCGAATACACATACATCGTTATTACTTAAGCCAATCTGCCATTCCCCACAATTCGTAACATACAATAAGCCAAGACAAAACCAATTTCAATTACTAGCCTTATACCTACACTCAATTACTAGCCTTATACCTACACTCAATTCGAGAAAACGAAAATGTTTCTCCTTCGTCGTCAATAACAGTTCTAGTTTTCCACCTTTCTTCTGAACGTACGGTGACGCCCACCCCTCCCTCCAACCCTCCTACCGACGGAAGCACGCATGCATATGTAAGGAATTCGCCTTCATAAACGCCAACAACAAAGTGGCGTGAAGTCGCCCGCCATACCCGAAAACAGATCATCAAAATAAAATAAGATATATCACGATAAATATTCAGTGTTAAACGTTTTTCAGAATCGAACAAAATCCTCCCTCCTCCCCACAGACTGTATAGGCCTTCTGTGAATTAAAATATATGAAGTCACCCGAATATTGATTCAAACACACACACAAAACTACCACATCTCCATATTGTCACGACTTATTTTAATAACATAAAATCAGGTTCAAAACTACTCACCCGTGCGCGCTTTAAATATAGTCCCCAAAACGGACATATTAATTTTGTCACGCCTGACCATTCGCACGTTAACAACTCGAGACGCATATGGAGATCTTCACTACAGCTGACACTCAGAACATTATCAAATCTGTACACACAATTACGAAGACGACTGGGGGGATTACAGATATTTCACATGAAAACGGCCCAACATTCATTTATTTCTGCGCGCTGCTCGAGTGGAAGACGCAGCACGCAATTGTATAATATGTACTGAAAAAAAGAAAAGGAGTACAATCAGTAAAAACAACATGGCGGAAGCGCGAAATTGTTGGAGGCGACGGTAGACCCACTTACTTTAGGATTCTGAGATTAATATATGGTCAGAGATATTAAAAAATTCCACTCGTATTAAGGTAATGGTTTTCTGAGTATAAAACAACATGACGGTGGCTGAAGCGACTCTGCTTTAGCTTTCGGTTTGAAAAAGGCGCCTACACCGCACACGCCACATACAGAGCCTACTTGCTAATAGGAAGCACTGCTGGCAACCTTATGCTACTCATCCCCATTGTCAGCCTGTCACTCCAAGTTCAGCTTGTTTATTTACATGCAAAAAATAACGGTGGTACATTGAATTTGTTAGATTTCATTTAGTAGTACGCCAACGAAAAAGTCTGAGCACTGCATTATTGGGTGTTGATTACGTCTTATATATTTACAAAGTGATAAAATTGTACAGTGGTGTATCATGCATACGTACACAAAAAAGTCAGCAATTACAAACAGTGAAGAAACAATACTTTGGGGCTGAGTCTGTCAAATTCGATGTATAAATAATTTGTATTTAAGAAACAAGTTCGTGGTAACAATACGCTAAAGTCAGGAAAAACACGTAGGACCAAACTGCTACGTAACAGGAAGGTAGGCTTTATGGGGTGGTTAAATTTCAAAGCATTCCGCGTTTAAGTACTACTGAAGTCCATTCACTAGCATAAGTAATCGCTCTTCTTCCTCACAAAACAAGTGACATAATGGCAAGATATTTTTCGCAAGATTTAGATAAAACACAAGAAGCAGATAATTGCACAAAATCAATTACTTCCTCAAATGTTTACTATCACGTCGTCTGCTACACAGTACACAGCTAAACACACAGCACAGGGACCCAGTGCCGTCTTCCGGACTCGCGGTTATCAATCTACGGATGCAGACCCAAAACGGGGTATCGACACGAAACGAAACAAAACGAACGCCCCTTCGACAAAACTGGCTTTAAACGCAAATATGGCAGAATTACAGGAATTTCTCTAAAAAAAAAAAAGTAAAAGAGACGTTCACGATTTGCTCAGGGAATATGAACAGCTACTCAAATGGCGTGCATGAAACATTACGCTTGAATCTGTTGCGTAACCTGCATGTTTCTCTGTAACGTCACAATTCATTCATCACGGATCTATCTGCGTGACACAATATTTTAAATGTCAAAGCTCAACCAAACGACAGCATATATATCTCACATTCTTGACACTCGCCATGAACAGATCAAATTTAGAGGGGAAGAACTCATGCAGGTATAAATGTAAGCCTACCCAGAAATAAAAGTTCATTTGCACAGTTTTAGAGAAGAGCTTTCCTAGATATTTCCCGGATATGTCGATCGTCCTTCATATTTTTCGCTGCTAACATACCAGAATTTGCACAAGAGGAATTATCACAATGATAAATAGCACAGGCATCAAATCGGAGTTTTCTTCCTTTGGGGAAATTCAGTTTCAGACTCTCAGGCCAGTGGATTATCCAGCACTTGCAGCCTTTTAAAATTATTTTGACCTTACTCAATTATTACACCAACCACTGCACATATATAAAATTTACACATTAGAACATTAAAAACGCTCCGACATGTTTCGGTCCTAAGACAATCATCAAGGAGCTATACATTCCTTGCTAAGGTCACACTAGAAATAGTCACAGATTAATTTCGTTGTACAAGTTGGGTGTTGTGGCAGCATGCCGTGTTGTGTAATGTTATGTTGCGAAGAGTGTCCTGCTATGGATGTGCATTCTGTGCTTCGTTGCAACGCACGGCATGCTGCCACAACACCCAACTTGTACAACAAAATTAATCTGTGACTATTTCTAGTGTGACTTTAGCAAGGAATATGATGATGGTCTTAGGACCGAAACATGTCGGAGCGTTTTTAATGTTTTAATGTGTACATTTTATATATATGCAGTGGTTGGTGTAATAACTGAGTAACTCGACAACATGCACGGTGTAACAATAAAAATATTTTGAACTTCCCCAAAACCTACGAATGATAATTAGGATTTTAAGATTGCTTCAAATTTAAAATAAAATACAGGAACAGAATCAATGTAAAAGGCTATCTCCAATAATCTCTTGCTTCAACTAACTCATATAACACGAAACTAACAAAAATTAAACAGGCGCAATCTCTCCATTACGCGAAGCGTCGCTGACGAGTTTTCCACTTTCCACACTGATGCACTGACGACAAAGCAGAACGTGATTATAACATCTAGCGTAACAATGTTACCTGAATTATGTTACACAAATGTGCGTAGTTTTTTTTTTTTGCTAATTTAATATAATCTAGAATATTTGTTTAAACAACTTTTTATGCACGAAGTCGCGGATTTAAGAACTGGGAAAATGGGGTCGGGGTAAAGTTTTAGAAACACTGTTCGGACCAAAACATTTTTTTTTTTAAATGGATCGACTATAATGTATTCTTCACAGTAATTTTACGGCATTTGTCTACCTCTGAAACTTGAAGCATTTATCTTGCACACATTTAAATATACAATGATATTTGTCTACTAGAGTTCGAAGAGCGAAAAGCTTCGTTTCCAGGAAGAAGCATGGATTTTCCTCTTCATATCACCTCCAAATAAGCTCTGTGGCCCACCCAGACACATTTTAACGGGTGCTGTGGACCATCTCCCTGGACTAAAGCGAGAGGAGCGTTAAGATGACGCCCACCTCCACCTTGTACCAAGAAAAGGTACACCTTCCGCTTCCTCACGTCTTTAAAGAGTGACAGAGTGATAATTTAAATTATCCATGTGTCATGCATTAAGAAAAGTAACCATATATATTCCAACAACCGCACTAGAATTAGATACAATAATATACATACATATGGTAATCCTACATGTTTCGGCCCTTCTCGGCCATCCTGAGGGAGGTATTCAACAAGGAAAAATAAAAGAATGGCTACTTATGTCATAGATATGCAACGGGAAAGTTAAAATACAATATTAAAATGGTCAAAAAGATTAAAAAGCACAGTACAGAATGTGTATCATAAGTCACTATGTGACTGCAAACAAATTCATTCATTCATAGTGATATAAACAACCACATAAGACACTGGGGCATATCCCGAAAACTAAGATGAATTTCTGCAATTGACGTTTCTTTGCAATCAAATAACTATTATGATATACATGTTGTATTTCGCTTTTTAATCTTTTTAACCGTTTAATATTTGTATTTACCTCTACTATGGCACATGTATGACATAAAAAACCATTACTATATTTTTATTTCTTGAACGCCCCCCTGAAAATGACCGAAAAAGACACAAACATGTAGGAGAATTACCGCACACATATGTATATTACTGTATCTAATTATAGTGCTGTTGGAATATATATGGTGACAGGGTGACACTTAACCACAGACGCAAATTCACCTGTAATGTCTGCGAGGATCTGTATCGTGGATGTTAAGTACGCTCCTGCATCATTGCCACCACCAAATTTATGGTCCGATAATCATTACTAGTTTTATGGCAACACTGGTCAAACAAGTCATGGGTTCGCCAGGCGAACAGAATTATTATTCTACTGGGCAGTTATAATAATGCAGGGAGATTCCAGTCAGCTCCCGTGTTACGCTGCTTCTACCCAGCATCCACCGTTGCAACACATCTCCTGCGGAGATACCTGCACTGCCGAGGTGACATCAAGTACCCAGACCACATGTACAAATGAGAACACATGTTTCTACAAAAAAAAAACTATGTGCACACTGAAATCACGTGTTTGAACTAATCTTTAGTGCAAAAAATATAATACGCCCCCGTATACATTTACGTATGTGGCACGAAATGCTATCCTACATTGAGTAAACCGAATATCATATCACATTTAATAAATCAACCAACCACGCGTGTGTGTGTGTGTGTGTGTACACACACACACGGTTGGTTAATTTATTAAATTAATATGATATATATACTGCACTTATTGGTTGCTGAATTACATATACACGGAAATATGCAACACTACACGATCACACATTTTATGTATTTTCGGGGTAAGTACCGAGACTTGTTTTGACTCTCTGCTTTCAGAAGTCACACATAAAAGGGTAACAATCCTACTATTCCCTCATTATTGGCAACTATTATAGTTACCAAGAGAATGTTCGTTAAACATCTCCATGGAAGAAGAAATAGTAAGTGCATTTTTTATTGTTCTACCATGATTATCGGCTTGGTTCTTGAAACTTTTCAATTTATTCGGTTAGGTATTTTTGGGGTAGTTCTGTTTTTGTACGCAAAAAAAAAAAGTTGGACATAGAAAAGAAATTATCTCACTATATTTTATGCTCCGAATTCAACGGTTGTGCTAATAATCGAGGAATTTTCCGCTGTATTGTCTGTAAGCTAGACATAAATGTTTATAATAAGTATTATATACGAGATGCCAGCGAGACATAGAATACATCAACTAGGAAACCTAGTAACAAAACCGTATAAACGTATTCACAGTTCTGATGGAAGATTTTCTTTGATGCGACTTTAGTTTAAAAAACACATGTAATCAAAATCAGACTTCAGAAACCAAAGATTAAAATTACACATTACTACACCGAAAATTAAATTATTTAAAAATTTAACTCAAGTGTAGAAGTAAATGTCATTCAAACAGTTTCCATTTCTTTATTCGCGTATATTTTGACGAGTTTCTAGCAAAAACGGCAGTTTCGAGTTAGTAACAAAAATCACCTCCTGTATGGACATGAAACAATCGCTGTGAATTCTGAAAATCGTAAGAAACACACAAATACATTATGTGACAACATGCATCGTTCCTTAATTCTACAGTAAGTGATAAACGCTGTGACCAATTGACCATAAAAGATTAACTGAAATATGGCCAACTGCAATAATTAGAATCTAAATTCAAAGGGAATATTTATTCCGGGACTCAGCCACCACTCTCCCATTCCCTTCCCCAGCTTCTACGGCCTCAAAGCTAAGTCCCGAAGTGTAGTTAGCTGTTCTTATCGTTCATTCCCAGTCAACAAATCTAAGTGAAACAGTTTATTTAACCCCGAATTTACAAACAAGGGGAAGGCAGGAACCACTTAAAATATAGCACAACTAAACGTACAAGTGTCAAGGATGAATGTACACAGTTTCAAGAGTACCTTTCGTCTATATCCCATACCATCCATGTTCACAGATCCTTCCCTGAATGGCTTAAACACCGGTGATTTTATATGGAAATTTACTAAGCAGCAACACAATGAAAATTCCAGTACCTTTTGTCATTAAATGCATCATTCAACTACCGTTGTGCTCACAAATCTTGTTTGGAATTTCCCATCAAAATATTTTGTGTTCCACCTTCTGATGAAATTCTTGAGGCTGTGAGGCAAAACTTGTATCACGTGTACAATGGTATGAGCAACCCCAACATACACTAAGTACATGCACATAAAATCGCCAGTTCTTAAAACACCATTTTGGCGACATCTTCTTTTGCATCTATACATCACAACAGCCGAGTGGTTCCCAGTTCGCAACAACTCGTAACAAGAAGTAGTGGCACAACACTTTTATCTGCAATACGGAACACCATGGGGTCCATATGTGCTACTCGTATTTAAATTCTCAAAAACAGCTTCCTGCTGTTACCACTAACTCGTTCACATACAGCCGTCGCAAAACGTTTTGGCCAGCGAAATGTGCACAAGAAAGGCCGCAAGTCGTCACTTGCGCAACGAATCTATTTCGTCTTCTGTCTTCAAGGAAGCAGAGGTCTGAGAAAGGAGGCCGGACCTGATATACAATTGCAGCTGTGAGATGCGATAATCTTCATAAGCTTTCTTTTAGAACAAAAAAAAAAGTTTACAGAGTTATAATAATAATCACACGCATGTAACACGTACTAATCGCCTTTTAATTCTTCTACTCCTTATCTCCCACCCTCCTATTAATCAGATTCAATGTTCCTGCTTGTGTTGATACTCAGTCCACTGTTATTCATTACGTATACGTTTTCAATTCTCTCTTCCATTATACACTCCCGTTCATAAAAACTGTTTATACCTAGTTTGTCTACATGTTCCGAAACACAAATCGATCCATCTACCCCAGTTTCTCTTACATCTCTGCTAACGAAGAAACATACTTGCCTCTTTCACCCTGTTTTGCATATTCTATAGCTACTTTTCCGTAATGATTAGGCACTTGCCTACTGTGCTTCTGCCTTCTTAAAACTGTATACATTCGGAACAATTTCCTGCGTTTGTCCTCCTTCGTCGAAGACTTCGATTTCGAATGCATCGGTGGCACGACTCACTTGACATCAAACTCACTCTGTTCGCCGGACACTAGTCCAATTGCTAACTGCTGCTGCAAGGTTCTGTAAACTGTACCTTATCGGACTGACGGATGAACAAAACAAATACCATTCCCTTACAATCTCATGTTCACAACGTGGGTGCGAGGACGTCTGCCACTTCCTCCAGGTTCTTCATCGGCTATACACATTCCGACAGGTGTAGAATATGAGGAAATTTCTTGCAACACTTCAGATGGTTGTGGAAATAATGTTGTCCTTATATAGGAAATTTCTATTTCACGTTCAAATTTCGCGAATTGGCCGAGCAAACGCCTACCGACAATGTCCGCTAATCAGTCATTAACGTATCATGACTATGACCAAAGCAAAGGACGGCATTAAGTATTTGCAGATGGCCATAAGCATACTCCCCACAAGGCCTATTCCGTCTCTCTAACCCCTCCCCACTAAACAGCGTTAAACAGTGCACTACGGAACAATTCAGTTTTTGCTCTTTCTGAAATGTAATTTTCATGCCCTGGGAAATCGTTATAATATATTCTGTCATGTGTAAATCTGCATCACATTACAATATTCACACGTTTCAGCTCATCAGCGTCTGAACCAATAGTCACAACAAAATTACAAGTGAAGACAATAATTTCGAAGATTCTGTCTCTCAACTCACAGATCAGTTCACAGAACAAGGGATCTTGTCTCTCTGCGGCAACCACAAAATGGTTGGCGTACAGTAACATTTATTTTACGTCACATTATATTGATGTCATACAGTTCACAACCTCGATAATTAATTACTGAACACTATTGATAACATTTCACCGCTTACTTCCTAATCAAATAAAAGTTATCTGTAATAATATTTCCATTCTGTAAGATAATCCTTCCACACTTAAAGAATGGCAAGTTTTCATGAGTGGACTCCCACAACAGAATAAATCCAGTAATTTACACCACCACTTCGCTTGAAAATACAAAATCAATCTACATCTAAAGCATGGGCCCTTACTGCGAGATCATCGCGCGCCATGTCGATAGTTAAGAATCAACGGTTTATATTACGACACCTGCGTAAAACAGCACGGCTGGGAAGGTGCAACCCCTAACGGTGTCTTATGCAGCTCTTGCGTTCAATGTTTGCACAATATTCCCCTATAAAATTATGCCTTTATAATAACAGATATCCTGTAACGATGTCAGAAACGTAGACTATACGGCGTCTAGCAACTGAGGGCGAGCAATGAGCTCTGAAGGATGTGGAAAGAAGAGATCGTGGTCAACCTGACGGATTATTCAGGAATTTATCTGAATGGGCTGCAAACCTCGGAACAGTTGGTGTCCCGGCCGAGACCTCTCGCATACAAGTCAGAAAAGTTACCATTTTAACCCAGCTGACTGATATGTAGATCATTTAAAATGGAAATGGTCTCAGCTTCTTGCAGGGACCTCTCAATATCGAACTTCAACGTTCGTCTACAGGTTTTCAAGTGTTAAACATGTACGTAGTAAGATGACAGCCACGACCTCCAAGCCATGTGTCCACTATACGCCCACCGAACAAAGCACGCATGACAACATATGCAAAACAATTTATCCTAACCAATCACAACAAAAATTCAATTACACCACGATAGAAACGTGTAAGTCTCTGCTACCCAAAATACCCGCCAAAATGCGAAATTCGTAATACGTGCTTCGATTTTCAATCGAACATTTACAAGGTTTAAACAAATCCGTGTGGCGATCGCGATGAAAGCGATACGTTACAAAAAATGCGCTGACGTCAGATCGTCCTGGCGCCCAAGCACTTGACTGGACAACGTGTTTACAACGAGCTGGCCATATTAAGTCGCACGTGCATGTGTATTATACTACAGCATTTCACCTGTTCACCTCAAGCAGTAGTGATGCCACCAACATGTATTCGAGGTAAACGATTCGCTGTGGTTCTCCCGTTATACCGGAAAATGATGGGGCAGTGTCTTCACAAGAACCACAACCTCCTCTACTACCCCCTCCCAACTCACCATCGTAACCACTCTCACACGAGTTCATCACTGAACATCTTCAGTTGATGCATATAATGCATAAGGAGAGTAGTTACGTAACCCTATTTTACGGACTCCACAATATTTTATCGGAAGCCAAACCGTCTTGTTTCAAACCACGTGACAGCACCTTCCTGTAATACGGCAAATTTTTAGCAACAAGAGAAATGCTTGTAGGCTAAACAAATATCTGCAGGCGCGCAAAATTACGTATAGGGGTACAAAACTTAAACTTTTCGAACACAGACTTTTGCCACAAAGGAACGCTCTTTATGCTTCTTAAGAATTTTCTGCACTCACGTTCTACGCTCCTAGCTTGGGGCGTATTTCATGTGTGAAATAACTCTAAAACACAAATGCACTCGGAAAGTACCTGGTATCATTACATCTCCACAATGTGTTATAGCAAACCCACGGAAGAGCCGACAAGCCGGTTGGCCGGAATCCGCCTCCTAACCTACAGCCCAGCCTAAGCAGTCTTTCAGTACAAAAACAAGCAGCATGTAGCAAAGCTTTTGATGCAGAACAAGAAAATTAATCCTGAAAAAGAGTTAATACCTAACACGTCGGCAGCTTACGCCACTCAACGAAGTTCGAGCTGTATCGCGTAGGCCTAACGAGACCGATGCTAGCCTAAATGTCGTCGCTTTGTACATGTTCGTTACCTACATTATTGGCCCTCACAAAAGTATAGTATATTGTGTTGCCTTAATGTTACATTCAATTAAGTTGCTACACACAAATAATTCGTAATCGCTCTTCTCTGTGATTCGCAAGGACCGACTAGTTAATCTAGTGTCAAGATGACGGTTTACTGCTACAGACTTTTAAATGGTATTCACACCTTCTTTATGTTTGTCCGTAGATACATGCAAGGAGAACCAAACACACCAAAACTTCTCAGGAAATTTTTCTGTGCAAAGTAAATGATTTCTTACGCTGTAACTTCTTAACACAAGTCTTTGCCATATTCTATGATACACTAGCATAAAAATTTCTCATTTCTTTATGCGGTATGCACAATGCAAGACGGTACTTACGTTGTAATTTATTTTACAATTTCCTTATATAGCAAGAATACTGATTTTAGGACGCAATGGACAATTGATAATACATTAACTTCAAACAGAATGTGATGTAAACTATAATGGAGAATGTGATGTCTTGTGAGATCTGTGGCGCTTACAGCTGAGTTGTTGAAGATACTATTCTTCTGGCACGCGGCATTGTGTCGTTGGGCTTGTAATTCCTCTTTCGGCTTCAGGACCCTGAAGATTACGGCACTAAAATCCTTTGAAACATCGAGAAATACCTGCCCAATGGCAAAGCATCGCATCCCCGACTATGTGTCTTCACTAATGCTTTGTGCATAATACAAAATACATAGCCAGGCCAGAGGCCAACCACTAAATAAAATGGTAATATGCACACATAAACTCCATCTATCACATTTCATTTGCTGTAAAGTTAATTTTACATTAGAACAGTTATGTCAAAAGGGCCATAAATGTTATTGCAAATAACAGCAAAGAGTTCCAAGCACCAACACATGAAGACTAGTCTTAGTCTGTTTCTCCTCTCTGTCCTAGACACCCAAACCGGTCTTCATAAAAAAAAATCTATTTATTTAGCCAGCAATGTACTTATCAAGTTACCTAGTACTTGCATACCTCTGCTCCATACCTTAAAATGTTGTCACAGTGATCGTGTACAAACAAATCCTAACGATATGGGTCCAGCTCAAAAAGTTTTATGGAGCCACAACAGTTTGAAAGTAAGATAAAACTACCAACAAAAGGGGCTGTAATGAAAAATTTCACAAAAAAATTTATGAAAAATTCAGGGGGTCCTTATTTTAATGACTCTATTCATATTTTGTATCCTCCAAGTACACATGTGAGTGAGAAGCTGGGTAGCTTATGTTAATACGAGAAGACAACAGGTATAGAAGCAGCCAATAGTTCTCGGATAAAATAATTACCCTACAGAACTCTTTACAAAAATCTTGCAAGTTTCTGCCTGTTGTTTTATACACATCTGAGCACGGCGTATTAAAAAAGTGGGTGGCAATGGTCACATAATGACAAAACAGTCTGCTTCCTCAGACCTGCTCAGTACTGCTTTTGCACATGTCAAGAGGAGTACATACAGTGTATATTTGTATTATGAACAACACCTTTTACATTACCTACTCAGGAGTATGCAGACATTCACTGTGTACTGTATACAGACCTTGTAATAATAATGCCAAGAAATTCTACGCACCAGAAAATTCAAATCAACAAATGTTTCCTGTTACAAACAAAATCATCTCTGTAAAACTGCAACATTCCTTTAACATTGCAGCATTGTGCTTCTCAGCAAGAATGAGAAAATCTGTTACAAGTGGTACAATAAAGTCCTTGTGTAAACACTCAACTTCTCGCACACTGGTATCTCTCAAATACCACTCTGGAGAATAATCTGTAATACAGGTTTATATCCTTCCCATTCATAAAAGGTTCAGCATCTTCAATCGGTGGACTGTGCTTCCAAATTAAATTTCTGTCTTTGGCTTCATGCACCTGTTTAACTGTGCAATTACATTTTATTTACTGACAATGCAACTCTTACTTGTGACTGAGTGAATAAGACTGGGAACACCCACTTATGGACTACTGGTAATCCTCAAGCAACAGTTGGAGGGCAACTTTCAACACCAGTTCTAAGCAACTGTGTGGTTGTGTGGTGCAGCATAATGACAATCTGCTTACCAGGCCCCACATCTTGCAACATAAATGACAATCTGCTTGTCAGGTCCCATGTCGTCAATGGACAACCCAAAATGCATATCTGTGCTGCCTTTGGTTAAAATGAATTTCCACCCCTCTTCAAGGATGTTTCCTTAGTAACACAAGTGTGTATATATGATGTATGTGTATATATGTGTGTGTGTGTGTGTGTGTGTATATATATATATATATATATATATATATATATATATATATATATGAATCCCCCTCCTTTTCTATGATAGGGGTTGGATTATCTCTATTGCAAATATACAAGTCCCTATATCACAGACCACATTCCTGGCCAGAAATATATGGAAGATCCCCTTGTGTAAAGCCATTAAAGTATTATCTTTGGTGGCAAATGAATACGCTAGATTATGCACAAGAACCAGTAAAAGCAATGCCCTCTTTCAAACAGTTATGGATGTTGCAGATGATGTTCAAAACAACTCCACATACTTGAGTTACAGCAATGCTGTATCAAAATGTGCATTCAAGTTGCAAGCAGACCATTTTAGTAGTCTTTGTAACGTGTTTCACTATTAAATAACACTTAGTACTTTTTATTAAAACCTGATTCATTGAATGTCTTTATCCTAATTTCTAACTGCCACATGGCCTTCAACTTTCCAAATTTCACCTCCATTAATAGGACTCTCTTTTACTCAAAATAAATACCCGGCAGCAGGTCACACTTGTACATACATACATGCATGCATGCATGCATGCATGCATACATACATACATACCTATACATTTCCAAAGTCCAATAATTCTGTCATGAAGCAAGTCACTTTCAGACAACACACAGCACAAACACTAGATGATTACGTAACAACTAATTTAAAACTTACAATTTCTATAGTAGAAGTATGATAAACATTACTAATTACAGAATACTACAGGAATATAATAATGATTCAAAGACAACTAAAAATTACTAAGTCACTTAGTGTGTACTAGGTTCTAAATATTTTGTAATTGAATAAAACAAATTAATAATAAGATAGTTACGAAGTTTATTCTTATAACACACACTACCATTCCTGAGATTCTGAATATTACTGGGCAATCTATTAAATATCCTAATTCCTGAGTAAGTAACTCCTGTTTGTAAAGTAGAAAGATTTGCAGTAGGAACGTAAAATTTATTCTTGTTTCTTGTATTTAATCTGTGTAGGTTCAAATGTGTGTAAAAATTATTCTATCTACTATAAAGAACATTAAGTGACAATATAAACTGACACGGCACAGGCAAGACATCCAATTTTTCAAATAATCCCCCATAAGATCTCCTAGCTTCTACTCCAGACATAATTCTTATAGCCTTCTTTTGTAATTTAAAAACTTCACATGCATTACATGAATTTACCCCCAAAAAGATTCCATATTTAATAACTGACTGGAAGTAAGCAGCATATGCAATTTGTAAATTAAACGAATTTAGAACAGGAAACTATTTCCTAGTTACCAAACAAGCAGCAATCAATTTTGGAAGCATCTGTTATTTCCAATTCATGTGATTATCAACACATAAACCCAAAAGTTTTGTACTTGCTGCTTCCTCTACAGTTGTATATTTATACTGAATTACCAAATGTGAATAAGCAGAGTTTACAGGTGTGAATTTGACTATGTTTGTTGTCATAATATTTAAAACTAACTGACTCGCATCAAACAATTGACTAATTGAAGAAAAAGTAAGGTTTATTTTCTGTTTAAAATCACATAATTTTTATCAGTTATTAAAACCCTGGTATTATCTGTAAATAGCATGTCAGTAAATGATGATAATGTTAATGATAATGTACTGTGGTGCCTAATATTTATGAATTCTCAGTGTGGAACCTGCATATATCATGCTTCTGGCACTTAGAATTCTGAGGTGGTTCCTAAATTTCTGGACAATTTGTGTGCCCCTGGCGTACCAGACTCTTTCTGTATCACCCTGCATATTATATATTACTCACATGTGGCAATAAAATAAAATAAGCTATACAGGCTGAAAAAATTAAGACCATGAGTAACATATACTAAAACTTATGGTTCTTGATCTGCCTAATGCAACAGGTGTGCCTGATGTTTTCATAATTTCTGTCAAGTTATTAGAACACAAAACAATGCAATCTCATTAGGGCCATTTAATGTCAGTACTGTAAACACAAAGAGTGTGTTCTGATGTAAAGGTACACACTTCTGTCAATGCTTAATTACTGGCCAATGACAACCTGCCTTCAGGTGAGTAAAACCAATTAATCCCAATATGAAGTTACAACTCAGGCCAAGCATTATCAGTGTGTGCTACTGAGAAGACAAGCATTTACATGAGAAGGCATCCAAATTTACTTTAGCTTCCTAATTAGAAGGAAAAGACTGCAATAGTGTTAAAATGCATGTCAAGCAGTGGTTGTCATAATGAGTGAATACGGTCTGATACACTGTCCAACATGCATATTTGTCTGCATCATATGCAAACTGTGGTTATGGTACTAAGTGTCAGAAACATTTGTCACAAATTTCCTAAAGTCACCATTTAAAGCACAACAGGCATACACAGACTTCCTTCTGGGGCACCACTTGTAATTATGCTTTCTGTATGGAGCTCTGCAGATGGTGGCATTAAATCCTCATTATTCATTGGACATTACAATGGGGAGGAACAGTAGCAGAAAGGTCTTAGTAATTGTAGACTTTCTACTGGAGCAGGGGGTTCAAAAATTCTGGACCCAAGATCACCTGGCCAACTACATTTTGTATGGTCCAACCTGATATTTGTGGGTCTTCAGTATGGAACTTGCTTCATGCCATCTTTCCTGCACCTATAACTTTGAGTTGGCTCCTAGATTTTTGGAAAATAAGTGCATCCATTTAACAAGGAGGTATTCACAAAGTAAAAAAATGTATTCAACAATGAGGCTTGGTTCTGGCATTACCAGCAAACCTATGGATACTGGGGGACTAATCAAGAACAAGGATTCACAATTGTAAAAAACCTCCTGATAAAAACATCAAAGGTGATTTCCAGTGAGCCAAGAGTTCTGGAATACTACTGGGGGGAACTAACACTACTATCAAACCTGCAGAAGAAAAAGACAGTCAGGGGCTTGTGGCCTCAGAAGGAGACCAACTTTACCAGGCAAAAACCAGAAAAGCTAAAAAAAAAGG
>Ga0136643_10007153_pt1 | contig 16097 bp, 9 predicted proteins | sample TergutLab28metaG_FD_96883 | JGI IMG/M metagenome (GOLD analysis project Ga0136643, IMG submission 96883) | Labiotermes labralis P1 segment gut microbial communities from Petit-Saut dam, French Guiana - Lab288 P1 (version 3) (version 3) | ecosystem: Host-associated > Arthropoda: Insects >... | reverse complement strand
GCCATATGTTATATCTTTACGCCACGTGCCACATGTTGCTTATCTAAACCGTGTGCCATATGTTATATCTTTACGCCACGTGCCACATGTTGCTTATCTAAACTGTGTGCCATATATTATACCTTTAGACTGTGTGCCATATGTCGTTTCTTTGAACTTGTGCCATGTAATATTTTTAAACCGTTCGTGCCACATGTCGCATCTTTACACTGTGTGCCATATGCCATACGTTTAAGCCGTTCGTGCCATCGTCACCCCTTCCTCCTCAGCTGTCTAAAGTTCATCCCGCTGTTAATCACTGTGAAATTGCAAAGAAAGTGCGCCGTGAAACGTGCATCAGTTCCACCATACGTAAGGGACATGAATTTCTAACCTGGAATGACACTGACAAATGTTCTTACGTTGAATCGAGGAAAGTAATGTGGTAGGGTAGGGCTTGGGACCGCGCCGTGTGGATGTGCGTGTGGTTGGTGGCAAATTAAGTGGCGTTTCGCTAGTACGTGGCTGTGATCTGGATAAAGAGGATTTCAGGACATCCGAAGTACCAGCTGTACCATCATTGCTGCTGCTTCTGGTTGGTTCTGAATGGTAACCGTGACAATCCGCGATCTTCTTTGTGACGTCATCCTTTGTCGAAGAGCTTCAGTTATAGGTCAGTCGATTGTGATAGCATTTCTATAGGTGAATTGCAGCGCTGAACACAAGCCAGATTCAGTGAACGCATCTGACTGCATTGTCGGACAAATATGGCATCCAGCTGAGTGGAATCGGAGAGACGTCTGCAGGTAAAGTATTCACTGGTCAATTACACTGTAATTACAGCGTAATTACAGTGTAATTACATAGGGTTCTGCAGTGTCATACATTTTATTTCTTTTCGCTTGCTTTGAATGATAGTTTGCTTGATAGGTTTGAAGCTGGAGGCGCCTAATTCAATCCTCGGCCTTAGCATAGGCTGTTTTGACTGAGGTTTCTGGTATTTTAGTCAGCCGATCCAAGAGGAATCATGAGAGTGCCCTAAGATAAACAGGACATTCGCAGAGTGCAACCAACAAGATGCAACTTTTCACAATTTATTTCTGTAAGACGCTGTACATGTTTCAGACGGGTTTTCCGTCCATCATCAGGAGCTCAAAACTGTACATACAGCGTCAGGTATTGGTCTGACCAATACCTGACGCTGTATGTACAATTTTGAGCTCCTGATGATGGACGGAAAAACCGTCTGAAACATGTACAGCGTCTTACAGAAATAAATGAATTGTGAAACGTTGCATCTTTTTGGTTGTACTCTGCGAATATATTAGCGATGCGCGGACATATGAATGTTAAATAAACAGGAGAGTTTATTTATCTAAGGTGCCTGCAATTCTGTTATAACTCTGTACATGTATACACGTAAGGCAAAGGCTTGCCATCTGCTGTCGTGTACATTGAAGCTCAGGTTTGATTACAGTAGTGAAGAGGATGGGCATAAGTTAGCAGCAATAATCTGTTTCAGTGTACAGCTTCCCCGAAAATTTATAGCCTGCATTCAGACATCAACTTCTCTCGGTACATTTTGCTATTCAACTAAGTTCATTTTCTTTATTAAATTTATCTTTATTTCCTTCGCCGTGTATATGAAGACGCTATGCTCCATCAAAATACAGGGAACTACTTTTCTAACCACACAGTGTGACGTCCCTGAACACTTGACTCTTCTTGTATTCGGAAATCTTCAAGTCCACTTCGTCCATGTTTAGTGACGTCATAACATCTGACTGTCGCTCGGATGCTGTAATAAATACTGGGTCACACTGAACCTGGCTGAAGTCTGCAACAGGTTTAGTTTCAAATTTCAAAACACGGTGTGCTAGTTCACAATAACTGTGTCAGTTAACATAAAGTTACCTGCCTTAAGTAGTTGACATAACGTCTTTGAATAAAAAAAAAACACGACTCTTATTTTATTTTCATTGTTCAGCTACATATTCCGTTCCTACACACGGAGCCTTATGAGGCTCCGTACAAAGACATTATGTAAGCGCTACACTAGTGTATGTTGGGTTGGCACTGGAACTATGAAACGTCGTAATTCACGAGCGTGCACATGTTTACCTTTCACTTATCGTTTTTATGCGAAATCTGATGGTGAACTGCGTATAGGGTCGAATTATGCAGCCGCACAATTTTCAATAAAGCAAAAATTGTGTTTAATCTGACCCTGAATTCTTATCGAATGAAAAGAAAGCACAACTGCATGACGCTAATCGAAGTACTCAAATGTAAAACTTCAGTCCTTACCTCACAGAGAACACAGTCTCAGCTGTTCAAAGAACCATTCGGTTAATGCTGCTTAGGAACGTGATCGGTGTTTATTGTGGGAGTGTACTGTGCAGGCAAAATACAGACTTTCTTAACGTTACAGCAAGTGGTACATATATTTACCACAGGGTTTTAAACATCTGAACGGGAAGCAGTATTCTTCCGGGATCAGCTCGCTTTTCTTGAAGGATTCACAGTACATAGCAGCTGAGTCATTCAGGGGGAGGGAGGGGGGGCGCAAATTAAGAAACTAAATTTTGTTTACGGGCATGAAAATATGAATTACATATATACAATCTACGCCGTACTGACATGCATTTTGAGAGCCGTGGCTACCGTACATATTGTTAACAGTGTGGATTAAGTTACGTTATATCTGTGGGTGTTCTGTACTAACTCTGCAGTGGCAAACGTTATATCTGTGGGTGTTCTGTACTAGCTCTGCAGTGGCAAACGTTATATCTGTGGGTGTTCTGTACTAGCTCTGCAGTGGCAAACGTTATATCTGTGGGTGTTCTGTACTAGCTCTGCAGTGGCAAACGGAAAGCAGAAAGCGATCTCTTAGAGTGTATCCTGGATGATTTCTAAAGGTAAAGGTAAAGGCTATCCCTTAAACATAACGAACAGGTCATGAGGGGAGGCAGAGATATACATCGGCCCATACCCAACCTTGTCGCTAGAAGGGGTGGGTGGTCGTCACGCCCCGGCCGCTTTACCGTCGGTTCTTATTTACAGGAGGCCGGTGTGTGGAGTTCGTTCTGGACGGGTGCGGAAAATCTCGCTCCCACAAGGTTTCGAACCCCGTACCGTCCAGCCTGTAACGAGTCGCTATACCGACTGAGCTGTCCCGGCCACCTATTTTACACAGCGCCCTTCAACAAAACACAAATGCCACTATTCAGGCCCATTCACTTCTTGTTCTGAGGCCACTTGCACTGCTAAACCTGCACGAATTTTTACAACAGGAAAAGAAGCAAGAAATTTGTACGCAATTTAATATCTGCAGCTGAATAATCTGCTGTTTCTCCACTTTGCTGATTGTCGATACAGTGGGAAATTGAGGTGTCCTTGCGAAAGATTCACGCATGAGCGAACTATCTGTAGCATGTGACTCGACGTTGGTTCCACGAGACAGGCGACTCGTACAATGCTGTTTCTTTGTTTGGATTTATTTGAGCCTCCGGCCCAAACGATACGGACAGGAAAAGAGGACAAGCTATATAAACACACACATTGCACGTCTGAAGGGGTACAAGCAGTGTAAACACGCAAGTACAATTTTATTTACGTGACTGTAATGAGAGAAATAAAACTTTGAAGATGCAATACTGAAAGCGGGTAATCGCCGGTTTCTATTACATTGCCTGCAAACTTCTGCCTATACTACACGCGACACACAGCTGTTGGAGAAGTTGCCTGAGAGTCACAGTTGTCTGCTATTTTCTTATAAGATTTTTTTTTGTAGGCCTGGGACTAGATATTAAGATGCACGTTTGGCTTTGATAGTCCCTTTGTTTCAACCTTCCCTCGCGTAAAATTAGGGATGGCCACGGTGTCAGTACCACATTTTTATTTCGGAAATTCTTTTATTTGTATTTTTTGACTTTCTGTCGTTTTTTTTTGAAAAAGAAAAGGGTATTACGAAATAGTCATGCTGTCTCTGTGTGTCCAGTTTCAAATTTGAACAAACTCATCGTTTTTCACGAAATCTTGGTAATTTTTGTGCCACTGGAGGGTGCCTCGACGCCCTGTTTCTTAATTTCCTACACTCGGTAATGTCAACATGGCCGACGTGAGAACTTGCAAAGTGGAGGATACATAAGCACGCTAGCGACAGGCACTTGTGGTGCTGAAATTAAGTCTAGCGATGGAACTTAACAAGACACACAACTGTGTTCGGTAATATCTTGTTAGAATGTAGGCTGAAGTAACAGTATTATGGAGGAAGGAAACTTGCTTTAGGGTAGGTTTGATAGCGATGACTGGCGGATTTGCGAAATCCTGTTTTAAGCCGGCAGTTACAAACATTTTGGCAATGAGAGACGCTGCGTTTAAGTGTGACATATGTCGTGTCGCTGGGAGTGAGAAGATGGAGAGGGTTGGTGGCAGACAGGAAAAAATGGAAGGACATTGTTCGACAGGCCAAAGCCAACAGAGGGCTGTAGTGCCAATGGAAGAAGAAAGAAGAATATGTCGTGTCGAATGTAGTACATTATTTGTAATTGTTCGTAAATAGTAAAAACTTTTTTACAAAAAAAAATTAAATTAAATAACAATCATAATGGTTACTAACAAATGTAATTTTGACGTTTTGCTGACCGTGCATCTCATTATATTTATCTCAGTATTTAACCAACTTGATGCACAAAATATGTTTCACAATATGTTTCTACATGTTTCGAGCACATGTGCTCGAAACATGTAGAGGCATGAAATAAAACTTATTGTGAAACATATTTTGTGCATCAAGTTGGTTAAATACTGAGATAAATAACAAATGTAAATATGTGAGCCAATTTTTTACTAGCCGAATTAATTCAGCTAGTTTCATTACAGCTATGTCATGTTTGAACACAGTGCCAGATGTACCACACACACACAGTGCGTGCTTCTAACCCATCCTGATGACTTGCACCGAACACGTGCTGGCGCAGTAGGTGGAGGACGGAAGGTCGCGGTTTCGGTTCCCGATGGGATCATTGGGATATTTCATTGACATAATCCTTCCGGCCGCATTTTGGCCCTGGGATCGACTCAGACTTTAACAGGAGTGATTATCCTGGGGTGTCAAGGCGGTCGGTGCGTTTGGCTGACAACTTGACCGCCTTCATTTGCCGATTGTCTAGAAATTCTGCGAATCTGAACCTCGTGGAGCTTTAAGGATGTGTTGAGGCCTGTGCAGAGGTAGCTTATGGCTTGCTGCACACAGTAAGGCTCAGCTGTGCACCTAAAATAGGTTTGGTCAACTCTCTTCGGAACAGCCTGTTCTGTGGTTTTCTTTTGTTGGAGGTATTTATTGCAGGACACTCAAATCGTGAAGTCTGGTATCAGCAGCCACTCGCTGTGACGTGGTGCAGAAGTCTGACGTGTACAGCTTCTTAAGCCACTTCGCCTCTTTTGTAACTCCGAATGCTCGAATTAACTATGTCAAGCCACTTTTTTTCGTATGTCTGTAAGTTCCTCCTGCGCATCTAAACGCAGACCTTTGTAATTCGATCAAGTTGAAGTGAATGACACGGAGGGCTGACTTCCGCCCGCTCTGTCCACTGCTTGTCATTACCATCACAATAGACTAGAGCCAGACACACTGGATGTCCTTCTGATAGCAAGTACGCCCCAAAACTGTAGCTCTAAACGTGCAGCACCTAAGATTTTGGTCCCTTATGATGCCAGTCCTTTACAAAAACACGCGAAATCTTCGTACTTTTCTATCTATTATCCAAAGTAGTATTGCTGTATTACGCAGTCTTCGCCCGCTTGTCCTTCTGATAATTGCAGTAAAGGTAAAGGAAAATTTCACCCTAGAACAGGCCACGAAGTCCCAGAGGGGGAGTAGAGGTATAGCTCTACTCTTTCTTTAACCTCCGCACTAGATGGGGTGAGTGATCAACGCCACGCCCCGGCCGCTTTACCTCCGAGAGTGACCTGGCACCCATTGTATAGGAGGCTGGGTGGGCCCCAGGGCCGGTCTGGACGGGTGCGGAAAATCTCACCCCCACCGGAATTCCATTCCCGGACCGTCCAGCCCGTAGCGAGTCGCTATACCGACTGAGATATCGCGGCCCATGGTAACAACAGTACTAAGATAAATATGATGAAGGAGCATTGGCGGAATGATACTGAGAAGGGCGAACTGAAGTACTCGGATAAAAACCTGTCACAGTGCCACTGTGTCCGCCACAAGTCGCACATTGACTGACCTGGGATCGAGCCTCGGCCTCCGTGTAGAGCAGATTAGAAGACTAACCGGCTGAGCGATAAAAGCTTGCAGTTCGTTTATATATATGTGTGTTTGTGTGTGTGTGTGTGTGTGTGCTTTCAGTCATTGCTGTACTTACTGCGTGGCCGTCGCAAGGGCCAATCAGTGCTGTTTAGAGAAATAGACGCTGTTTGTTGTAGGAATTATATGCACCGTGAAGATTTGCTGCGGGAAATTGTATGCTGGAAGGTTACCATGTCTGTATCTACTCAAAATATATGCAAACTCTATTGACATAATAGAAATAACTGTGTTTTGACAAGTGACGTCGTGTTGTTTGGGAGATCGGTACCAATATATTCTCGGAATCTTATCCAGTCATCTTCAGGGACTAAGATTTATAACCTGAAGATGGAGACAGTATGTTCATCCGAAACGTTCCTACGTATGTACCGAACAGCATAGTGACTTGTGCCAAAATGCCGCTGTGAGAACCTGAAATACCATCGTGCCTGGTGTTTAAGTCCTTCACTTCTGTGAGTGATGCGGGCTAAGTAGCACTGTTAGAACGTTAGATGTTAGGAATAAGTCAGTGGCGCGGAAGCAGCTCACTGCCGGTGTCTTCACCTGGTTTGGTTGTTGTTGAAACCGCCTGATATACAGCCTCCTTCCGTCCGACTGTCTGTGAACTAGCATCAGCCACCGAGTTGTTTGTCGGATTTTCATGAAATTCGGTATAGAAAGTTCTTTACATAAGTTGAATAGCAGACAGGAGTTTCGTAAAAATCGGCTCAGTGACGGTCGTACTATTAAGTGTGTAAATGAATGTTTGTCTGTACCTCCCGCGCTTATTGCTCAATTTGGGTGAAATTAGGTAAGAATTTGTCTGCAAAAACATGCCGAATGAAAAGTAAGTTTGGTGAAAAGTGGCGCAGTGAAATTCCGCACTCTACTTAGGGGCATAATTTGATTTATGTGTGTATTTCCCACATTTGTTGGACCTGAGCCTTTCCTGGGGGTCTCTAGGCAGAATGTAAGAAGAGAGATGGAACGCTGGATGGAAAACCAGCATCTGGCATTGTGTTGGGTTCCCTGTAGTGCACAGAGACAGGCTGAAGAATTGATTTCTGGCCGTAACCTGGCTACAAGAGCCCGATTATTGTCCTTTAATAGGACGCAATCCAGGGTTGTTACTGGCCTCCTTACTGGACATAGCATCTTGCGAATACATTTATGTATAATGGGACTGTGTAATAACCCCACATGCAGAAATGTGGCACAGAGGAGGAAACCTCAGTCTACATTTTGTGTGAGTGTGAGGCCTTGTGTTCACTCAGACATACATATCTGGGTTCCTTTTTTTTGGACCCGGGGGATATCAGGAAACTAAATATCAGGGCCATCTGGAACTTTGCTAAAGGAACAGGGCTCCTCTAATTTAGTGATAGAAAATGGGGCACATGGGGATTATGGTGTAGAATACTGTTGTGATGATTATGAGTATAATTATTACTGCATGGTCATGGAAGAAGATTAATTTTTCTATGACGGGTGATGCTCTGTCTTGTAGCGTTAGGTTTAATCATGTTGTCATTTTTCTAATGAAAGTGTGAAAAACTTTATTTTATTATCCAATGCACTTATCTGACACGTTAGAATATTACTTAGTTAATGAGATGGTTGGCAGTTCTGAGTATCTGTGTTCTGCTGGTGGGAAGTTTTGTAGTCATTATACCGAGTTTCTTGTGTGCGTTGGGAATAGAATTAATTGGTTTGGTGTAATTCTTTCTCGTATAAAGAACAGGAATATTATTACTCTTACGAATGAGATTGTTGATCCTATTGATGAGATGATATTTCATGTGGTTTAGGCATCTGGGTAATCTGAGTATCGTCGAGGTATTCCGGCTAATCCTAAGAAGTGTTGTGGGAAGAATGTCAGGTTTACCCCTACGAATATAACAGCGAATTGGGCCTTTAATCACTTTGGGTTTATAGTAAGCCCAGTGAATAGTGGGAATCATTGAACGAATCCTCCTATAATTGCAAATACTGCTCCTATTGATACGACGTAGTTGAAGTGTGCTACTACATAGTCCTAAGACCTAGGTGCATCGGTCCCGGAAGGGGTGGAACCCAAATACCATTCATTCCCACGTTTATTGTCCGTGGAGTGAAGTTTGGTGCAAGAGGTATGCGTGTCATGTCAACAGTTGGTTCGTTCCGCGCAAAATCGGCGCTTCGAACGCCGTACTACTTTGTGAGCATACATGGAATTCAGTTTATGCTAGTACCGTCAATAGGTGTGACAGTTTGTAAGTAAAGAACTCCTCGGTAAAGTCTTCGTAATGCGTCACAGAGCGCCAGATACAGCACAGCACTGTTGATTTCACTCATCAAACCAATTGATATAAATTGCAGTGTTTGTGCTGCGCGGGAAATATGAAATGCGCCTCATCATGACTGTTACTTGTGCATAGAGATAAGATGTGTCTTCCAGAAGTGGAGCACATCTTAGACGTGAAGCGCTTCAAGGCGGAAGCTGCTGTAATATCCGATGACCCACTTCGTCCACTGTCCGTGCCTGCACCATTGGTGGAGCGAACTGTGGTTTGGTAGATGTTACACGTCCAGCGGCCGTTTCTTAAAGCGGACCGACAGCCCGTGGACTGGACGGACAGCAAGACACTTGTCCATTATAGCGACCTGTTTATTCTAGATTTGCTTTGTCTTGGGTGATTTAGATCCAGTATTATTGAGCTAGGCCGGTCCCAGTGGCCGCGCGGTCTAAGGCGTAGGTCTACGGCCTCTCGCCTGCTGAGATTGTGGGTTCGAATCCCACCGGGGGCATGGGTGTCAGGTAGAGGTCTCTGCGACGAGCTGACCACTCGTCCAGAGGGGTCCCACCGACTGTGATGCGTCGTTGTGTGTGATCTAGAAACCTCATGAGTGAGGAGGCCATGGCCCGCAGCGCCACAATAAAAAAAATTATGGAGCTAGAAATGCTAGAGACTCTTCTAGAAACGGGACAGAAACTGTGTTCCAGTAACTGTCAGTGTACATTCAAGTTATGGATATTTCACTTTCTGTAGTTAAAAATTGCATGTCGCAATTTCAACTATCTTGATGCTAATTACACTAATAACTTAATTGTTTATACGAGAACTGCATTTTTCTGGGATATCACGCAGCGTATAGTGGCAATTCCTTACGGACAGATTGTCCCGAAACGTCGGCAGCTATACGCTGCTTAATAGCCCTGAAGAGCGCAGATCTCATCTACTTCGCGGCGGATGCCTGAAAACACGCATAATCTTGACAGTCTTACGGTAGAGTGGTTAAAGTCTATGTTTAGTGCGCGAGACAGAGGAAAAGCATGCGTGTCTTATTGGCCTTGAACTCTCAGTATTATTCAATATCCTTAATGTTTTCGTACATATAATTTGCAGTACATAAGTTCCGCTTTCACACCCTATGCGTGTGGACACACTCATACATGATTTTTAAAGCAGGCTAGTTTTTGTCAAAGTAGATCCTGTTTCCATTTGTACAGGGTGGATCTGAACTCGGGAGGCTGTACTGCGGTATTGTCATAGGTTAGTAGGTGGAATTTTCAAGTTATAGGCTAAAAGGGAGTCGCTTGTTTAGCGACAGCGGTTTGGCGGGCGAAACAAACCAAATATCGTACCCTTGACGTCTCACGTGCACTGTAGGTCCGACCGCCAGCTCAGCTATGTTCTTCAATGGCTAAGAAGTAAAGAAATGGTCTAGATGTGTGTGTCTTTATAACAAGATAAACTGATTGTCCGCGCATTAATTTAGTTCAGCAATTGTCGAAAGTAATTAATATCACAACGTAATTACAGTTAGATATGTATGTGTTGCACACTAAAGGGCTGCTTGTTTCGACCGACGCGTGGTTCATCTTCAGGCTGCACACTTTTCACAAGATAGTAATTTCATTATATGCCAACATATATTCGTGTATTTTCATTTTTGATTGGAAACTGACATCTCGGTATTTACACAAATTAGGTCAAATATTTGACGTTCACATGGCCGTGCATCGTAATATAATTTCTATAGTAAAACCAACCAGATGCACCAATGTATCAAATTTATTTTATTTTGGAATGGCACTCTACATGTTTCGAACGGTCTTTCCGTCCATCATTAGCAGTTCAAGACTGTACATACAGCAACCAAACAGATACTGCTGTATGTACAATCTTGAACTGCTGATGATGGACTGAAAGACCGTCCGAAACATGTAGAGTGTCATTCCAAAATAAAATAAATTTGATACATTGGTGCATCTGGTTGGTTTTACTGTAGAAATAATATTACGATGCACGGCCATGTGAACGTCAAATTAGTGAATACATACTTATGTACGTGTAAGTATAATTATGTGGAAGGTGATATAAATAACATCCAACAGTTGAACTACCAACACAGGTCACAGTTACCATTTAGCGAAACTTTAGCTGATATTTAGGTATCTGTTTTTGGTGTCTTTTCCCCTTATCCCAGCGTAATATCAAGAAATTGTACCTTAAATTACAGAAGAACTTCCGAATCTTCTTTACAAGTGTAAATGTATCAGTGCTGTTCGGTGAAATTAAATAATTATATACAAATACTTGTGGGCCCGGTAGCTCAGTCGGTATAGAGACTGACTGCGAGCTGGACGGTCCGGGATCGAATTCCGGTGGGGACGACATTTTCCGCCCGTCCAGACCGGCCCTGGGGCCCACCCAGCCTCCTGTAAAACGGGTACCGCGTTTTTCCCGGGGGTAAAGTGCGGCCGAGGCGTGCTGCTGGCCACTCACCCCTTCTAGTGCCGCGGTCATGGAAGAGTAGAGCTATACCTCTACCCACCCTCTGGGCCACACCGGGCCTGTAACGGGATCACTTTAACTTCACTTTTATATACAAATACTTAAACAAAACCTTTGGGGGAAAAGGACAGAGGCTTTTTAATGACGGAAGGTGCTGCATTTAGTGACCGACCATTGCTACCTGAGGTGTTTAGTGTCTCGTCATACTGTCGGTAAGCTCACGATCAGCTCAATGTAAGTTCGCGGACACTATCTGCATAGAGCATTCACAGCGGACGCTCTCGCGGCAGGTTGGCGCAGTTCCTTTCGATTTGTGCGTCTTCCGAAACTTAAAGGATAATCTCACTGTAAATTCTCTCCAGTCTCCTACTACTTCCCGTCTCAAGGGTTCCAGATATCTTCCCCACTCCATTCTCGAACGCTTCCAGAATTGGTAGGCAGATGCAGGCGAATACTTTCGGTGGCCCCTTGATGTTTTGCTCGCCCTGTATTCTGCAGTCTTCATTATCATTTTATAACATATCCCTTTGATGCCAACCGCTCCTGTGGCATCACGTTATCTGTGCAAACAGGGCTGTTTCTACTGCCGTTGACCTGACCTTGCGTGTTTGTTCCGCCAGTTAATTATGTGGGAAAAATACCTCGCGCTCTGTTAAGGTAACAAGCTGAACACAAAATTGTGTAAATACCCTGCCTTCTGTCGTGAAAGGCGAATTAAGTTGTCTTGTTTTGATCTGTGACGCCATGGCGATTGGTGTGTGTGTATACCAATCCAGACGGTGTCATGTTCTAGTAGAAAGAGTCTTATTAGTCAGTGACGTAAGAAACTCGCATCACGTATGAAAGATGAGTGTCTTCGGCCATGTTAAAATTGATTGACTTGCTGCCGTTTCAAGTTATTACTAACGAATACGTAGATTGTGGCCGTCTGTGATGTGATGTCATGTACTGTTTGATATATTTGTTAACTGCTGTTGGGTTGACACCCGCTGGCAGCAGTACAGTACACATTTACACACAAACAATACACGGAACAACACAACGAAACAGAATACACAGAGCGGAACATACGTAACAATAAGAATACATAATTTACAAAATTATAAACAGAAGCATACAAAACAAACAACCGTATGTACAGTGATACAAAATAGAAGCAAAGGAATATGCAAGAATGTGATAAATGAAACTATGTCAGATATGTACCAAAACGCTCGGCGTCAGAAAGCAGAACAATGCGGTTTTAATTACCGCACTTTTGTGGCAAGGCTTGTGTCTCGAAAAAGTAATTTCGACCTATCTGGGAAGTATTTGCGTGAGTTTCGTCTCTCCGTCCGAAACCTAATAAGACTTTTAATTGAAAGTTTCGATACAATTTATACCTTGATATTAATGAACTATAACACTGTTCTAGGACACTGTGCAGTCTGTTCTTACAATACACGTCTTTCTGCTGTTTGTAGGCGTCCCTAGATCTTGGACATATGTCGCACACCTCGTATGCTTCTGGGAAGCAAAGTGACCTTGGTGACCTCTATTGTAAAGTCAACTAGATGCACCAATGTATCAAATTTATTTTACTTTGGAATGACGCTCTACATGTTTCGGACGGTCTTTCCGCCCATCATCAGCAGTTCAAGACTGTACATACAGCAACCAAAGAGATACTGCTGTCTTGTCTGCTTGCTAGCAAGCAGTCAGCAGTATCTGTTTGACAAATGCCTGTTGCTGTATGTACAGTCTTGAACTGCTGATGATGGACTGAAAGACCGTCCGAAACATGTAGAGTGTCATTCCAAAATAAAATAAATTTGATACATTGGTGCATCTGGTTGGTTTTACTAAAGAAATAATATTACGATGCACGGCCCTATGAACGTCAAACTTGGTGACCTCCTATACTGTATAAACACTGAGGGGCACAAATTCTGAACAAAACTTCCGGTCATCTCAAAATTCTAGGTGCGAGAATGGTGACGTGCAGCAGTTAGCACACCGAAGACACAAAAATATTAGGCGTCATCCTACAGAATGTAGACGCCTAGCAGATCTGGCTGCGGCCCTGTGAACGCGTAGACGGAAATAAGTCTAACATTTTGATATTCCGTACAGTTTCCCAATGCTGTCATCGCCTGCCTGCAGTGTGGTGACTCAGTGCCTCCTGTGCATTGTGCATGCTGTTGGCGTGCATTCCGCATGCACTAACCAGGAAATATTAAAAACACTGCCGCCCAGAACCCTCAGCTGTATCAGAAGTGCCTGTGCATGATATCACATGCCAAGTCAAAATTCGAGTACTTAAGTGTTTTGCCTTATTCAAGTTCTGCTCAATAATTAATTGTCAACATTTTGCTCCTCTGGATAAATATGGAGACTTGCTGCTAAACTTTCCTCCATCCTGCACTTGCTTTCTTATATATCATTGGACATTATTTGATATAGGTGTATACAGCGTATCTGGTTTCGTCTTTATTACTTCTGACATTGGATATATATCCTTTATACGTTGGTTCCAGTTTCATATCTGTTTCTCACGCGTGCAGTTCACTGCAGTCTAAACAGAGCAGTACAGTCAGGCCTGCACTGTTTGACTCTGCAGTTCCACGTAATATTTGCTACTCCTGTAATACGGTGTTGTCAGATTTTAATACGGTTTTCACTTTTTTGTCCTCATGCGTATTCGTTAAACGCCTATATACGCTAATATAAGTATATATGGAGTACTTCCTAAGTAGGTTCATGATATATCTGTCTTAACACGCATTATCTGTTGTTATGGGAATGGCCAGCCAGGCGATCTTCAGAAGACAAAAGAGCTTTGCTTTAACCTGTAGGCACCATGCATCCTATATATATAGGACAGGCGTACCGCTACTCCCCAGAGTGCGCTTTTTATATATTTAGTCAACAAATATATTATTTAATTATTTTTTAGACTTTAACCATATTCGTTTATTTAATATATTATATATTTATTTCGTAATAAATATATAGTATATTAAATATTTATAAATAAAATTGGGACGACGTTCGTATGTAAATATATATTGCATCATGTTATTTTAAAGTATTTAAGGGGTTGAAGAAATAATCATTTACGTCGAAATATATTACTTAATCAGACAGATGGACCATACAGTCCCCCCAAATATCTTATATATATATATATATATATATATATATATATATGAACTCATATTATTTCTTTTTTCGGTCGTTCGGATCAGGGTTGTGTACACACTGCTGGTGAGTGATCCACAGTACGTTCCTAATTAGTTTCATGATATACCTGTCTTAAGAAGCATTATTTGTTGTTATGGGAATGGCCAGCCAGGCGATCTTTAGAAGACAAAAAGAGCTTTGCTTTAACCTGTAGGCACCATGCATCCTATATATATAGGACAGGCGTACCGCTACTCCCCAGAGTACGCTTTTTATATATTTAGTCAACAAATATATTATTTAATTATTTTTTTAGACTTTAACCATATTCGTTTATTTCTCCACAAAATGTCGTGTATTTCTTCATGTCACCCTTCTTGGTTCATAAAATATTTACATTGTACATAAATGGTGTGCTAAACTGTAAATTTTCAGCTGCAGGGCCAAAGTGTTAGATAGTAAATTATTTTTACTTTATTTGATGGCTCCTTATTTCTGTTCAACCAACCACAGGAAGTCAGTTTCAGTCAGTTTTCAGTCTCCTTTCTTTATAAAACAATTTAAATCGCCGTTCGCGGTAAGCCTGGTGTACATGTGAACTATCTGAATGTTATCCTTACAGGCAAGTTGCGCGAGACGCACCAGGGATGTGGCGAGCCGTATGTGGCGCCCAAGCTGCGTTGCTGTCAACCATGAATTATTTTCTAGATTTTTACTTTTTGTACAGTTTACAACAGCAACATGGCAATGTCCTCCTTCAGTACTGTAGGACTAAGTTATTAAGTGCTTGGCTTAGCTCTGTACGAGGGCAGATCACAAACGTAGCCTCCCATGTTGTTAGCTACTCTTCGTAGCAGTGGTTCCCACAGCATGCTGCACGGATCCTACGGGATCTGCGACCAGTTACCGGGGGATCCGTGGATATATTTCTCTACAAATTACTTTAAATTTTACACGTTTTTAAATCAAAGGAACAATATTTTGTTAAATGAAAGGGGAATATTTTCCATTGTTGTTATGCTTATTTCGTATGACCGTTAGAGTACCTAATTGTTACATATGCTGCCGGTATGTTCCAGTTCTGTGTCAGTTCTAAAATATAATTTTTAATATTAAATACGTATCTTCTGGGCGCTCTATATTTACGCGAGCGACTATGTGAGGATCCGTGGTAATTTTCCGAAGCCGGAAGATATCCGCGATTATCAAAGCTTGGGAAACACTTGTTTATCAATAAATATCCAACTAGATGCAACTATACACGGTTTATATTATCTGTAAACTGTTCTACATCTTTCGGATGGTTTCTCCGTCCATCATCAGGATCACAAATGACTATATTTACAGCATCTGGTACTAGTCAACTGTTGTTCCTACCTGCCGCTATCGTGGGGGGAGTTGCGACTGATTTGCGTGTGCTGTGACTAGTACCAGATGCTGTAAATATAGTCATTTGTGCTCCTGATGATGGACGGAGAAACCATCCGAAAGATGTAGAACAGTTTACAGATAAAATAAACCGTGTATAGTTGCATCTCGTTGGATATTTATTGACACAGAATTACGACGCACAGTCCCATAAACATAAAAAAAAACACTTGTTTATGCGAAAAACAGATCGCGAATGTGCGACAGTTTGGAAATATGTCCCACGAATCTGCTGTTGTCAGAATCCGTACTTAAGCACTAAGTACTTTAAAAACGGAAATGAAACGAACAATTAAAGGTACAGACATTTAGGGTCTTTACGTTGTGAAGTGTGGAGGTGAGCTATAGAACTTCTTCTTTACGTTGTGAAGTGTGGATGTGAGCTATAGAACTTCTTCCTTACGTTGTGAAGTGTGGAGGTGAGCTATAGAACTTCTTCT
>Ga0136643_10007150_pt1 | contig 16100 bp, 9 predicted proteins | sample TergutLab28metaG_FD_96883 | JGI IMG/M metagenome (GOLD analysis project Ga0136643, IMG submission 96883) | Labiotermes labralis P1 segment gut microbial communities from Petit-Saut dam, French Guiana - Lab288 P1 (version 3) (version 3) | ecosystem: Host-associated > Arthropoda: Insects >... | reverse complement strand
TTTTCATCATCAGCAGGTATTCACTGTGCACACAGTAATGTTATATGTCATACAGGATTGCTGACAGCTTGAGAGCAGGATCAGGACGTTCCATCCTGATTCTGCTCAGATCCTCCTATCAAGCTGTCAGCAAACCTGTATGACATATACCATTGCTGTGTGTACAGTGAAAAACTCCTGATAATGGACACAGGAACTGTCCGAAACATGTAGAGTTTTATTCCAAAAATAAATTTGAGAAATTAGTGCATCTAGTTGGCTTTATTATAAGAACGTTAGTGAATGTTTGCTTGTAACTCACACTGAACGGGGTGGCTGATGTCAGTGACAGATTTGTATTTAATTGTGTAGCAAAGGTGAATATAACAACACATACAGAGTTTATGTGGTAGTAAGTGAAAGTGTAGGCCATTTTTTTATTTAGTGGAATGCTGCATTTGGTTTTTAATCTAGAGAGGAAAAGTGTATTGTGTATAGTATGTGTGAAATCGTGATGCAGTGAATGCCACTACAAAGAAGAAAACACCTAATTCCCAGCAACCAGTGCATATTAATTTTTTACTTATAATGTTTAACCTTTTAGCGACCTGTGACAGATTCATTTTATGTATTTAGGCAGCAAGGAAATTAACTGATTTTGAGACATGATGTGTTATCTCTGTTTTATTTTCCATAAATTCCATATATATTTTGTAATTTTTTCTGTTCAAATAATATGTTTTTCATGACCCATGTGCTAAAATTTAAATACCCACCCTTGCAGTATAAAGGTTAATACAAAACAGTTTTATTGAGATGAATACTAATCCAGTGTTTGATGTAGAGAATTTTTTCGTGATTCAATTTCCTCAGATTCATAAATCCCAACACTGATACCAATCCATCATGAAGTGTGTCAGTTTTGTCTGCTACTGAAGGGGAGAATTGAAAGTCTCAGTGTATGCTGTATGAGGACATTAGAAAGAATGTAAACCCGTTTGATCCTTCTTCAATCTACTGAAACTAGTAACCATACTAAAAATATACTTAAGAGTCTTTTATTTCATTTTTATTTTGTTTTTCACGTGTGTGTTTGCACGTGTGCACACTTACAGTGCAGTTATCAACCACAAACATAAACTAAGTGTAAATATAATTAGGCTGTCATTGTGTAGCAGCATTCAGGAACAGCAGCAGTATTTCAGGAACTTTCCTGTAAAAAAATAAAGGTTGAGGGGGAGGTGAATGCAATATTGTGTGGTTTGGAATTGTTTGTGAAGGTCAACACAGACAGTTGGTGACATGCATAAGGGTTCCGTTCCTGAAGCTTTTTAACCCGAAACATATGTAATCAGATATATGAAGAACACAAAGTAAAGACATTTAATAATTACAGTATTAGTAGTATATATTATATTATATAAGAATATTAATAATTAATAAGAATTCTTTATGTATGTCCAAGTTTACACAAGTCACGTGTTATATAACCTAGCAACTGCCTGTAAGACTTTTTTATTTTTTTGGAATAACAGATCGTGACATTCTAAAATTATATTCTGTAAAAAAAACCATTAGAAATCATATTTAACCTTTAGACACCTAACGTCAACTATAGTTGACGTACCGCACTGCTAACCTCCAAAGTTGCATTTTTATATATTTATTCAACAAATACAGGTACCGAATATTTTAAACATGGTCTATACTCTACGTTTTTTCTCTTCAAAATGCAGTTTGTTTCATAATTCTAACGTATTTGGTTCCTGTATTATTCACATTTTATATACAGGGTCTGCTAAAATTAAAAAAATAATTACGGCACCAAAAGGTTAATATATGGCACGTGACATGAACTCTTGTTGTGTATGCTGAAGCATTTGCTTCAGGACACCAGTCTGCTTCATTGACAACCCTAGATCAGAATTGTCAGTGGTTATTGATTTGATCACTACTGGAATATATAGAAAATAATGTGTACAGGTACTTACATCAGGTTTTTATTGCTGAATTCACAACAAATGTTCAAAATATTCTGCTTCAGCCTCAGTACACATTGTATCATATTTGCGAATGAAGCAGGTAGCTCACATCAGTTGATTATGGTTATCCTTCGGAAGGTTGCTGCATCAAAATTATGAATCAGCCCTATATCTCATATACCCTATTGTAGCTGTTACACCTGATCTTTCACTTGCCCCTAAGATTGTATAAGGCTGAGGTCTTAAATTCCGGGTGTCCAGTTTTGTGGATCACATAGGCTAATCCATTGACAAGGGACGCAGCGATTTAAATGCATTTTTATTTCTTGGATAAAATGGGGAGTAGTTGTTTAACATTGCAGTTTCAAACACCATAAATTTTCTGAAGGTACATTTCATAACAGGTGTAGTAGTTTGTTGAAGAATAAAAAACCAGCTAGATGTCACTTATTATATTTGCTTTACGTCTTAGATACTCAACATGTTTTGGGCATTAATATATCCATCTTCAGGAGTTTGCGACTATGTTGTTGAACTACCACATTGACTGTATTGTTCTGCAAGGATGGAGAAGTTAGCATTAGCATAAATTTTGGTGTTTAGTGGTGTGTGTTTGGTGTGATATGTTTTGTCGCTTTTTTTGTGGCTAGTAACATGTGTCTGTTGATTTTAATCGTTGTGACCTATTGCATGCTGTTCTTAATGTTTTCTTGTGTGTGGTGTGATAACATTATTGGGTGTGCAATATGATGTGCTGCAAGTGTTCATTGGTGCTGTGTATCTGAGATTGTACATACCTTGGATTGCCGTGTGTTGGAGTCAGGGTGTGGTTTGGCTGGGGTGGTATCCGGGCTGCCGGCTGAAGCACAACTGGTCTATCCATGTGGTATGTGGGGGTTGGGTTTAATGACCGTCTGAAATAGCGGGTTTCTTTCTCCTGGGTATTGCTTGGGGATAAGTTTGCCTTGCCAAGTGACGTCTTGTTGGTTTTTTATTCTTCGTCTTTCACAATGATGCACGGTCCAATGAACATCAGTAGCAGTTTGTGTTACAGCTAGCATTGATAAGTGCCACCTGTCAGATGATGTCTGCATTTGTTCGTGCATCATGAAGGAGCACCTCCTCATTTTTACCCATGCAGTGAAAACAAATTTAATTTGAAGATGCAGGTCTTCTGGGAAGTTATGCTGTGTCAAGCAGTAAATAGTTAGCAGTATTTTGTAGGATTGTAGTGCCTTCAAAGTATAACCATTTACCTGTCAACAGAGTATGAGATTTCAGAGAACTTGAATTTTCAATAACACTGCTGTGGGAACTTCACATCTTGAAAATTTAATTTATTCCTTATGCATTATTGAACATTATGGCAAGAGCCAAGCATTTGAAACAGTTACACTTCCATGAACTATTGTAAAATTCATCCTCATGGCATGATGTCCACAGATTTGTTGTTTTGTTGTGCTGTGACAAACCTCAGGCAAAGAACATACCCTCTTGAGGATGATTTATTTTTAGTTCTGAAAACTTTATTTTATGATCTTTCATGAAATATTACAATGGATTTTGCTCATTTAAAAAACTAAATCTGCCTTTGGTGCATTTGCAGATTTGGTCATTACACAGTTGTGTTATTGATAGATTGATTGTTTTCAGTAAATACTGACTGCATACCATAAATGTTGCATGTTTAATCATACAGTATGGGCAGTGAAGTGTTCTTTCATTAGATTACATGCTTCATCACGAAATTAGCTACTAACGTTACATGCTGCTTAATTAAAACATTCTGCAAACTGGAACTTACAAAAACATCACATGCCTTGAATTGTATGTCGTGATTGTTGTCAAATGAAATTCTGGTTATTGGTATATCAGTTTCATTGAAGACTGCAGATACCAGAAACATAACCCTTGAATACAATGTTCACCCTTATTGGAGGAAAAATTTTTGAAGACAATGCACATGACATTAGACTGAATATGTTAATGTAATAAGTTAGACAATGTGCACATAATATAAGATTTCTGGTGCATTCACTCCCTTTTTTCAAAATATCTGAGAAGCCTGATAATGTATGAAAAATTGTAGTGGTTTATAAAATGTGTCTTTCATCTGTCTGAAATGTTTGTTAAAAAACATTGTTGCTCTTCGTGGAGAGTGTGTATTATGGTCCAATTTTAGCGAAGAGAAGAGTATGTTGATAAGTTTTAGTGAAACTACCCATTATCAAATTTCATTAAAAGTATTTCAGAAGTTTGTAAGTTATCACATACAGACACATTGGGAATTTGGCACATTTTTTTAACTTTCCACATTACTTCAGTACTTGCTGCTGCCAAAACTGTCAGCAGTACCATTAACTCTTGATGATTCCTGTTCACCAAATGCTAGGCAAGAGTATTATGTCAGTAACTGATAATTTCTTGCATCTGGTTGCTGTTTTCTTTATTTTCTATCTTGAAGAGGATAATCTTTGTAGCAGAAATTTTGTTGAGTCTAAGGATAATATTTGGTTTAAGGAGAGAACCAGTACCAGGCAGAGAGATAAGATTGTTTAATGTTGATCTTAATATTCAGTTATCGTTGCCAAATATTAAAATGATCAAATTAAGGAGCATGAGATGGAAAAGGCATGTGGCATACAAGTGAGATACAGAATATTATTCAGAAACTGTGAATTGAAGAGATCATTTGAGGGGTCTCCATGGGATGTGAAGTGGATTATTAATTGCATTTATTTCTGTCCATTCATATTTTTCCGCAAGACCTTGGACTGTCAGAACACTGGAATTGCATGTTAAATGTTTGAGATCATGGATCTGTTTCCAAAGTTTTCTGTGATAAGTGTAAAAAGAACTTCGTAGACAAATAATGGTTCCTATGAGCCTAATGGAAACATTCCATTTTGGCCCTTTTTCATTGTGTGTAGTGTACAAAATTGATGTGCATGCTCTTTTTCTGTCATTGTATTTGAGGTCTTTGGCCATATTTATGATAACAATTTGTTTTAAAAATACAATTTCACAGCCTTATTCCCCATTATAAAATTTTACTAGATGCCCATACAAGTGATAGTGGGTTTATTGTTGGGGTGTAGAAGGCAAATTTTGTGTTAGAAAATGAACGTGTACTGCACTGTATCATCATTGGAAATGTCATGCAGTGCTTTTTTTTTTGACTTAATATTTATGTTAGTTGTCAAAACAAAAAACATGGTGCATATTGATGTCATAATTTGAGGTTAAACATTTCACACAACAGAAATTTTGAAATTTTCTTTTGCAAAGGAAAAGTGAGAAGAATTATGCATTTCAGTTTCTGTCAACTTCACTTCACATGATCTTATTTTACTGTAGTTTACTTTACATTACTTAACTTTACTTTTTTCCCTTTATTTTAGCTGCCATGTAGGTTCTGTAACACATCTATTTACTTCCCTGTTTGTGGTATTTGTATAACAAGTTGAGAGCTGAAAAATATCATGTCGATATTTTAGACCATTTGCTGCATCCATCAGAAGTGTTATACAAACCCTGTATCTTTGGAAGAAAACCTTTGTTTTGTATGGTTGTGGACCTTGGTCTCTTAGAGCAAAGATGAGGGGTGTTGAGTTCTAAGAGAGAGGCAGTAAGGTATGTTGATGAGAACTAGTTATTGAGGAGCATACTATTTATGAAGATCAAGTTGAGGAAACTGAGATGGCTGGGGTATATAGCAGTAATGGAAGGGCTGCGAAATTCATGACAACTTCAGATGGACACCAGGACAGGGATAGGCTACCTGAAAGATCTAGGGATAGATGAAAAGACACCATTAAAATCGATTGTAAAGAAATAAGATATGAGGATGAGGACTGGATTCACTTGGCTTTCATTAGGCTTCAGTCCCATGCTCTTACAAATATGGTAATGAGCCTTTGGATTCCTTGAAAGGTGACAAATATGACTGAAGGACCATTAGATTCTCAGGAGGGTTTCTGCTTAATGTAATTGGGAGATGGATGTTGTATCAAATTATTTCATATGTCATCATCAATGTATTGTAGTGGAAATCGGATGTCTTCAATTTTATAGCACATGAAGACAATTAATGTAAAGTGAATGCATGTGTTTAGACATGATAGAATAATCAGAATTGTATTGCACTGGTTGTACTGTATAATGTGTGACAGTTACAGCGCATTCGTTAGAAGAATTACGACAGTAATGAAAATTGCCATTGCAATTGTTAAATGCCTGTTTAGCCAACATATTTACATCATGAATGAGTGAGGGTTAATTTAGTGGACATGCTAACAGGAATTGTATTCAATAGGTTCCACTGCCACACTCGGATACGGTGGAGTTTTTCCAGCGATTGTCGACGGAGACTCTCTTCTTCATCTTTTACTACATGGAGGGGACCAAGGCACAATACCTGGCAGCCAAGGCCCTAAAAAAGCAGAGCTGGAGGTTCCATACCAAGTATATGATGTGGTTCCAGCGCCATGAGGAACCCAAGATTATCAACGAGGAGTATGAACAGGTATATAGTAAACTGCCACATTTATTAAATACAAGTGGAATGCCTATTGAGAAATCAGTGAGATAATTTGACATCTGAAGTGAGAGGAAGCAAATCACTTACTGTAAAAAAAAAGAGCCTTATGGCCTGTTTTGTATTCAGTGTTGTTGCCTGTGTAATAAAGAGCTTTGTAATATTTACACATGTACAACCGTCAGCATTATAATCTACCCTTTTCTTTTTCCAGGGCACATATATTTACTTTGACTATGAAAAGTGGGGCCAAAGGAAAAAGGAAGGTTTTACTTTTGAGTATAAGTACTTAGAAGATCGAGACCTGAACTGAACAGATAATAAAAATCTGCCAGAGTGGGATTTTCCGTTTTTCCCCCTTGACGGAGATGTCCACGAGTGATATTGTATAGAACAATTTTTTTTTGTCATCTCACTTCTGGCTTGACAGGATTTATATATCCCACCATAAATTTCCAGGGGGAAGAGAGAAAAATACATTGTTTTTGGTACAGGTTATCATTTTTAAGAATTTTTTTTTTTTTGTTAACTGTACTGAGTATCCAGCTGGAACACTGTTTCCTGATGGTGCTAGAACGATCTCTCAAGTCGCTTAAGTGGTGGTGTGAGAAGAAAAATGTACCAAGTGAGTCAGCAAGGCAGTGAGTTACTAGTGTACAAAGCAGAGAATGATTATGTTTCTTAGAAAGAATCAATAGTCTGTGGTGCAGTCCTTTAGAGACATACGTCTTTCCTCAATTGCTCTGAGTAGAGGGCTTGCACATCTCCTTTCTACAAAGAAGATTCTTACTAAGAAGTCAGTGCAACAGCTGTTCGAGTTTGTGATTTATTTTCCTAAGATTTAGTGGTGGTGCAACTTAATACGTTTAAAACAGTATCCCATTTTCAAGATGTAAAAATACCAGTACAAATATTGGCTAGGATGAAGGAGAAGACAACGAGACAGATATTTGAATGGTGTGCCCACCTTGCGTCTTCATTGGCCTGGCCTCTGTTTTCTACACTGAGCATTCTGATGCCATTCATTCACGTGCAAAAGTACTTGTTGTGTTAGTTTTCACTTTTGTAAAAAGTACATAAAAATGGTATAAATAAATAATGATCTGTACAGAGCTGTTTGTGTAGGATAATGATAATAATTATAATTATAAAAGTAAGCATATGGATTACATTTATTATTTTGCACGTTGACCAGAATTGCTTGAAGCTTTGTGGAATGCAGAGGCTAAGGTGTAGGGTCGGTGGGTGCTTGATTGTGGTGGATTTTATTTTAAAATAGCAACAGAATGTTCAGGGAATTTCATAACCAGTGCATACAGATCATAGTTAAAAAATTAAAAAAAAAATTGTCTCTACATTCATCACAACATTTGAAGTGCATATTAGAAGTTTCTTCATAATAATGACCTGGGACCCAGCCTTTTAATATTATCATCCAACTTTCGGAGAAGTAAATTCATGTTGTTTTAATTTACTGAATAATCTGCATGTAATTTTCTTGAAAGAACGGCCATTTGACAAATATTCTTTGATCAGTGATGTAGTTATTAATGAATATCTGTAGAAGTGGCCATTCGTATATTTGGAAGCTGATAATTCAGTCTGTTTTGTCAAAAATGTTGGATTTGGGTTCCACCAAATTGGATTTTTTAAATTAATTTTTATTCTTGGTGCCAACCTACCGTATCCTGAACAGTTTGAAACAGGCAAGAGTAATGTAGATTGTATTCCACAGAGTTGAGCGATTGATGCATTTACACATTGTGTTCCCATGTTTATTTTACTGTAGCATACTCCAGTCCCAATTCCTTTAGGTCTTTTTCCAGTATTACAATACTGGAAACTAATGGCATTTACATATACATGTAACTATGAAGCACTTGTTAAGCAAAGATGCTTCCCTTCCTTGTTGGGAGCAGGAGGCTCAGATTGGTGAAGTCCAGTTCATGAACCAGTCTGGTGAAGAGGCAATGTGCAATTTGCTCAATAATGGTTTCAGTAATCCTTTCCTGTCCTCCCTGCCTTTGCTTGATTGTCAGGGGTTCTGAAGCTAATTAGGATCCAAGTTGAAAATGGGGGTTTGGAAGAAAGTGGAGTATCTTCTGTATGTTACCTGAAACATTAACAACTGCTGTCATAAAAATTGCAGAAGTCTGATGAAGCCAACATTCATTGTGATTTCAGTCATTCGTGGAGTGGCCCTGTACAAGATCATATTTGCATTACGAATTTCTGACTTTAGAAATGGATATTTCATTCAACAGAAACTCCAGAACATGCAGTTCTATTTCATTGTAATGTGTCTCACTAATATCCATGTTTATATACAATAAAATAGGTGCTCTTGATATTCAGATGGGATGGCATGAAAAGTTTCAAGGTGAATAGAATACAACAAAATTCCAGAAAATTTTAAGAAGGTAGAACTTGTGTGGTGATCTGTGGACTAGTGAGTTTAAATTGTCAGCTTAATTTAATTTTTCTTTTATACAAGACTAATATTTCTATAAGATTTCTCTAGTTGAGGGATCACAGATTTGTTATTAATGCTACTCTGTTTTGAGTAGTGTGTATATATTAACAGAACATTGTCATGTTAAGTGTGGCGCTGCTGTCATGAGAGATGTAGCGAGACATTCTCTTTTACTTGCGAGCTAAAATAGTGCCGTCAGAAACTGAGACACTGTGATACTCTGAATTAGCTGTAATATATATACATATATAGTGTTCATTACTACATTTCACGCAGATCCATGTGGTCTATAAAGAAGCAGGTTTATTTAATGCGAAGAATTTATTTCCCCCACAACTAACCTGAAAGAAAAATCCATGCTTTTTTAAGGCTTATTGAAATATATCTTTCACACAAGTACTATGAACATCATATGCAGGCTTATTAAAGATGTTATTTGGAACTTAATTGTTATAGCATTAGCGTTACAGTGTTACTGCTATCTCACTTCCATGTCAGGAATACTTCTGAGAGCATAACAGTAAACCTGGAAATTTATACAGCAGTACCCTAAAAGTTGAAATTGAAGGTTTATTGTAAGTTACAATCCATACTTCAGCCATGCAGGATTTCAGGTTCTTGTAATGGTGACTGAAGATTGCTGGCTTTTGGGATGTGAGGCCATGTTTTTTTAAACAAATTTGCTGTTTCAGAGCAGCATGCTGCCACCATCTTCAGGGTGGAAGCATACTCTGAAGTTGAAGACAGCAGGTTCCTCTGTAATGTTGGCAAGTTTCTGCCTGAGTACGTGGCATTGTTTCCCAAATGACAACAGTCTTATATGAAATTTTGAAGATCTATAAATTTACATTTGCAAAAATTTGTGTGTTACATGCAGAATGTATTTAGTTTTCCTTGAATTTCTTTGTTGTTTGAGTTCTATCAACATTATCTGAACAGGCAAGGCATGGTACCATCTGGAAAACAAAAGTCATTCTTGTGCAGAAACAAGAAATCCATTCTTCAGTGCAGAATGTAAATGTAAATTGTGCTATTCTTAAATGGTGTTACATACTTTAATTATTCATATGTTTACACCGCCTTCTCTATATTGATGAGAAATGTGAGATGAATCTTTTGTGTCAGAAATACAGTGAATGAGTTGTTTAGTAGTGTTTGAAATAATGATTGAAAGAATTTCTAGTAATAATTCTGGGTTATATTCATATTTATTCACAAGAAATATGATATATTTTGAGTATCAGATATGAAATATTGCTAAGCAGCAGGCTTTGTTATAGCTATGGATGCTTTCAAAGGCTTCATTCCAGCATAAACCCCCCCCCCCTCTTTTCTTCCTCCCCCCACAAATATGCATTAAGATGTTGTTCTATCATACATTCATTTACAAAAACAGTTTGACAAAGTTGGAAGCAATATAACCACATTTTAATAAGCAACTTCAGATATTTCACTTTTAAATTATGTTATTAGAGCCCAGCAGTAGATGTATATGCAGACATGTATGAATTCCTGTAGCACTCGTGCAGTTACACATTTACTTGCGGCATATATTATTAATTTTTACATATCTTAAATATCTTTTACAGTATAGGTGTACACATCTATTGCTAGAGATGTACCACCGAATTGTAGGTCAAGTGTAATTCTTTCAGACTTTATATCCATACTGCAACAATTAGTAACTTTAAAGTTCAGAACATTATTTATGTCAAAATAAACTGATATTACTGTATTAAAAGTGTTACAGAAATTGGTGGATGAAAATTTGAAAACTTTGGCAGAATTCTTAATCATAACCCTCATTTTTCATAAATAGGAAATTGAATGTTGTATTAATGCTACATTATAGTAGTATATTATATTTCTTGTTTTCATAGGAGTGAAGATTTAGATCATGGTCATCACCTCATAGGTGGTTACCTCTGTTCCAGAGGTATAAAATGTCTGTTTCTTCAAGGTACAGAAGCCGTGTATTCATCTGAAGCTTTGGGAACCAACTGTGAGACTGTATGGTTTGACAAAGAAGACAGCAATCTAAATGAGTGCCCCCCCCACATATATTTTTATCTGTACATTGATATGAATCATCAATAAGCTAAGAGTATATAAAGATTAAAGTACTTTTAATTGGCACTTTGTTAGAAACATTGGAAATAATTCTGGGCCTCTGTGTTGGTATTTTTTCAGGGAAGTGAAGTACAGCACATTAAGCTCAAACCAACAGTTGGGTTCTGAGTAGGCGCTTGTAACAATTCAAGTCACGCTATAATTAGTTTATTCAAGACTGAAAATGTGACCTGCATTTTTGATATGAGATAGTTTGAGACTTTCATAATAAATTTAGGAGAGCTTGGAAGCCCTTTATGTGCAATTGTAACTTCATCAAATTTTGATACGTTTTTCTAACCAAAAAGGTATAGTTGGCACACATGTAGTTAAAGGTTCTCTGTGCCTGCTAACCTTTTGTAGTATTTTACATGTACATGTTTTTGAATGCCTTTTCTAAAAAACCAAAAACAGTCATTTGTGAAAAATACATCTACAAGTAGGTCACTGTAAAATAAGTTCAGCAGCTGCAGAGAACCCTGAATCCCATATATGCCGAATTTTGCAGCTACATTTTATGGTAGCTTAGAAAAGTGAATTGAAATTTGAGTAAATTAACGTTGTGCAGGAAAAGCTTACAGTCTCCACTTCATACATGTATTGCTCTTTCAGGTTGGTTATATTGTGAACCAAAATTGTCAGTGATTCTTGGAGCATTTGGTTACTCCTTGGGATCTGTATTACCATCATAAAAGTGTTCTTGTCAATATGTTGTTATACACAGTGATAAGTATGTACCCTAGATTGTCTTCACCACAGGACACGAGCAGTGAAATTTGACTGAAGCTGCAGACAGTTTGGTGCAGTTGGCTGTTCTTGCTTGACTAGAAATTGCAAGAATGTAAATATGACACTTTCTTCTTCTCCATCAAACTTCCATTTCCCAGAGATCTCTTCATATAGCTATTGTACTAAGTCAGAACATCATAAAACAGTATGTATTTTCATTGTCCTGTAAGTATAAGTTAGTTCCTATTTATGTGCCTACAGGTTAACTAATATTTCTTCTACTCTTGAATCTGCTTATAACATTTTGATTAATACGAAAGTGGTTATTGTTTAAAATGTTTTTGTTTTGTTTAAATACAGGATCCAGCAAATAGTTTAGAAGCCCTGACAGTATTGAGTATGGCATGATCTCAGAACCACATCCCTTTTTACAGCATCCCTACTCACATATCAAAATTCTAAGTACTTCTTGATTTATTTGAGTTGTTTTCAACCACAAGTATTTCTTGAATTTTGACTGACTGTATTGAGAAATGTACGCTAGAAATGTCTTATATAAATGTTTTTTTATTTGTTAATAATTGAAATTTCCTATTGAAAACATTAAAAAAATGCTACAATGTGCAAATACTAAATTATATTTTAATTGAAACTTGGAGCACTTAATGAAAAAGAAGAGGGCTTTCACCTGTCCACTATTACACACCTTCACACAATAAACAAAATTCAGTATTACACAAAGGTGGGGCCCCAGGCAATTGACCCCATCTACATTTTGCACATAAGACCTCAGTTGTTTATGGAGATACCAATCATATCTTGATAAATAGTTGTAAATTGCCTAAATTGATATTTACCTTTAGTTTCCATTTCATTTGCAGAATTTAAATATTTTTTATGCTGAAATAACTTTTATTATTCTAGTAGTAGCAGGAATTTGAATATTATATTCTAGTCTTTCTGTGTCATGGACTACACTTTAGTCACAATATAGAACATGGTGTATTTTAAAAATGTGTGATTGGTATCTCTTGACTTCACTTGTGCCACATGTTTAGCCATCTGCTTACAGTTTTGAACAATGGCATTGCTCTTAGAATGAATGTGAAGTGTACTGTGTTTCAGTGAGTGGATTTGAAGTGTTGAATTCTGATGTTGGAACCTGCATTGTGTATATTTGAACACTGTGATCCAGCCTGGCAAAACTAGCTGTGATTTTTCTCTTTACTGTGCCTGATTATTCAATAATGCTGAGGGAAATGATGAAAATGATTATATCCACAAGAAATTTAACGGGTATTGGAGGTCAGGTTTTACTTCATGCATGAATTAATTTTCATATTACATCAGTCAGCATTAAGTTTTGGATGTTTTGTAACACAGTTATGTGAATATAATTTCAGACCACACTATTCATAAATTTTTAGCCCAGACTCACTGGAATGTGTTTTGGTAAACCGTCATTCATTGTATTTTTGTGACCGTTGCAGTAAGAATTGGTGAAATATTGATACATTTTTACATAGATCTGATAATTTTTATGCTATGCATAAACCCTGGTTTGACCATGGTTCTATATTATTTACACATTTGAAGTAAAATCATGGATAAAGAGTATTGTCCTCTGGGATGTGATGCCATGTAATCTGGTAGAAACTTAGTGGTGTTTCAGAGGAACTTCTGGGCAGAAGAGGCCCAACCAATTCACCCACCTTCTTTTACCATAAAGATGGAGGCAGTACATTCCTCTGAAACATTACTTTCTCCCAGCCTACACTGTGTCACATCCCAGAAGACAGTATTCTTCATAGTCACTGCCATTAGAACCTCAAATCTCACTTGAAATTGTGGATATTTTGAATGTTCTGTACAGTTGTATTGTCCAGGTGTGAAGAATTAATGTGGGTTACAGTTCTGTGCCAAGGTAGCAAGATAACTCTTAAGATAATGGCGATCATGTGATACTGTATTTCCAAAGACCTCATGGAGCGGTGTCATTGTTCCGTGAAACATTTGTAATGGTATTATCCAGTAGTAAGAGATAGTAGGGTTATTTTGATTTTATGCCGTCAGTAACTTTGAGTGCAGTTGAGAGATCTGAGCAGAGAACAAGAAATGGTAACCTGAGACAAAATACAATGATTTTTGTCAGTGTATCAGAGGCTTTCATTTCAGTGCTAAAAAGGCCATATCCATACATTTCCCTCCTATAAGTACAGTGTATAGTTGTTTCGTTCATATTCAGGCATTGCATTTAAAGAAATATGAAAATTACAGATGAAGTTTATATGAGGTAAGTTTTAGCAGTGAAATGTTCGTGAGAGGAAAGATGAAGTAGCATTTTTCATTCTTTCAGTTTCCCTTTGTAACTGCATGATAATTTCTGTGTTACAGACATTATGCTTTTAAGACCAGAAACCAAGTCATCAGAGTGGTTATGTGAAGTCTCAACAAGGATTTTCAATGAGTATTTAATCTTTTACTTACTATGTGGAAACTTTTTTTAAGATTTAAAAGCAAAGAGAGAAGGGACATTATTTTAAGACCACTGAAAATGTGTATTTACACACATTTTTGAAGTCTAGGATCCAACTCAAAATTCTTGGTACTGGAAGGGTGATATGAAACAAGTTTGATACTGACATCCCACAACTACTAGATGCCACTGTACAAAATGTAAATATGGTTATTTGGGCACAACAGTAAACCTTGCCACATAAAAAAAAAAATGTAATTGTTACAAGTGCTTCATAATGTACAGAAGTGCATGTGGACATGTGTTTAGATAACCTCATTGATTAGAGTTCAACTCTAAGTAAATAAAAGGTGTGAAACAGCACCCTTTATGTCTGGATTTGAAGATGAGGTTGAAAATGTGTGTGTGGCAAATCCCAGCTTTGACCTGCATCTTCATGATGTGACTCCTGACAGCAGTGTGTAAGACTTTACAGTGCTAAGGTAGATTTAGTCTTTTACTTCCTTGTCTGGACATGTTTTTAACCCAACAAGCGAATTTCAGTGTGGTGCGAAAGTAGCAGCTCAAACTTACGCGCATGCAGCTGCAATGGTGGGTAAGTATAATGGACTGCAGGAGTTAATTAAATATATAAAAAACAGCCATGTTCATGCGTGGTTATCATCACTAGCTGAACTCAGTTCTGAGTGAGTGAGTTGCCTGTTTTTTGAAGTGTAAGGTTTTGAAATTTTGAGAAAAATTCTTCATGACTTAGAAAACAGACCAAACTTTTTGCAGCCCTTTAACACCCATTTTCACCCAATCTTTGCATGGAAGTGAAGCACAATCTGTATTAGAAAAAAAGGTAAGCTTACTACTCACTATTTTATCCTAGCCACATTTCCATCCTCTATTCCTTTACTATATTCATTGTTTTTGTTGAAATTTGTGTAGGTGTCTCGTATTGTGTACCGGCCACCCTGAGCACCTGATGTGAACACCATCAATAGTGCATGAAGTGAGGGAAACTATGAAGGAAACCTGACCCATCCTCCCTCTGAGAAACACAAGATGCTGTCTGGACACTTACATCCAATGCTTGGAATGAAGTTGCTTCAATCCAGCACGATATTCCATGTGTGACTCCATGCTCCAATACGTATGATCTGTGAGTTGAAGCTGAGGGATTCTGGACAGTATATTAAATATTTCAGGTACTGAAAGCAGCCCTTTGAAGGGCTAACATACTCATTTATATTTTGTATAATTAAGTTTTATACTCTGGGAAACAAAACTTCTTGGAAAGTGTATTTTTTGTAAATAAAATTGTTTAAAAAAATATGGATAAATATGGTTCTCTCCCTAAGATGCAGACTGATTATGTCCTCCCATTTCCCATCCAATCCACAAGGAATGTTGCTCCAACGTGGGGGGTTGGGAATAGGGGTAACAACCCTTCACTGAAGGTGTTCTTTCTTAGACAAAAAAATGCTGTAATGGAGAACATAAATTGTATGTAGGAATGGGTGAGGCAGGTTCTGTGACTTCTGCAATGCATCTTGTCCTAAAAAAAAAGCAATCCTTATACAGGCCCTAATGGTTCCAGGAGGTTGAGGTTCCCAGATTTCAAGATTGGCACATGAAGATGGTAAGGTTGTCAGCCATATGCACCAGCTGCCTTTACTCCCCAGGAAATATTCATGGTACTCATTTCTGTTAGAGGCTGAGTTGACTCCAAGGGCCATAGTGTGGCCAGAAGGATAACATCAATGAAAAATCCCAGTGACACCATTGGGAATCAAACCCGTGACCTTCCGGCTTGTAGCGCAGTGCCTC
>Ga0136643_10007148_pt1 | contig 16101 bp, 8 predicted proteins | sample TergutLab28metaG_FD_96883 | JGI IMG/M metagenome (GOLD analysis project Ga0136643, IMG submission 96883) | Labiotermes labralis P1 segment gut microbial communities from Petit-Saut dam, French Guiana - Lab288 P1 (version 3) (version 3) | ecosystem: Host-associated > Arthropoda: Insects >... | reverse complement strand
CGTTCCAGACCCACTACTACTCAGAAAATCTGGTAGCGCCGGGGATCGAACCCGGGATCTCTGTATCTGTAGCCAGAAACTCTGACCACTAGACCACAGAGGCGGTTAGAGCGCATCTAAACCTGTCCAAAATTACTTTAGAAGTAATGGTCACGATTTTATTGCCTGACATAATTTCTGTTGGCTTCATAATGAGTGATATAACATTTATTTATAAAAATAACAATATTATTTAAGCACAAAAAGTAAAACAATCGGGTGGGAAGTGCACTTCTGTGGCTTTGCGTCTCTTCCATTAATGACGAAACAAGTGCAATATCCCCTTGTCATCCAGATTATACTGACCGAGGGTTGGGCAGGACACACCGGTAAAATCCGTGGTATAGGTGACATACAGTCATCTCAGTGTTAAAGTAAAACGCTCGCAAGACAAAATATTTTACCAAACATAATAATAATAATAATAACATATTATAGTAATAGCTTCAAATAAAATTACTGAGTTATATTTGGCTCAAAATTGTCCGGACTACTAAGGGATCCAGATGACCGTTCTCCGGATTGTCAAGTTCCACTGTAGGTTGACAGGAATTAGTAACTAATCTCTATCACTCTAATCACCGAAAAACCTTTCTATGTACTCATTACTTCTAGTGCTACAATCAAATCCTCACATAGGAACCAAGATCTTCTCCCGCATAGACTATTTTTGCCAGCAACAATGACAAGAAGGCTTTCGAACGATGGCATTCTGCGTAAAATTGTGTGGTCAGGAGAAACGGGTGGCCTTACTTCAGCCAGATAATCTGTAACTGTGAATGAGTCCTTGGTAGAATAAGAGCGCTCTTTGCAGCTCTTATATTTTTGTAACTTGCATAGATGTCAGTATTCTTTTATTTTGCAGCGATCCTGGTCGTGTATTTTTATGCTCACTAAATTTTGCATTAGTGACAATGATCAGTTACTCTTCGCTTGTACAAAATATGTTGCTCATATTTCCTTGTTAACCTTTCCATGAACGTTTCTTTTATAGGTTCTGGTAGGAACTGTCTTCCCATATGTAAATAGCTGAGCTACATCCTGTTCGCTGGCCGGCCGGCGGACCGGCAACCAATTCTGACTGCGTACAACTCCGTATCAGAAAACGTCCACCAAATATTACCGTTTTACACCGTTTACTTCCCTCACCACAGTACTGAAATTCAATTTTTAGGCGACGTAACTGTGCGGGGTTTCCTGAGACATAACTTTCTATTAAAAGGAAAACTCTTGCCTTCACCATTTGAGGGTTCAGATAAAAATCCGTCTCTTGTCCTATGACTTTATCTCATATGCGCAATATTTTATTGCAGCAGTTGCAAAAAATCTGTCTCCTTCTATGAAGGCACGGGAAAAATATTTCAGTCGCCTCCAGTGATTAAAAACCAAAAATAGTTACGGAATCTTTGAACTGCAATTTCCTTGATATTGCTCTTATATCTCAAAAGATCCTTTAGCACCAGAATTTGTTCTATTTTGTCTCCAAAAAGTCAATAATCTTCTACAGATTTGTTTCATTTCACACGTTTACATGAACCCCAACTAATTGTCAGAAATCAGTGAAAGCAGGCAGAAATGTTGTTGCGCACAATGTAGTCAGACATTATCCTGTCTGACGTTTACATTAAACTAAGGTATAACCTAGGCAGGCAAGGATGGGCAGCTGATTATTATCACATTATTTTGTAGATCTGTCAAATTAAGTAATAACGTAGGATCAACATAGAAATTTTTAGAAGTAATTTTGTAAATCAGGTAAAATACTGGTTAGTTGGCAAGTTTCCGATTTTATCACAATATTACAGGTATCTTAAGATAAGGAGGTGCATAGCTAATAGTTGTAAAGGCAGCACTATTACTAAAGATATAACAAAAATTCGTAGTCATTTTAGGACAGCAGAATTACAGCACAAGTTCACCACACAACGACGTCACATTCCTCAATATTCCAGCGCTCAACTGAACCCCAATTTCTAGCAGTCACCTTCAAGCACAGGCGTGTATGAACACCTCACAACTTGCATGTCATAAAAGAGTGAGCATTTATGCTTCAAATGCAATACACACATTACACATAAGCTGCATTTTAAATTTCGAATTTTGGCCAGGTGTTAACCCATTCTGGCCCACTGCGCTGTGTGACAGGCACTACTGTAACTGTGCTACCATTAACTTATATACTATTGCTTTTGCGTTGCCATCGACTTTGTCTTCGAGTTTTGGACAAATTCTCTGGTGACAACTGCAAGTGCTACCCAATAACCTTTAAACAGACATGTCATTCCAACAATATAAAATTACATCTTCTTACAATAACGTATGATCTATTTTATTCTTTTTTCCCGAGACATTTCTCTTCCGTATCTGTTAACAACTTCCACGGAACAATCACGTTCTTTAGAAGTGAGCAGTCTCCAAATTTTCCTCAATTCTAAACATTTAGGTCAACCTACTCTCACAAACCCGCCACTTGAACGTATCTTGCACGAATCAAATCTTATCTAAATGTAACATTTTGTAACGCACGATGCGGGACTGTTAGATAACGCCAAACCCCAAAGCTAGCGAATCCTCCCACCCGCCGTCGGTACACCGCGACTAGTTTACTCCCTGAACAGGTGTTGCGCTATCCACCTCATCTCCAGGCATTTCCCACCATCCAACAAACGAGGACTTTCCCACACTGTCCTGACAAGTGACACAGAGAAGGCAGACTAGTAGGAAGCCACCACGTCCAGCGCTGCGCGGAGGGATTGTTAACTATAGACAGGACTGAGGGACTGCCATTGTTCAGAGTAAAAAAACACAGACTGAAAACATCAAGCATTTCTTGAGTAGGGTGTATTGAGCAAATAAATTTTGCGAAAGCTTTGAGGATGAGTAGCAGCAAATTGTCATTGGCCATGAAATGTTGCGCATGCGCATTCTTAGCAGGGTCACCTTGGTGATGGACTGTACTAACATCATACAAATGTGTAATTATGATACATTTGCATTGACTCTGTTCTAATAAGCTATTGGCAGGACAAGTTCTACAGAATTTAGCCAGCATACACCACTTACCCACGTCATGTGACTGCCAAGTTCCGACTAATCAAATCAACGATGCACTGTCAATTGGAGCCGGCTGTATGTGACGTCAGTGAAATGTCAGGGTTCACTCCATGAGAGACATCTCACTATCGCCAAGTTTTTGAGGGGCCCTCAAAAACATGGACAACCAAAATAGAAGTATTCCTAAAGTCAACCTATATAAAAAAAGCAGGTTTTTGCGAATGATAAACCTATATGTGCTTTCTAAATCGTGGATTATCCATCCAGTTGTGCTAAAGTAACAATGTTGTTTATTGTCCGTCTTACACAAAAATGCGATGTAAAGTTATGCTGTAAACAATTAATGTAGCTACATATTTCAACCCCTTGGGGTCATCCTCAGGCTTATAAAAGTACCTTGTATGTTTCAAATTTTATAAGCCTGAGGATGACCCCAAGGGGTTGAAACATGTAGCTACATTAATTGTTTACAGCTTAACTTTACATCGCATTGTTGTGTAAGACGGACAATAAACAACACTATATGTGCTTTGTATATGGTGTGATTGTCGCAAGGTGTGGCGCCAATGACTGACATTTTCCAGCCTTTCACGCGCTGAAACTGAAAGTATTGCAAACTGAAAGAAAACACAACTGGCAATGGACGTATAAACGTAAGGTTGAGGCGCGTTCGGGGGAAAAAAAAAGTTGCGCGCATGCGCTGTATTGTCCTGTCATTTGTAGCCTGTCTGGCTGTACCGTATTTTTTCCATATTATCTCACAAAAGGCACGATTTCCGGGAAAACATTATTGAGGTAAAATATGGTTTTATTTACTCCACAAATTTTGTCTGAAACATTTCTGATTTTAAGAAAAACTGAGCGAGATAAATAAATGTACTGAGATGGTCACGTAAAGGATTCGTTACACTGTCAGATTTCAATGGAACTTGAGTTTTCGCGATATATTTAGGAAATTAAATATCAATTTTCATGGCAATCCGTCCAGTGGCAGGCCAACTGTTACACGCAGACAGACAGGCATGACAAAAATAAGAGTCGCTCTTCGCAATTTTATGAAAGTGTTTAGAAACTCAAGAGTAATTTTATCTGGCACTTGAACAGCGGTCAGTATGCATTTTATATCAGAATTATTTATAGCCATATATTGGACGATTTTTTAAAACAGAAACATTAAATGTTTTCCTTAACAGCTTTATATTACAGGTCTTTTAATGAGACACGTGGGTGGAATTCGTGCTTCAAAGGTTAGGAAGGCTATAAACTGAACTGATTCTCCTTCACAGATATAGAAATGCATTGCTGATGAAGAATTTTATGCGTGTCATGGAATAGACAGTGGTCCCTATAATGAGCCAGATTATTAGATTAATCAGTACGTGCATAATGGCTCCATCTACATAAAAATCTCTGAAAAGACTTACTACCTTCAGCCTTTCCATCCACATTTTACATATGGTTCTCTCCCATATTTATCTTGCTTTTTATTATCGGTCTTTTTATTGTTAACAATACTTGGTGAGCAGAACCATTAATAATTCCTCTAATTAACAGTACTTTATTCCATTAGTGCTTGTGGCCTCTTTTAACCCCACATGTTAAAACCTTTAAAGATAATGACTAAACTAAATTATACGTGCCTGAGATATATTTCGTACCGCACAGTAAACACACACACTGTCTTTTGTAAAGAACAGTTAATGCTGTGTAGGTAGGCAAACACGGACTGTTCGGAGATCCATACAAGACATATAAATACAATGTGAGGGCAGAAATAAGCATTTTTAATGTTAAATCCGGTGGAATATAAAAGTAATCGCTGGTCTTTTAAGGATTAATTTGCATATGAATTCTAAGGACGTTCACTGAACACCCTAACTCCACAATTCTCGTATGGTACATTTTCGAAATGGAGTAACTCACACTGCTGATGTCAGACTTAGCGTATCTGTGGTGAAGCACCCAGACAATCAAGCCAGCCGACAATCGTATTGCTTTCAATACGCCACTACTGAGGCAGTGTGTACTTTTAATCAAGCAACGTAGCCTTAATTCGAGGAAGGAATGTTGTTGCAATTCTTCATTTTTCTACTGTAGCATTTGTACTGTAGTTTATATACGGAGGGTTCTAAAAAAATGTAAATATGTCCTGGCGCATGCCATGAAGGCATATAAAGGGAGCACAGTTATAGCTCCACTTATTCTCATTATCAGCAGTAAATATAAATGACTTGTCATGCACACTTCCCGGACAGTTTACTTCTGGAAACACTGCCAATACCCACTAAATAGAAGGGTCGGTGGACTGGACATCTTGGATAATACATAAATTCCTTACCCCTCTCTATAATGACAATTCCAGCTCCATGTGCAGCGTTATTTTAAATTACCTATCTCGAAGTCTAATTGCACATTAAATTCAATGTTCTATATAAGCTAATACACTCTGTCATTTATATTTGAACTATGTTGATTCTCCGCGACTTCTTATACAAGAAAAACACAACAATCCTGGATGTTTTATACCTTCAGAGAAACTTTCAGAAAAATAAATATTCGCTCCGAAAAGTTATTATGAGTGGATAGCATTAATACGAGCAGATAGCATTAATATGAGTGGATAGCATTAATATGAGCAGATATCATTAATATGAGTGGATAGCATTAATACGAGTGGATAGCATTAATATGAGTGAATAGCATTAATACGAGTGGATAGCATTAATATGAGTTGATAACATTAATATGAGTGGATAGCATTAATATGAGCAGATAGCATTAATATGAGTGGATAGTATTAATATGAACCCCACAAATTAATTTTCTGAGCATAAGAAGAGCCTAAGGAGCGTGTTTTGCTGTGGGCGGTGTAAAATCTTCCGTTTCAGCTATCGCAGTTTGGTTTAGTTACTCCTATATTGTGGATGTTTTAACAAGAATAACAACACCAGGTGAGGCATCACAACCGGACCTGCAGACAGGAGAGCAGATTGCTGTTCCCCAGCTACATTAATTCCCTAAGAATATCAGAGCCAAAGGAAACCTTTCCAGGTAACCCTAATTACCACAATGTAGAAGCCAAATAAAACCTCGTTGCATAATGCAGCATACACAAACAGAAGAATTTTTCCATTTCGAAACGAGATACCATTCGTATGAAATAATGGAACTTTATCAACTGACGTGTATTTCACTTTCACCAATGTGTGATAAAACAACACCAGAAGAGGCTAACTCAATCTACATGTAAAGTAAATATATTTTTGTTTTTTCAGCTGATGATGGAAGCATGTTCATTTCCGAAATGTTTTGTTTTAAGAAATAAAAGAAAAAGTTCAAAATGTGTGTTAGTCATTTTTACAAACCATCAGATTTTAAATTTGTGTAGATAATGTATAAACAATCCAAGTGTATGGAGGAATAAAGGAATGGAAACTGGAAGTGTTGTCTCTTTGTTTAGTTAAGCACCACGGCATGACGTCAAAGGGGCAACATTACAGCTCCAAGTACTTGATAGAAACGGCCCCCAGCACCCACTAAATAGGCGGCGCTAAGGGCCACAGGAAGGGTATATGTACTCTGCTGATAGCTACCCCATTCCTGGGGTCGTCCACCCACTAGTTTAGTCACTATACTGACTGAGCTATCCCAGTTCCTAAGAATAAGTATGGCAAAACCCTTACGATTCCTTCTTCCACTCAGATCTGTCAGCGCCATTACAGGCCAATGACAACCAGCAGTAACCTCGCAGTTTCTAACTTTACGTGCATGTAATCAATACGTTCAAATACATGGAACGATGACACATTCGATCTTCTGTGATGTTACGCAGAGTACATTGGTGATTAGTTAGAGATGTTTCGGGACCACCTATCGGTCCTATTTTCAAGGGTCAAGCAGTCCAAGCTTTGACCTCGACCTAACCGGCAGATAACCACACTCCTTTTTCGGAACGACTCATATCACCGTCCGGAGATGGGCTTTCCTGAATGATTTGGGTTATGGTTTTTCTAAGGCACTTCTAGCAAACATAGGAGCAATACATCCAACAGAACCATAACCCCTACCTCCCACATACTTCCCCATTCAGCATTCATTCATAATCCAATTACAGGACGAAATAAACCTGGAAAAATTAGACTGTCGATGTGTAGACAAAGGAAGTAACATTAAACACGTATGTAAAAGACGTACTTTTTCGGTCTGTAAAGAATAAAAAGTACTTTTTACAGCATCTTAATCATCATTAATAAGATAAATACTTCACAAAACATATGATCGTTGTTTTATTATCTCTACCCAAAAATTAACACATTCAGACTACACTCGGCTTTCCTTCACTTTTAGTTACATCTACATTTCGTCCAGCCTCTTTAATGTTACGCATTATACAGCCAGAATACCTGAAGAGATACTGCAAACATGTGTACAATTTTTTCAAACAAAATATATTTTTTTGAGGTCTAATTGTAGAAAATATACTGTGACCGCCAGTACGTAGACTTCAAAACGTTTTACAAATAATAAGTTTAAACATATTTCCACAACTTACCACTTCCATTTACTCAAATTGATACACAATCCAAGCCCAATATGCTTGATAATATTTTTAAAATTTATAACATAATATCTTAATGCCAGATCTTCTTCACTGTTCTTGGATAGCTTCTTTATCACCTATTATTCTATTCTACTTATCATTGTAATAAAATTTTTTCATTTAATAATTAATCTGTGTCATACAATTATCCAAAAATTAATTCACCATGCTTTTCCTTCTAGGTGATGTACTGCATCAAACTTAATATCATAACTACAATCAATTATGTACATTTTTCACGCTCTTCTTACCATCACAAAACTGCAAAAGTTACAAACTACTCATGTTTATTTATAACTTAAATTATCAAAATAATATTTCGCTAAATGAAATAGAGGAATGCCGTTGCGAGTGTGGTACAGCGAAATGTTCTGGCTGCAGTCATTTTGTTACAGTACCTACTTCTATGAAGCAGTATAACTTTTGAGAAGCCTATAGCTGCCTGAAAGAGTCAACAATTTGCAAGACTGTCTAAGATAAACGTTTTTAACATTCGTAAGGGGTGGTAACTTGGCCGTTTATCACACGGACAAATTTGCCTTTCAAGAATTCCTCTGGGATACAACGCCGTGTCGACTGGTATATAGTTGTTTCGGAGTATCATGCTGTTTCCAAATTGAGGGCCACTCTTCTTTGACCGCTAGACACTGAAGTTGAAAGCAGCATGTTTTTTTCTTTCCGAAACGTGCTATAAATTTGAGTCTCTGAAACAAACACAATGCATATCGCATTTAAAATTATTGTGTGGCCACTGAGCAGCAAAATAAGGACGGCACAGTCTGAGTGTTTATGAAGTTGTCTTCAGGTTACGAAGAGAAAATTGTGTGGAACGGAATGTTATGTGAAGAAATATATGTTACTTTATCAGTGACAATGAACGTAGAAAGTACAATATTAAGGCGCTGTGTACGTGGTGAATGGAGGCTGCAGGAAATGTTCCTTAGTGCTACCGAAAAGAGTGGTAATATTGTCACTGCAAGGAACAATAGGAACAATGTTTCGTACAGGTGAAGGGAATTATGGGATATGAAATCTGGAAGTGTAGGTCTTGGAAACAGATTGCCGCGGCAACTAAAAATGAAGAACGCCTGATAAAACGAAGAATAAGTAAGAGGAGGAAATTAAAACTGACGTCGGTAAGGTGTCTTCAAGTTTGCCAACGTATGTAGCAAGCTCCAGGAAATTTCATAAATATCTTTCAAAAATATTTAATTGGGATATATCCGGAAATGAAAATATTACAATAATAAAGAAGTGGAAGAAGACAGGAAAAATGAAATGTATATGAGTGAGGTGGCCTCCAGTATCATGATGTTCATACGAAGCTTCATGAAACGCCTTTGATTTTTTTACGTATTATTAACACGGACGGACCCTACGCTTGTTTAACCATACGAATTAAGGACTGTATACCTGTCCATGGTGAGTGGCACAATGATCACATTACTTCTAACTTTTCTTACACGACAAGCGAAGATTAGGTGACTCAGAGTAGTTACCTCAGGACACGTGAACTTTCTAATTCTCTTTCGACACGCCCTCAGTACAAATTGGTCTTGGGGCCCAACGGTAATAAAACACACCTGGCGGAAAGTTTCCGTCTTCACAGATTTTAGTTACTGCAAGCAACACACAAGAAAGTTTCAGTTTGAAATTAAATTCAGACTATTTCCTTTTTATTTGATGAGGTTTTGTAAAATATTTTGAATTAGTCAGAGGACGTTCAATTCTTTTTTACGTCTCAAGATACGATCTTTTAAAAACACAGAGGAGCAGATATTACTGTGTTCGATTTAGTACTACTTCGTGAAAACTTGTGGATTAGTAGAATCTAACAAAATTCAATTCCGAACTTCGATATGGTTCTCTGTGGTCATGTTTCAAGAGCCGAACGTTTCATAACTGGAAAAATTAAGTCGGTCTTTTCGAATAGGAGCCGGTTCGGACTTAAAGGAGGCCGGTTGGGATTTAAAGGAGGCCGGTTGGGACTTAAAGGAGGCCGGTTGGGGCTTAAAGGAGGCCGGTTGGGACTTAAAGGAGACCGGTTGGGACTTAAAGCCAGTTTCCAAGCTGCTGAAAAGACAAAAGTCTCTACCACTTTGTTTCAGGGTTTGAATGCTCGAGCAGTAATTACATACTTCTGTAGGCCGCTGTCAATTGGCGGGTATATAGACTATCTACAACCAAGCGAAAGGCACACATGATTCCATTTTGTATTAACAGGAAGAACATGCACCACATACCATGGAGTCCAGAATGATGACAGGGACAGGATAAGATAATAATTCTAAGAAGAAGATACGGTCTCAAGACTGAGACGGATTATGAAATTTCCCTTGAGACTAACGAGCACTCATAACATCCGAGAAGCCTTCTTTCAATTTTGACATACAGGTACGAGTTTCCTGACGTTGGCGCTACAGGTCACTGCCGCTACCTTAAATTAGTATCGCGTCAGATATGTTTTTGTGTCTTTCGTGGGCTTATACTAAAATAAACCTAATATCATATAATCTGGATTAGCAGGTACTTGGTCCTCTTACACGGCGGACATAACTCTTCGCCAGTATGCGTCATAAACAGTGAATACGCACTTAAAAAAATCATTAGTTGTGTCATCTCGTGCCGAACTTAACGTACTTAAAGTTTGCATCCGTGTCTCACCTACGCCTTTATGTTGTGGAGACTAAGCACAGCGACAGCTTTGTATTTACGAGTGGCACTTCGTCGAAGTTCATTTGTTCGCTGTCAATCCTGAGAGGGGGCGACGGTGTACTCGGGTGAATGCAGAAACAGGCCCTTTAAATCGACCATAAACACGTCCCTAAAAACATTTCTTGTGTTCGAGGTGTTTCACCGTGGTCTGGTACAAATATTGCCGTATTCTGGAATAAGAAATGGTGCAGTTTCATTGATAGCTTCATCGGAAAAAAAATAGTGCTATTCTACCAAACTTTACTGAAACACACACACAACAGACAATAAACTTAACTATATTATGTATAATCATCTTTGCATATGGTGTGGTGCTGAATCAAGTCTACAATCGGTTCCACAACGGCATGTGTCAACAATGTTTTGAATACGGTTCATTAAATTACATACAAATATTTACCCCAGTTGTAATGCAATCATGCCTCATTCAATTGCTGAAAGAGACAGATGAAATGGGGAAAATTAGAGAAAGGTTTTGTAATGTTTCTCACAATGGCACACAATTTAACTCTTCCTACAACAAACTAAAACATTTAGCAGTCTACCTCTCTAGCTTGCTGAGTAGGTAAACAAATCAATTACCCTAAATGTTCTACTTTAATTGTAATTCGAGAGGATGGACGAAGTGCAGGTCTCCAGTAATATTAATTGCTAATTCCTTAATTATGATGATGAGACAAAATGCCAGTTTAAACAATCCAATATTTTGGTTATACAGTCAGTGCCCTCGAGATGGGGGGGGGGGGAGAGCCGATAAAAATTATTATGTTGCATATGTTTTGTCTTTATCTTTAATATCATTATTTGTCGATTGTACGAAAAAATTAACATTTCGGACGAAGTCCAAATCGCTCTGAAACTGAGAGTCAGGGAATGGCATATTTTTCTGTACGTAAATACAAACCTTCTGTAAAGATTTTTAGCCCGTCCGCCCTTGTTACAGGGCCCGAAAATATTTTTAACCATACCACCAAACCGCTTTCGGCGGCCTTCTTTATTTCAGGCAAAAATCAGTTCAACGCCACCTGCATTATTGCTGTATGCTGTGTCAAACAGAACCCACGAACGTCACCCTACTTAAATTCGTCTTCCAATAAACAGGTGAAAGAATCCGTACTGCGGTGTTCAGAGTTCGGGTGACATAAGGCCTGCAGTAGGACAATAAAATACTGTCTTCATTTTAGGGGAATATTATCAGCCAACAGCGCGGTCTAAGGTGTAGGTCTGCGGCGGTTCGCCTACTGAGACTGTGGGTTTGAATTCCGCCGGAGGCATGGATGTCTATCTCTTATGAGTGTTGTGTGTTGTCAGGAAGAGGTCTCTGGGACGTGCTGATCACACGTCCAGAGGAGCCCTACCGATTATGGTGGGTATTGTGTGTGATCTACAAATTCTAAACATGAGGGGATTATGGTCTGCCTTGGGCAGCAAGGCCACAGGAAAAAAGCATCTTAGCTAATAACGTTATTTTGCCCCAGGAGTGCGATCTTTTTTGACAATGAACTGACTTTAATATAAATGCCAATATTTATAAATACATATTAGGGCTTTATCAGAGGATATGAGAATAGCGGCCTGAAGACATCATGTGTATCTGAAAGTACAGAAGTGACAGAGTGATGTGGAAAACTGCATAGAAATAACATTCATATCTTCACATTTGATTGATGCATTCCGCTGCGTTAGTTTTGTAAGACCCAAGATAACTAGCCTTGAGTTATATTTCATATCAGTTAAAAAAAAAGGTAACTTGATATTGTATGTACACTTGACAAAATGTAATTAAAGTAATTAAGTCAAGGAGGAGGAGATTGGTGAGACATTCAATAGGAATGGAGGGTATGAAAATATGCGTATGCATTTGAGTTGGAAAACACGAAACAGGCTTTGAAGTATATGGAAGGATATTGTTAAAATGGATTTGAAATGTGTATGATATTTAGTTCCTATTCCATTGGGGATCCAATCTGTGATCTTTTTAATCGAAGAGATTAAATTATAAATGATTTAAATAAGTTAAACTGAGAGACTGGATCCAGCTCTTTAAAGGTAGAAAAGCATGGTATGATCTGGCGCAGATGACCACAATCAAAGCAGAGTTGTAGAGTCAAAAGATAAAGAAGAAAAAATGGACGATATTTGCCTATCACAATGGTCGCACGATCTAAAGCGTGGGTCTGCGGTCGCTCGCTTGCTGTGATTTAAGGTTCGAATCCCGCCGGGGATATGAATGTCTCTTGTGTTTTATGTTTTGAAGCCAGAGGTCTCTGCGTCTAGCTGATCACTCGTACAGAGGAGTCATAATGAGTCTGGTGTGTCTGAGTTTGATCGTGAAGCCTCGACAATGAGGAGGTCCTGGCCCACTAGGGGCTATTGTTCCATGGAATAAAGTTGAATGTTTTGGAAAGATCCGCAGGGTTTAAAAAAAGTTGTCTCTTATAAAGTAGGTGATGTAAATGCGGGTTTCATAGGAAGCGGGGATTTGTTAAGCAGCAAGAAGAAGTCACCTTTATCAGATATGTTTACGTATCAAGCAAATTCGTTTATTGTGCCACTCTGTGCACGTGTGCCACGAGTTGTCGTCCATGGCCCAGAAAAAATTTGTCCAATTTCTTGAAATAGGGCTACCTTGCGTAGTGACTCTATACGACAAAATCGACATGAAATATGGACTTTCACTGTTGCACCGTGCATATTGATCCAATTCACTTTATTTTTACCAACTTATGCACTTGTATATCAGTTAATATTAATGCTGATACATTTAAATATTAAAAGATAAACTATAAAATTATTTAAAAAACTCCGACATGTTTCGGTTTACTTTATAAAACCATCTTCAGGGAGTCTCTTGTGCCTATTAAAGTTACTTGTTAGCTGATATTACCGTTGAGGTGTGCTGGCAGCATGTCTTATTTCATATGAGATGGACCTGGATACCATATCACGTGTATTCCTTGTGTTGGAATACACGTGATACATTTCGTGATGCGATATACATAACCCATATAAGAAATATACATATTTTGGCAGCCAAGTGCCATCTTTAGGGAGTTACTATAACAAAGGTAACGATCCAACCTTATAATATATAATTTGTCCATAGTTTTAAGCTTATTCTTCCAACAGTTAGCAGAATGGCTTATACACCTTTGTTATAGCAACTCCCTGAAGATGACGCCAGGGTGTCGAAACATGTAGGAGTTCCTATACGTGTTATCTATACTGTATCATGAAGTGGCAAATATATTGATCATCAAAACATCCGTCTTACAAGTGATCTATTAGTGCTGCTACGGTGGTTAATGTGTTCTGTTACTGTAGCCTATCGCTGAAGGATGTGTGAGACGTTTTATGCTCATAAAGTTTCCGTTGACGGTTTTCATCGTAAGGTTAGGCATAATAGCTGAAGAGAAATTTCAACGTATTGCTTGTGTGGTAGTTATATCGTATCTGATTGAAGTTACATGAATCACGCTTTGCATACCCTGTATAGACCTATTAGTCCAAAGGCTGTCCTAAAATGTTCCTCCCATATTCTGCATGAGTTGCAGGTCTTCACCATAACAATATATATATAACATCACTTGTTAATGGATGTGTGAAACAAATTTAGGGCCAGCAGTAATTTCCAATACTCTATACGAATCATGTCGAAAATAACATTCTAAACAAAGGAAGAATATTTATAAATTAATAAAATTTTATTTTCATGGAGCAGCAGCCCATTGTGAGTCAGGGCCTCCTCACTGTTGTGGTTACAAGGTCACGGTCAGACACACCACACTCGTTACGACTCCCTTGGACGAGTGATCAGCCCGAAGCAGAGATCTCTAACTGACAAGAGACAGACATCCATGCCTCGAACAGGTTTCTAACCCACGATCCCAGCAAGCAAGCGGGTGCAGACCCACGTCTTGGACCGCGCGGGCACTGGGAACGGCTAAATCAATAAAATGCCCTAGTGTAAAGGGTTTTGTTGTATGAATTATCATTGTAAATTTGTGTAGACTCTAATTATGAATAATTTCAAGGCTGTAGGACTTCACAGCCCAATATGAATATTCAACTGCTTGAAAATATGAGACCTTACGTACCCAGCTGGATGGTGACTTTACAGTGCAATATAGGGAAATAAGGTAGCTTTATACTGTATCGATTTTAAGTCAGCGAAATCATAGTATCAACATTCCCGCAAGCAATATGTCTGCTGGCCGAAGGATAGAGACTGTGCAACAGATTTGGGTCACTCTGCAAGTCAATGCAAGTAAACAAGGAATATGTCCATAACACAGGTCTACCAACACTGACGCTGAAATCGATATTTTATCAAAAGCCACTAATTTCATGACGGTGAGTAGGACGGTTGGCATTCATCGGCCAGTAATTAATGCCATCTCGCAGTGGTTCTATCGACTGTGCCTGATTGAAGAGGCATCTGCATTCAGTGTGACCCGCAGGCGGACTGCAGAATTGTGCAGGAGACAACGTACAGTGACCTTCCGGGCCGAACAAGCCTACACAGCAAAATCAATCATGAGAAGCTATCGGTGGCTGAACAGGTGAAGAAACTACTATTCATTTGTGCAAACTAAAATTGCAATTCCTTGGTTACTAGAACTTGATAATGCTCCATTACCTAAGCCAGAGGAATCCAATCCAGATCACATTTCTCCTAGACGGAAGATGTTTCGTTCAAACTGGAGTCGGAGTGCCGCATTTTCATGGTTTTCCTAAGTATGTGACGGGGTAGTACTTCAAACAGCCCGCGACAGCTAGCATACATACCTTTAAATTTATCACATATAAGCCCTTATATTCTATTCCTAAACTAAAATTTCATTTCCACCTAATTGGTGCTGGAGGTCTCGTCAATTCAGTTCTTCCTACCGAACTTTCTTTATATTTGTCATCTCTCTCACGCCTGTCCATCTTATACACCATTCATTTCCTTATCCTTATAACAACTGATGATTTATTATGTTTCTTGCGCCGTGCATTGTAATGTAATTTTACAATATAAAAAAATGCAAATTTTCTAAATTAAACTTTTAATTTTTTTTAAATTTTTTGATGCCTTCTACACGTTTCAAACCCGGGGGCTCATCTTCGCGAAGACGGTTGTATATACAGTTAGAATATGGTAAGTTTTACATGCATCGATATAAGCAGTCTAGTGAGTAGAAGAGGGTTCTTCTACCCACTAGACTGCTTATACCCATGCATGTAAAATGTACCGTACCATAACTGTCTTCCTGAAGATGAACCCTCGGGTTTGAAACGTGTAGAAGGCATCAAAATTAAAAATTAAAATATTAATTTAGAAAATGTGCATTTTTTTTTTAGTTTATGCTATACAACAATTGAAGAATATCACAAATAATCTCTTACCATCTGAGAGTCTACTTTTACGTCGAACTTCGTCCACTCTAGTTTGGGCCTAATGACACAGTGAAAATTATCCATAAAAATAATGCCTGTGCTTTTCATTAGTTCTTTGCCATACGTTCAAAAATAATTGCATTCCGGCGTAGCTTTTCTGTCCGTCCGTCTGTAAAACGTAAACTGGTTAGGAACAAAGAGATTTATGAGAAAAATTTGGGTCAGAATCGAATTTGATTGTTCTAGAACTCTCACATGCTGTTACGCTCAAATAGAAATGAGAAGGTTTTCTTTAAAAAGAAACCGCACTT
>Ga0136643_10007142_pt1 | contig 16105 bp, 4 predicted proteins | sample TergutLab28metaG_FD_96883 | JGI IMG/M metagenome (GOLD analysis project Ga0136643, IMG submission 96883) | Labiotermes labralis P1 segment gut microbial communities from Petit-Saut dam, French Guiana - Lab288 P1 (version 3) (version 3) | ecosystem: Host-associated > Arthropoda: Insects >... | reverse complement strand
TATAGGGTCTTGGTGGGGAAACCGGAGGGAAAGATACCACTGGGGAGACCTAGGCGTAGATGGGTGGATAATATTAGGATGGATCTCCAGGAGGTGGGATGTGAGTATATGGAGTGGATTGGGCTGGCCCAGGATAGAGAAAGTTGGCGGGCGCTTGTGAGTGCAGTAATGAACATTCGGGTTCCGTGAATGCGGGGAATTTCTTGACTAACTGCAAACTAGTTAGCTTCTCAAGAAGGACTCTGCACCATGGAGTGAATAAGTAAGCATCTTTATAAGCATATTTCGTGATAGTCATTTTTATTTCATGTTTTAATACACATTTGTTTTATCGCAAGACTAAGAAAAGACAACTTTTGAGAATGGAGAATCGGCGTAGAAATGAGAATATAAGGATATTAAGGAAAGAGAGCTTAGGGATATGAATGGGCGTCGCAAGGAGAATATAAGAATCTTAAGGAAAGAGAGCTTCAGGATATGAATGGACGTCGAAAGGGGAATATTAGGATCTTAAGGAAAGAGAGCTTCAGGATATGAATGGGCGTCGAAAGGGGAATATTAGGATCTTAAGGAAAGAGAGCTTCAGGATATGAATGGTAGTCGAAAGGAGAATATAATGATCTTAAGGAAAGAGAGCTTAGGGATATGAATGGGCGTCGGAAGGGGAATAAAAGGATCTTAAGGAAAGAGAGCTTCAGGATATGAATGGACGTCGAAAGGGGAATATAATGATCTTAAGGAAAGAGAGCTTCAGGATATGAATGGGCGTCGAAAGGGGAATATTAGGATCTTAAGGAAAGAGAGCTTTAGGATATGAATGGGCGTCGGTATGAGAATTTAAGGATCTTAAGGAAAGAGAGCTTCAGTATATGATTGGACGTCGAAAGGGGGATAAAATGATCTTAAAGAAATAGGACTTCAGGACGTGAATTGTGTCTCCGAATAGAGTGCATTGGCTAGCATTTTTTATCACAGTATTGAACCGTTTGGTTCAGTGAAGGCCTTAAGAATTCTTGAGTATCCGACGGACTGTCACCTTTCCAAGAAATACTTCGAATGCCGACAGACACTAAACCCTACAAAACTTAAACATTTTCTTAAAGATCTGTTACAATGAAATATTTAATTTAATGTCTGCACATTAAATTAAAAATCAATAAGTGAAAGGTTTTGTTTCAGCGGATTCTTCAGGACTGCCATGTTCATACATTTAATGTAATTAAATTATATTCATAGGCACGGATGTAGCGGTGTGGAGTTCATAACCTGGTGTATGATGATCGTCCAATTTTTAAACAATTATAATGAGAGCAGTGGCACAGAGCAGCTAATTACTTCATTTCTCATCTTTCCTCACGCGCAAAATGAAACGTACCTTCATACTCGGTTGTAAGTGATAAAGTGTATTGAATTAGTGACATTTCAGAGAAAAAATTAGTGTATTATGAAAGAGAAGCAATGTCATCAGTAGGCAGTATTTATTTTTACGTTCATTAACGATGCTGTATCATATGAATAGGTGATGTAGTCCGGAATGCATGTTAATCATGAATGATCAGTAGTTAGACATTTGCAAGTAGACTGCTGTTGTCTGGTTAAAGGTGATATCCTGACCTGAGCAAGAAAAATCACACAACAGTTTTGTATTGTTGTTGGTAGTTTGATCCAGAACGGAAATGTGCCTCTTTCAAACACGAGTTCAGAATAACTGAAGAATAAGAACCAACTAGATGTCACTTATTATTTTATTGTACTTCTTATAGGCTCAACATGTTTCGGCCACTACTATGCCCATCATCAAGAGCTCGCGGCTAAAATTTTTATTACCACATTGGTCGTCTCGTTCAAACATTCAAACATTTTAGTCGTGAGCTCCTGATGATGGGCATAGTAGTGCCCGAAACATGTTGAGCCTATAAGAAGTACAAGAAAATAATAAGTGGCGTCTAGTTGGTTCTTATTCTTCAGTTGTCACAATGATGCACGGCCCAACACACATTGCTGCTCTACCGCATCTCTCGATGCAGAGGGAGAACAATATTTTTTCAGCGAAATGTGAGGAATGTCGACGTCATTTGTATTTGAGGTGTGCGTTGTGATGGGAAGTGGTGCTGTGTCACTGGGTATTGGGTATTTGGGGTGTGCGTTGTGATGGGAAGTGGTGCTGTGTCACTGGGTATTGGGTATTTGGGGTGTGCGTTGTGATGGGAAGTGGTGCTGTGTCACTGGATATTGGGTATTTGGGGTGTGCGTTGTGATGGGAAGTGGTGCTGTGTCACTGGGTATTGGGTTTCCCACGTTACTGGGGCACTGATAGTGGTATAATTCCCAAGGGCCGGGATGTCTAAAGGGAGAGATCTGCTTATTGTATCGAAGGTTATGTGTGAAATACCTGGTGACCCGACGTCGCGTCCCGGAAGAACAGGGTCACTCATCCACACCGCTGCGAAAACCTAAAAACTAATTAAAATGTTGTTTACAAATTTTAATCTCGATTAGTTCTTTTCGTGCTATGAGAGAGATAATTCGTTTACCAATACGTGCCCTTCTGCTTTGAATATAATCGTAATTTGGATATATGAAAATAGATTTTTCTTTTTCTTATAATAATTCATACCAAACATTTATAGTCCTTTGTCATTGGAAAGAAAACAGGTTACTCCAAATTTAAAATCACCCCAGTAATATTTATTAATTTAGAATTATCCATGTTCTGTTCAGTCAGACATGTCACCATATATATATATATATATATATATATATATATATATGATTTGATGCACTGCTACACAAGCCTGTGATAGTAAAGTCCCGTTACAGGGCATGAGTGGCCCAGAGGGTTCCAGGAAGTTAAGGTTCCAAGATTTCATAACAACGGCACACGATGGTGGTAAGGTTGCCAGCCTTACGCACCGGCCCCCTTTACCCCCAGGAAATAATCCTGGTACTCATTTCTGTTAGACGCTGAGTCGACCCCAGGGTCATAGTGGAATCGAAAGGATTTTAGGTCAGTGAAAGATTCCAATAACACCAGCTGGGATCGAACCAGCGACCTTCCGATTTGTAGCACAGCACCTTAACCACTGAGCTACTGCGGTCCCCAACAAGTGAAAGTCCTCCTATATGTGTTTCGGCGGTAGCCACAACTGTCATCAGGGAATTCACCTTGAGGGCTAAAACACGGCTGTTAAAACCTCCTAATTGTTTCGGTCTTTTTTCTGCTATTTTCAGGGAGGCATTCAAAAGAGAAAAAAATATATTAAGCTGTAGTTATATTATACATGTGCTAAAACAGAGTTTTAAGATACTTTTAACCTTTCTAATGGTTCGTATATTAAGTGAAGTTTCGCCCATCTGTGATATAAATAGCGTTTACTATATTTTCTTTGTTTATTACCCCACTAAAGGTGACCAAACAAGACCAAAACATGTAGGAAATTTACAGCATATTCCTTCTTCTTCTTCTTCTTATTATTATTATTATTACTACTACTACTAACTGCAATTAAGTTGTGACTCAGTGGCAGTAGTCCACTAGTACAGGTAAAACAAATAAGAATAAATATACATAAACGAAACAATACAAAAAAACACTACAAACAATACAAAAAACACTAAATGCAAGTAAACACATTATCAAAAACACACAAATCCACACGTTACAAAACCCACACACATTACAAAACAAGTTAAAACAATCACAGTACAAGTTACAACAAACACAGTACAAGATATACCCAAATGAAATAGTCACAATATAACCAAGTTTGTACAACATTATATCAGATCATAGTGCAGTTGTTGGTGTATATAAAATGTTTTTTAATAAATTTGTTTCAACTTTAAAGTCTGTCAGTAGGGTGCATTGTTGGTTGGCTCTTCCTTGCAGTTCTGAAGCAAACGCTGAATCATCATTTGGTCATTGCGCCTGCAGTACACTGTCTAGACAATGTGCGAAACAGTGCTGTCGGAGTAGTTGCAGCGTTTCTGCCTAGTAATCAGTCCTATTGTTAATCCACAATTTGATGATGTGTGATGCAATAATGCCTATATGTAAGGCTTATAGTTGGCCATGGAATTATACAGGAACCATTAATCATGTTGTGGAGGCCATGAACATGTCTTTAATGCATCATCTGCAGTGATAGATCAGATTGGAAGAACCCACGCAGCTACCAAAGCTTCGATAACTTTCTGTAGTTTTATGTAATTTTACACTGTAATAACTATCGTAAAACGTGTGGGATCATATGGTGTGCATTATAACTGTACTCTATTTTTACATTATTTTTATAGTTTTTGTAATTTTGGCCTGATGATGGTCGGCGTAGACCGAAACTTGTGGTCATGCTTAAATAAAAGATAAATGTTTCCAGGTGAGACATACCAGTTGTGTTCAATAAGCAATAGAATATATATAAAAGGTAAAGCAATCCGATGACAGGCCTGGACAGGCCCTGAAGGTTCCAAATTTCAAGGCAACTGAGACATGAAGGTGTTAAGATTGTCAACCTTACACACCGGCCGCCTTTACCCCCAGAAAATATTCCTGGTACTCATTTCTCTTAGAGGCTGAGTCAACCCCAGGGTCATAGTGCGACCGGAAGGGTTAATATCTATAACTGCACAGTTTAACACAACGTTTATTAAGTATTGCAATTAAAAGATAATTAAATCATTTATAACGGCAACGTGTTTCGGCTCCTCTTATACAATCATCTTCATGCTGAGCCCTAAAACGTGTAAAAGAGATCGCGTACTCTATAAAGCACGGTGGCACAGTTTGTTGAGGCACTGTGCCACAAACCAGAAGGTCGAGGGTTCGACTTCGGATTATGTCATTGGAATTTTTCATTCACATAATCCTTCCGGTCGCACTGTGGTCCTGGGGTTGACTCAGTCTCTAACAGAAATAAGAACCAGCAAGATTTCCTGAGGGTTAAAAGAAGTCGGTGCGCAGGGCAGCCAACCCTATCACTTCATGTGCCGACTGTCTTGAAATCTGGAAGCGTCAGCCTCCTGAAACCCTCAGGACATGTCAAGGCCTGTAATGGGATTGCTTTACCTTTTACCAAAGTCGTCAGTAACACTGGGCAGATTATTGATCGTTATGTTCTGAACGGTTTTTTGTGGTTCTCACAGGAGCGTTCGTGAGGAACTCGTACTTCTCCGGGATGTAGCGTCATGTACAATGACACACATATACAAAAATTTTCGTAGAAACATAAAGCTTCCGTCTTCAGGATAATTAAAATAATTAATCACGCTGAATAAGTCGGCAAGAAGCTACTTCGAAACGTCGGTATTTGTTTACCGATCTACACGGCGTGACATCCCAGAAGAAGAGAATATTCTTTAAAAGCTCTTCATTTACCAACAGATGCACTTTATATCATTCTTATAAACCAATAAAATTTACATTAAAACTGAAATTGAAATCGCTGCTACATGTTTCGGTCTACGACCGTTATCAGGGAGCGTACAATTGAGCCTCGCTAAAGTCACATAAGTATATAAAAAATAGTCGATAAAAGCACGTCGTTATGGACTAAGCGGTGGTGTGGCAGCATGCGCCAGTAGACAGCGCTAATGTTCATCGCAACTGCAGTGGAATATATGAGTGATATATAATTGAAGGAGATGAATGACCCTGAAAATTCTTAGTACAGTTTCCTTAGTTGTTCCCTTAGAACAGTTCATTTATTACAGCGCTCTTAATGCAGTTTAGTTAGTACAGTTTACGTAGTACACTTTCCTTAGCAGTTCATTTAGTACAGTTTATTTATTACAATTTTCTTAGTACAGTTTATTTATAACAGCTTCTTTAGTACAGTTAAATAAGTACACTTTACTTAGAGCAGTTTATTTAGTACAGTTTATTAGTACAGTTTAACTAGTACAGATTATTTAGTACAGCATTCATACGAGAGTTAACTTAGTACAGTATACATAGTACAGTTTACGTAGTACAGAATACATAGTACAGTAAACTTAGTAGAGTTCATTTAGTACAGCTATCTTAGTACAGTTTCCCTAGTACAGCTTATCTAGTACAGTTTACTTAGTACAGTTCAGTTAGAACAGTTTAATTAGTACAGTTTATTTAGTATAGGTTCCTTAGTACAGTTTACTTACTAGAGTTTAGTTAGTGCTGTTTATTTAGAACAGTTTACTTAGTAGAGTTTATTTAGTAGAGCTTCATAGTACAGATTACTTAGCACGGTTTACTTAGTACAAATTATTTAGTACAGTTTATTTAGTACAGTATATTTAGTACAGCCTCATTAGTACAGTTTTCTTCTTACAGATTATTTTCTACAGGTTACTTAGTACAGTTTGCTTACTACAGTTTATTTAGTACAATTTATTTAGTACAGATTCTTTAGTAGAGTTTACTTAGTACAGGTCACATAGTACAGTTAACTTATTACAGATTATTTAGTAGAGCTTCCATAGTACAGATTCCTTAGTACACGTTAATTACTACAGATTATTTAGTACAATTCCCTTAGTACAAAATACTTGGAACAGATTAATTAGTACAGTTTACATAGCACAGTTACAATAGAGCAGTTTACTTAGAACAGTTCAATTACTACAGTTTACTTAGTACAGACTATTTAGTACAATTTACTTAGTACAGTTTATTTAGTACAGTTACTTTAGTACAGTTTATATACTACAGTTTATTTAGTAGAGCTTCAGTACAGTCTACTTAGTATAGTTTCCTTAGTACAGTTTCTTAGTAGAGTTTAGTTAGTAAAGTTTACTTAGTACAGATTACTTGGAACAGTTTCCTTAGTACCCTTTACTTAGTACAGATAAGATAGTACAGATTATTTAGTAGAACAGTTTGCTTTGTACAATTTCCTAATACAGTTTACTTAGTACAGATCATTTTGTACAGTTTACTGAATACAGTTCCATTAGTACAGGTCATTTCTTACAGTTTTCTTAGTGTAGTAGAGTTAGTACAGTTTACTTAGTACAGTTTACTTGGTAGAGATTTCTAGGTACAGTTTACTTAGTAGAATTAACTTAGTAAAGTTTACTTACTACAGTTTCCTTAGTAAAAAAACTTAGTACATTTAAATTAGTAAAGTTATTTAGTACAGTATATTTAGTACAGGTCCCTTAGTACAGTTTACATGGTACAGAATACGTAGTATAGTTTATTTAGTACAGTTTACTTAGTACAATTGCTTAGAAAAGTTTACTTAGTACAGTTTATTTACTATCGTTTTAAGTACAGTTTATTCAATAGAGCTTCCTTAGTACATTTACGTTAGTAGAGTGTCTTTTTACAGTTTACTTAGTACAGTTCATTTAGTACAGCTTCCTTAGTACAAATTCCTTAGTAGAGTTTCTTAGCACATTATTTAGTACAGTTTATTAGTACAGATCTCTTAGTACAGATTTCTTAATACGGTTTACTTAGTACAGTTTCCTTAATACAGTTTACGTAGTAGAGTATACTTAATACAGTTCTTTGGTACATTTTACTTATTACAGTTAATTTAATACAGTTTATTTAGCACAGCTTCCTTACTACAGTTTCATTAGTACAGTTTATTTAGTACTGTTTACTTAGTATAGGTTAATTAGTACAATTTACATAGCACAGCTTACTTAGTAGAGTTTACTTAGTACAGTTTATTAGTACAGTTTACATAGCACAGTTTCCTTAGTACAGTATACTTAGTACAGATTACTTAGTACAGTTATTTAGTACAAATTCCTTAGTACAGATTTATTTGTACAGTTTATTCAGTACAGTCTACTTAGAATACATTACTTAGTACAGTTTCTTAGTACAGTTTAATTAGTAAAGTTTACATAGTACAGATTAAATAGTACGGGTTACTTAGTACAGTTCACTTTGTACAGACAACTTAGTACAGTTTATTTAGTAGAGATTCCTTTGTACAGTTTCCTAAGTAAACTTTCTTAGTACAGTTACTTAGTACAGTTCACTGAGTACAGTTTCCTTAACACAGTTCAATTATTACAGTTTTCTTATTGCATTTTATTTAGTAGAGTTCCCTTAGTAGAGTTTACTTGGTACAGATTACTTAGTACAATTTGCTTAGTATAGTTTACTCAGTAAAATTTACTTAGTACAGTTTACTTAGCACAGATTCCTTAGCACAGGTTCTTAGTACAGTTTACTTAGTAAAGATTACGTAGTACAGATAAAGCAGTACAGTTTACGTTGTACAGATTACGTAGTTCTGTTTATTCAGTACAATTTATTTAGTGCTGTTTCTTAGTAAAGTTTACATAGTACAGTTTACTTAGTATATTTTACTTAGTACAGTTTATTTAATATAGCATCCTTAGTACAGTTTCCTTAGTACAGTTTCTTATTACAGTTTACTTAGTATAATTTATTTAATACAGCTTCCTAGGTACAGTTTCATTTGTACAGATTTAGTACAGTTTACTTAGTATAGTTTAATTAGTATATTTTACTTAGTGCAGTGTATATATTTCTGTTTATTAGTAAAGCTTATTTAGTACAGTTTATTTAGTGCAGCTTCCGTATAAGAGATTTCTTAATACATTTTCTTAGTACAATTCACTTAGTACAGTTTACTTAGTACACTTTATTTAGTACAGTTTCCTTAGTACAGAATCTTAGTAGAGTTTACTTAGTTCAGTTTACTTAGTAAAGTTTACTTAGTACGTATTATTTAGTACATTTTATTAATACAGCTTTCTTAGTACATTTTCCTTTAGTACAGTTTCTTAGTACAGTTTACATACTACAGTTTACTTAGCACAGTTTACTTAGTACAGTTCCCTTATTACAGCTTTCTTAGTGCAGTTTACTTAGTAAAGTTTATTAGTAAAATTTACGTAGGAAAATAATTAGTGCATTTCAATGATAACAGTTCATCTAGTACAGTTTTCTTAGTACACTTTAATTAATACAGATTCCCTAGTAAAGCTAACTTAGTACAGTTTACATGGTACAGATTTCTTAGTACAGTTTATATTGCACTGCTTCCTTAGTACACTTTTTTATACAGTATATTTACTATACTTTATGTAGTACAATTTACTTAATACAATTTCCTTAGTACAGTTAGCGTAGTACAGTTTACTTAGTAGAGTTTATTTTGTACATTTTATTTAGTACAGTTTCCTAGAACAGTTTACATAGTACAATAATTAATACAGTTTTCTTTGTTCAGTTTCCTTAGTAAAGTTTCCTTAGTACGGTTTACCTATTACAGTTTACTTAGTAGAGATTAATTAGTAAGCTTTCCTTAGTACAGTTTATTTAGTACAGTTCACTTAGTACAAATTATTTAGTACAATTCACTCAGTACAGATTGCATACTACGGTTTACTTAGTGCAGTTCAGTTAGTACAGTTTACTTAGTAGATTTTACTTAGTGAAGTTTATTTAGTACAGTTTCCTTAGTACAGTTTACGTTGTAGAGTTTATTGGTACGGTTTACTTAGTACACTTCCTTACTACTGTTTACTTAGTACAGATTACTTAGTACAATTTACTTAGTACAGTTTTCGTAGTACAATTTATTTAGTAGAGTTTAATTAGTAAAATTTCCTTAGACAAATTAATTAGTACAGCTAACTTAGTACATTTTAATTAATACAGTTAACTCAGTACAGTTACCTTAGTAGAGTTTTCTTAGTGCAGTTTACTTTGTGCACTTTACTCAGTACAGTTTACTTGTACAGTTTCCTTAGTAAATATTACTTTCTACATTCCCGTGAGCTATATGGGCGTCAAATACATGGGGATAGACACATATTTAGGTAATGAGTGTACCGTGTTTACGTGTTCACAGGCATGCTACCAGATAACCTATAAAAATAACTAGTTTTAGTAACGTCACTCACGATATAGTGCATACTCCCTGAGGATGATCCCGTATGTGAAACGAAACATGTAGGAGGAATATAAATCTCTTTTAATGTGAAACTGAAAATGTGATTTTAATATTTCAAGTGTATTGTGCAAATTGTTGGTTTTAAACAAGAATTGATATTGTATTGCACGGCAATAAAATGAAAGTTACTTCCTACAGTTTAGTTAGTACAGATTCCTTATTACACTATCTTAGTACAGTTTACATAGTAAAGTTTACGAAGTACAGTTTACTTAGTACAGGTTCCTTAGTACACTTTACGTAGTACAGATTACGTAGTACAGTTTATTTAGTTCAGTTTACGTAGTAAAAGTTCTTAGTAAAGTTTATTAGTACAGTTCTTTGGTACCTTTTTTAGTACAGCTTACTTAGTACAGTTTATGTAGTACGGCTTCCTTAGTTCAGTTGCCTTAGTAGAGTTTCTTACGACAGTTCACTTAGTACAGTTTATTTAGTAGAGCTTCCTTAGTACAGATTTCTTAGTACAGTTTCTTAGTACAGTTTACTTAGTACAGATTACTTAGTACAGTTAATTAGTACAGATTATTTAGTACAGTTAATTGGTACAGATCCCTTAGTACAGATTATTTAATACAGTTTCCTTAGTACAATTTTCTTAGTACAGTTTACTTAGTACAGTTTAATCCGTACAGTTCTTTAGTACATTTTACTTAGTACAGTTTATTAGCACAGCTTCCTTATTACAGTTTCATTAGTACAGTTTACTTAGTACAGTTTAGTTAGTTCAGGTTATTTAGTACAGTTTACATAGCAAAGTTTACTTAGTAGAGTTTACTTAGTACAGTTCAATTAGTACAGTTTACTAAGTACAGATTCTTAGTACAGTTTACTTAGTACACTTTCCTTAGTACAGTTTAGTTAATACAGTTAACTTAGTACAGGTATTTAGTAGAACTTACTTAGTACAGCTTCTTTAGTACAGTTTATTCTGTACAGCCTACTTAGTATAGCTTACTTAATACAGTTTCTTAGTACAGTTTATTTACGAAAGTTTACTTAGGACAGATTAATTAATACGGGTTAATTAGTACAGTTTACTTTGTACAGATAAATTTGTACAATTTATTTAGTAGATCTTCCTTTGTACAGTTTCTTAGTATAATTTCTTAATACAGATAATTAATACAGTTCACTTAATACGGGTTACTGAGTAAAGTTTCGTTAGTACGGTTCAATTATTAGAGTTTCTTTGTGCGTTTAACATAGTAGAGGTTTCTTAGTACAGTTTATTGGTACAGATTTCTTTGTACGGTTTACTTATAATAATTTACTTAGTAATGTTTATTAGTACAGTTTACTTAGCATATTTTCCTTAGTACAGGTTCTTAGTACAGTTTACTTAATAAAGATTACGTAGTACAGTTTATGTAGTAGAGTTTCCTTAGTACAATTACGTAGTACAGATTACGTAATACAGTTTATTCAGTACAGTTTACTTTGTACAGTTTCTTAGTAAAGATTATTAGTACTGTTCCGTTAGCACAGTTTACTTAGTACAGATTATTTACTATAGCTTTCTAAGTACAGTTCCCTTAGTAGAGTTTCTTAGTAGAGATTACTTAGTACAATTTATTTAGTACAGCGTTCTAGGTTCAATTTCTTTAGTAAAGATATTTAGTACAGTTTACTTAGTGCAGTTTATTTAGTACAGTTTACTTAGTACAGTATGTAGTTCAGCTTCCGTAGAAGAGTATACTTAGTACAATTCACTTAATACAGTTTAATTTTACAGTTATTTAGCACAGTTTCCTTTGTACAGTTTCCTTAGTAGAGTTTACGTGGTAAATTTTACTTAGTACAGATTAATTAGTACACCTTATTAATACAGCTTCTTAGTACATTTTCCTTAGTACAGTTAACATCGTACTGTTTCCTTAGTACAGGTTACTTAGTACAGTTTCCTTAGTAGAGTTCTCTTATTACAGCTTTCTTAGTGCATTTTAGTTAGTAGAGTTTACTTAGTACAGTATAATTAGTAAATTAATTAGTACAGTTTCTTTAGTACAGTTTACTTAGTACAGCTTTCTTAGTACAAATTACTTAGTACAGATTCCGTAGTACAGTTAAATTAGTACGGATGTTTAGTACATTTTATTTTGTACAGCTTCCTTGTGCACGTTTTTAGTACACGTTGTTCGTACAGTATATTTAGTACAGTTAACATAGTACAGTTTCCTTAATAGAGTTTGTTAATACAGTTTATTTTGTACAGTTTATTTAGTAGATCTTCCTTAGTACAGTTTCCCTAATAGAGCTTCTCAGTACAGTTTACATAGTACAATTTACTTAATACAGTTTACTTAGTACAGTATCTTTAGTACAGTTTCCTTAGTACGTTTACCTAGTACAGTTTACTTAGTACAGATTAATTAGTAATCTTCCATTATTACAGTTTTTAGTACAGTTTACTTAGAACAGATTACTTAGTGCAGCTCTCTTAGTACAGTTTACATACTACGGATTACTTATTACAATTTCTTCAGTACAGATTACTTAGTAGAATTTACTTTGTTCAGTTTATTTAGTACAACTTTTTTAGTGCAATTTTCTTTGTACAATTTACGTTGTACAGTTTATTAGTACAGTTTACTTAGTACAGCTTCCATAGTACAGTTTTCTTAGTACAGTTTAATTAGTACAATTTACCTAATACTGTTTTCGTAGTACAGTTTACTTTGTACAGTTTATTTAGTACAGTTTAGTTAGTACACTTTATTAGTACAGCTTATTTAGTAAATTTTCCTTAGTACAGTATTCGTAGTACTGTTAACTTAGTACAGTTACCATAGTACAGTTTCCTTAATACAGTTTACTTATTACAGTTTCCTTAGTACAATTTACTTTGTACAGTTTCCTATGTATAGTGTTCTTAGTACAGTTTACGTCGTACATTTTCTTTTGTATAGTTTCTTAGTACGGTTTCTTAGTACAGTTAAATTAGTACAGTTTCCTTAGTACAGTTTACTTAGTAGAGCTTTTTCTATAATTTACTTAGTACAGTTTACTTTGTACAGGTTCTTTAGAGCAGTTTATATGTACAGTTCACTTAGTATAGTTTACTTAGTACAGTTTCCTTTGTACAGTTTACTTCGTACAGCTTACTTAGTACAGTTTCCTTAGTACAATTTCTTAGTACAGTTTCCTAGTACTGTTTATTTAGTACAGTTTTACTTAGTGCAATTAACTTCGTACAGTTTACTCAGTACAATGTTTCGTAGAGTTCATTTTGTAAGGTTTACTTAGTGCATTTTATTTAGTACAGTTTTTTTAGTAAGATAATTTGGTAGAGTTTGCTTAGTACAGTGTATTTAGTACAGCTATTTCAGTTCAATTTTCTTCGAAAATTTCCTTCGTAATATTTTCTTAGTACAGTTTACTTAGTACATTTTATTTAGTACAGCTTCCTTAGTACCGTTTCCTTTGTGCAGATTACTTAGTTCAGTTCACTTAGTCCAGTTTAATTGGTACATTTCATTTGTTACATTTGACATTGTACAATTTACTTAGTACAGTTTCCTTTGTACAGTCTACTAAGTAGAGTTTACTTAATACAGATTACTTTGTACATTTTACTTAGTACAGGTTCCATAGTAGAGTTTGTATAATAGAATTTTCTTAGTAAAGTTTACTTAGTTCAGTTTACTTAGTACCGGTTCCTTAGTACGTTTTGTTTAGTACACTTTACTTAGTACAGGTTTCTTAGTACAATTTATTTCATACATTTCACTTACTTCAGTTTACTTAGTACAATTTACTTATTACAGTTTCACTTGTAAAGTTTACTTTGTACAGTTAATTAGTGCAGTTTCCTTAGTACAGCTCTTTAGTACAGTTTCTTTGTACAGTATTCTTGGTACAGTTTACTTAATTCTCTTTATTCTGTACGGTTTCTTTTGTATAGTGTACTTAGCGCAGTTTACTTAGTACAGTTTCTTTAGTATAATTTCTTAATACGGTTTTTTATTAGAGTTTAATTAGTACAGTTTTCTTTGTATTGTTTACTTTGTACAGTTTACTTAGTAAAGGTTTTTTGTACAGTTTATATATACAGTTTACTTAGTACAGTTTACTTAATATATTTTACTTAGTACAGTTTCTTTTGTACAGTTTACTTAGTACTTTTTACTTAGTACATTTTCCTTAGTACAGTGTCTTTGTACAGCTTTTAAGTACAGTTTTCTTAGTGCAGTTTACTCAGTGCAATTAATTTCGTACAGATTTCTTAGTACAGTTAATTTCGTAGAGTTCATTTAGTACAGTTTACTTAGTACAGTTTTCTTAGTAAGTTTATTTAGTAGAGTTTCCTTAGTACATTTTATTTATTACGGCTTCTTTAGTACCATTTCCTTCGAACATTTTCTTCGTACAATTTATTTAGTAGAGTATTTTTAATACAGATTATTTAGTACAGCTTCCTTAGGACAATTTCCTTAGTGCAGATTACATAGTACGATTTATTTAGTTAATTCCACTTAGTACAGTTTACTTAATACAGTTCACTTAGTACAGTTTACTTAGTACATTTCACTTAGTACTATTGACATTGTACAGTTTACTTAGTACAGTTTCCTTTGTCATTCTACTAAGTAAAGTTTACTTATTACAGATTACTTGGTACAGTTTACTTAGTACAGGTTCCTTAGTAGATTTTGCATAATACCTTTTTCTTAGTACAGTTTACTTAGTTTAGTTTTCTTGGCACAGTTTACTTAGTACAGTTTCGCTAGTGCCGTTTACTTAGTACAGTTTACTTAGTACATATTAATTAGTACATTTAACTTAGTACAATTTCCTTAGTGCATTTTACTTAGTACAGTTCAATTAGTACTGTTTTCTTAGTACAGTTTACGTAGCACATTTTACTTAGTACTGTTTACTTAGTACAATTTACTTACTACAGTTTACTTAGTACCGTTTACATATCACATTTTCGTTAGTACATTTTACTTATTAAAATTTACTTAGTTACGTTTCCTTAGTACAATTTACTTAGTACAGTTTCCTTAATACAGTTTACATAGCACAGTTTACTTAGTACAGTTTACTTAGTACAATTTACTCAGTACAGTTTCCTTAGTACTGTTTAATGAGTACAATTTACTTAGTACAGTTTCCGTAGTACCCTTTACTAATACAGTTTATTTAGTACAGTTTAATTATTAGAGTTTTCGTAGTGCAGTTTTTTTAGTACAGCTCCGTTTGTAAGGTTTCCTTAGTACAGTTTACTTAGTACAGTTTCCTTGGTACAGTCTCCTTAGTACAGTTTCCTTAGTACATTTTCCTTAGTACAGTTTGCTTAGTACATTTTCCATAGTTGACTTTCCTTACTAGCTTTTCCTTAGTTCATTTTACTCTTTCAAAGACTCTTGCTCTCGTGTGTGACGACATGTAGTGTTTTGAAACTTAAAATCTCCTGGTTTCATTTACGGAGTTTTTCACTAACGACTGTCCTTTTTCTGAAGCCTTAGGCATCTGAGTATAATTCTTTCATTTTTTTGCTGAAGACTTGAAAGATTTGTATTTAACCTGGTGATGGAATGACAGTACGGAGGAAGCATTTTTGATGAAGATGGCTGTTTAGCCTTTTCGAAATCCTTGCCTTTTGATAAGTGCACCTTCATAAACCCAGTAGTAGGAAAGAATGGATTAGAGTTTTGTGAAGTTCGTAATGGAATCTTTCTCTTTTATCTGCGTCCAGGGGTTAGTTTGGGTAGGATATATACTTATCATACATCAAATTAGGCCGAATAGATAAGCAAAATTGTAAGTAATTAAAGATGTTCCTTACTAAGTAAAGATTTCCCTGGATGAGAAATTATGAAAATAGCCAACAAATTAGCCGATTCCATAGGCCTTGCGGTCTAAGGCAATGTTCTACGGCCGTTCCCTTCCCGGGATTGCTGGTTCAAATAACGTCGGTTCATGTCTTCCTTGTCTCTTGTAGGAGTTTTGTGCTGTGAGGTAGCAGACTCTGCAACAGGACGATTCTTCGTGCAGAGGAATCTACCGGGTGTGTATGTTGTTTGTGTTTGTGTGTGAGTGTGTGTGTGTGGTGTGGTGTGTGTGTGTGGTTTGTGTGTTGGTGTTGTTGTGTGGTGGGTTTGTGGTGTGTGGTGTGTGTGTGTGTGGTGTGTGTGTGTGTGGTGTGTGTGTGTGGTGTGTGTGTTTGTGGTGTGTGTGTG
>Ga0136643_10007141_pt1 | contig 16108 bp, 14 predicted proteins | sample TergutLab28metaG_FD_96883 | JGI IMG/M metagenome (GOLD analysis project Ga0136643, IMG submission 96883) | Labiotermes labralis P1 segment gut microbial communities from Petit-Saut dam, French Guiana - Lab288 P1 (version 3) (version 3) | ecosystem: Host-associated > Arthropoda: Insects >... | reverse complement strand
CTAGCCCTTAAGTTCCATAGACAACCTGATGATGGCCAACACAGGCCGAAACATGTAGTTGTTTTCCATCACATTCATTAAATACACCTCAGTGATTAAGTTGTGTTTGATTACATACCTTCTTCTAGTTTCACACACACAACGGGGATGACACACTTCCTAGATTCGTTCAGTAAGGTTGATTGATTTCGTGCTTTATGGAATGAGACTGCCCTTCATTCATTTACTGTATTTTATGTTTCCCAGAATTGCTTGTATTTTATTAAAAATGAGCTTTCATGCTTCTTGTGCCTTCTGAGGTTATATTGTACTTTTATTACTGGTATTCCTTAAGTACTTGGCAGCAAACATGCATTGTACATTGAAAGTGGAGTCTAATGTTTGTGATTCAAATGTGTGTGGTGGTTTCTTTAATCCCAGTTAATCGTGTACATTTTGACTTCTGTATTGTTATCACCAATTTCCATCTCGATCCCTCTCAATTCACTAGTTAGGACCACTCTTCCTTGGCATCTAATCTCTATTCTTGGTGCATAATCATATTGTGGTCATGTGGGTATGATACTGTTATAATCTGGGAGATAAATGCCAGAAGAGAAGTGGTAATGGGCCAGAAAATCAGTATATATCTTCACCACCAAGAAAACATCAGGTGGTACATACCTATTGTTAGTGACTCAGAGAATAAAATGCATATAGGGAATGAGACATGGCAAAAATTCTGCATTAAAATTTCTTGATATTTTCAGAGCAACAGTAAAGTTACTACATCTGATTTAAGAGAGGAGATGAGGCACCACACTGCAGACACGAGTGATGGAATGCTAAGCCTAGGTAAAGAAGATATGGTAAGTGCAATTGTAGTTTGATGTCTTGTAAGTAATTTAATACCTTGTAAGAAGGAACTGAAGTCTCTTGGTTCATGTTTTTACAAGAATACAACAGTGAATTGGGAAAATCTTAATTAATTTACTTTTGATAACTACATTTTTATATAATTGAACGTTATGATTAATCCACAACAAATGAAGTAATATGTTCTGCTCAATGTGCACTTATTGATCATTACATTATACATTTTCCCAATTAAGTTGAGAGATATGAAAAAAATCTTTGAACACTCCTGACTTGAGAAAAAACATGGCCCAATTATTACAATCTACAGAAATAAGCATGGTCTGCATTGTCCGAGGAGCTCTTGCATTGGGCCTTAGGCTTTAACAGTTACAGTGTGCTGTACATTATTTGGGATAGCTCAGTCAGTATAGTGACTAGGCTGTGGACTAGACATCTGAGAAATCATTTGGTTTCCATTAGGGGTTAAGATTTTTCTCTTCTCCAGACATACAGACCAGCTCTTGGGCTCACCCAGCCTTATATGCAGTGGGTGCCAGGGGTCTTTTCCCAAGTGTAAAGTGGTCAGGTCATGAAGCTAACCACTCACCTCAATCTAGTGCCAAAGTTAAGAATAGGTGGAGCCATAACTCCACTCCTCCATATACTTTTATGATGTGCACAGGGACAGTTTTAACTTTACCACTGTTCTATACTGCGTAAAATTGCGTGTCTGGATAACCACCTGTTTTTGGAGAAATAATCAGTAAGTAGCTTAATGTACTTTTTGTTGAGTAAAACCTTTCACTTCTTGTCCTTTTATCTGTTTATGAATTGCAGGATTAATGTAATCAGGCATCAGGATGATACAACCTATAGTATTTTGATGATACAGATTTCTGTTTTCTTCCAGCTGTTCACAAGTAGACATGACATTGTATCATCAGGATCAGAGAAGGACTTTGAAGACAAGAATATAGAAACCATGTTGATCAAGAAAGACAAGGAAATATTATCACTGAGGAACCAGCTGGCAGTAAGGAATTTGCTATTTGTAATGTACTTTTGTACACAACTTCATGGAAGTTAACTTGTGAACATGTTTATCTGATAAATGTAGTGAAACCCTATTAAGATGTTTCTGGAAGAATGGAATACACCAGGTCTATTTTGTGGGAAAACATCTTAAAGGAGTAGACTTGAAAATGGGTTATTGTTTTGTAATTTTTGATTGGAATTGGTTTTCACTTTACTGCCATTTTATTTGATATAATTACTGATTTAAATTTTTAGTGTTTACCAGTGCTATAAAACCGTGTTAAAGTTAACAAAGGAACATCACATTCTTCAGGGAGCATTTCGAGCAACATTTGCCTTCTTCAAAACGTCCAGCTTCTTAGGTGGGAAAGCATTTTAAACGGGTTATTTTAGTAGGGCAAAGGAAGTGTTAATCAAGTAGAAGACTTTTGGTTTCAAGTTATTCTAATGTATCTTAACCCGTGCTTTGTTCGCCAAGTTTCGTTGTTTGTAATTTTCCTTTAGGTTTAATTTCTCATTTCTTTATACAACATAATTATTTATGTTGGTGGTGTAATTGTAGGATACTGGAGAAAATGAATTGATGCTCAACAAGATTAGTAACTGTAATCCATAATTTAAATTCCACATACCAGTTACACACCTTTGATGTTGCTTGTATGGTTTGGCATAGATATACTGCTCTGCCAGAATTTGAACCATGAAATGTAATGCAATACTCTTGCCTTCAGCTTCATATGAATCAGTGTATCCTTACCTGAATCAGCATTTGAACCAGGCCATGCTAAGGCTCATGTGGTTAGTTGGCAGCCTGTCTCTCTGGTAGCCTGGGTTTGATAACAGGGATTTGTGGGAGACATAGTGGCATGAGAACAGGTTTATCTCTGAGTATTTCAGTTTTTGCCCTGTCATTGTCATTCCACCAATCCTACATACTCATCTGTATGTCACTGACTCTGTATGATATTTACAGTCGACATTTGTCATTATATGACAAAAGTTTTGAGGAGCATGGACTGAGACACTAGCAGATGGTGTGTTTTGTCTCAGTTTGCTTGGTCAAGGTTTTTAATTCCACCCAAAAGTATTTTGCTTCAGGCCACTGGTGCACCTGTGCCAGGCTGTGCAACATTGCATTATGGAGGCTGTCCTCTTCATTTGTTACTGATATTTACTTTCCTCTGTTTACCGTTATGATCAGGCTTCTCTAGTCCAGAGGGATGAACTGCAGAGGTGTAAACTTACAAACATTGAACTGACAAATGAGACTGTAGACCTACACAAGGAGATTGAAACCCTGAAGGAAAAGGTGTCAGAACTTGTAGCAGAAAATCACATCCTCAAGGGTGATCTTAACAGGTTACCAGGTATGTAGACACATGAAATTGTGATTGAATATGAGTTGCTGCATGCACACGACAATGAGAACCTCATTGTACGTTCACTGGCAGAAGACTTTTGACATCACACAGCAGAATATGGGGAGGAAGTAGAGAGAATTACATCAGGTACACGTGGCTGAGGTACAAGTAGAAGAACAGGGTTTAGGTGTGACAGAGAGGCTGTTGGGAGGACAGTGCAGACATGGACCAACAATTAGAAGTTATTACAGGATGCCTTGGCATATGCAGGCTTGCTTTATGATAAAGCTGCCATGCTTAGAGATAGTATACAAGATACTCTGTGTATTTGGGCATTGACTTAGTTTAAAATCTTAAAAGACTTGCATTATCAGCAACAGCATTGTGAAAACCTCGAATCTTTCAACTAAAATGTTATTTTATTTTGGGATAGGCACACCAGACGAACTTGCTGGTCAGGTTCAGAAGGAACTGGATATTTTGAATCAGATGGACACTAGCATAATGGAACAGCTCAGTACAAATGAAGCTGAAATGTCAGAAGACGTTGCATTTGCTTGTGTCCTGCCTTCGCCAGTTTTATCACAGATTCTTAATAAAGCACTTCGAGATGGTATTAGTGTGAGTATCCAGTCCGTAAGTTAAACTGGTTATGTGAGTTTCTTTATGCATGTATATGCTTCATAGTTATGATGGTAATTGTTGTGGTGGTGGCAGTGGCTGTGGCACTTACCTGTATTGCATATAGAGTCCTGTATTTTGTTCAGTAATAGCACACTTCTTGAAATAGTCCACATCTACAATATTATGGCAATTTTTTTTTTTAATTTTCTTTCTTGGTGACTATGTGGCCATCTTGACAGATTTCTCTCCTTTTTTATGTTATTTCCTGATTTATTTTGTGATGTTCCTGTACATCATTCCAGAGTACATGATCTCTCTTTCCCTTCCCTTCCTTGTCTCTAATGCCACATTCCTCTATAGTGTTGACTTATTTTTCTACACTCATTATAAATTGTTATATTTGTCTTTTGGGTTGCCATATTATGGAATACGAGGGGGACCCAAAAATAACGAGAATTTTTTTCTGGGGGGGAGAGGGGTGGTACTTCCATCTGCTCCCGCTTGGTGCGGGTACGTGACTGCCCTCCGCATCAATTGGCCAAGCGGCGTCCTTGAGGAAAGGTCTGTAGGGTCCGTGTGATTTTTTCTTGAGCCTCTGTAATTGTTTTCATAGATTTTTCAATAGCAGACTTAAAAGAACAATGTGTTTGCATCAGATTTTGTTTCCTTTTTGGGAAAACAGCAGCAGAAACTGTCACAATACTTCGAGAGGCTTTTAAAGGAGAAGCTTTGAGCCAGGTAAGGGTTTATGAATGGTTTTTTCAGTTCAAACGTGGTGACATGTCACTTGAAGACCAACCGCGATCTGGGCGTCCTTCAACAAGCAGAACCGACAAAAATATTAAAAAAATTCGCGATGCAATAATGTTTGATCATCGTCGAACAATCAGTGAGTTGGAAGCATTGACTGGAGTTTCGTGGAGCTCATGTCAATGAATTTTAACAGAAGAACTTCACATGAAACGAGTTGCTGCAAAATTCGTTCCTTGCTTGCCCTCGGGGGATCAGAGAGCCAATTGTTTGGATGTGTGCCGTGAAATGAAAGATCAACTGAAAACTGATCCAGACTTTTTGTCCAAAATCATCACAGGAGATGAATCATGGTGTTATGGGTATGACCTGGAGACAAAGCAACAATCAAATCAGTGGAAAAGTGCATCATTTCCGAGACCAAAAAAGGCGAGGCAAGTCAAATCAAATGTGAAAACCATGTTGATCTGCTTCTTTGACATCAAAGGGCTTGTCCATTTTGAATTCATACCACACGGTCAGACTGTTAACCAGCAGTTTTACCTTGAAGTTTTCAAGCGATTGCGTGATGCTGTGCAAAGAAAACGCCCCAAATTGTGGCGGTCAGACGAGTGGCTTCTGTATCACGACAATGCTCCCACCCACACAGCATTGAGTGTGCGGCAGTTTCTCACGAAAAACGGGATGACAGCAGCTTCGCACTCCCCTACTCCCTGGACCTGGCACCCTGCGATTTTTTCCTGTTTCCAAGAATGAAGAGGGACCTTAAAGGAAAGTTTTTCAATAATATAGAGGAGGTGAGGGAAAAAACAACAGAGGTATTGAAGGCTATCACTTTGCAAGAGTTCCAGAATTATTTTGAACAATGGAAAAAGCGGTGGGATAAGTGTATTGATTCTCAAGGAGAGTATTTTGAGGGTGATTAAATTTTAAAAATGTTCAGAGAAATATACAATTAAAAAAAAAAATTCTCGTTATGTTTGGGTACCCCCTCATATAGTATACTGCAGTAATGACCAGGTTACTTTCGACTTAGTCTTTAAGCTTTCGCGGCAACAGAATTCAATAAAATGTTCTTGGGCAGACAACCGTGTCAAGGTGTGAAGGTACTCCAACATTTCAGCGACTGACTCTGCCCCCATGTTCAGGGGACATAGGGATGGAGTCAGTCCCTGAAACGCTGGAGTACTGACACACCTTGACATGGTTCTCTGCCCAAGAACATTTTATGGAGCACTTTTAACTTGCTGGCACAGAGGTGCAAAGGCAAGATAGTAAGAGTGGAAGCCACGCATGCACCACTAAGCATTTTCTGTTCATGTCAGTAATGTTCATAGTGACCCAACCTATGAATGTACTCCCAACACAATGAATGTGTTTGGAAAAGTATAACACTGCCTGGCCACTGAGATGTGAGCCTAGCAATGACTACATTGTGGTGACAGCAGTACTGGGGAGCCTAGCATGTAGTCTGGTTCCTGGTCTAGTACTGCGCTGTTCTGATCACTGATATGCTTCCACATGTGCACAAGTCTGTAGCAGATATATTGCAGCTGATTTAATGTGCTGGAGTTATAAACGATATAGGGCCCAGCTCATCTTGACTGCGCTTATGGGAGATGTTTGCAGGACTAATAGCAGACTTCCCATGTAATTGCACAATTGGTTTAGATGATGTAATGGAATTAATGACTCCTGCTTGCAAAGGTACATGTATGATCTGTTTAGAATCCCATTGTATACAAATGTGTGAACAACAGGGCTTATTAATTGAAGAACAAAATATAACTGAATGAAATCTATATGATACAGCATGCGACATTCTACATCAGTGTGCCTGCATATGAGGCAGGCTGCATATCAATCAATAAAGGCCTGTTTAGAGTCCTACTTGGTACAATGCATTCACTGATGGAGTGCATACTGAGTATCTAAACCTGGGATATGTGTTATGAATTATGTTTTGCTGTTGCATACGCAAATACTGACATCAAGACTTACACACTGTCATATTAATGGTATAAATATTTACATATCTCCACTGTTGTATCCTGGTAGAGAACGTATCGTGGATGTTGCTGTCTGAAGGGGGTGAAACTCGAACCTCGGTCAGGGCTCGGAGGTGAAGGTTCCTTGCTGAATATATGGGAGGTTTATTGTATACTAGTAAGTGAACTACAAGGCGAGAACTCGGAGGACAGTAATGTAGCCCTAGCAAGTGCTTAGTCGTCTGCGTTGCTTGACAGCTCGTGAAGAAGTGTCTTTTGTTCTCTTGTAATTATGTTAAAGCATCCAGAAATTACGGAAAGTTTTGGGGGTAATTACTGTTCAGAGTTGTTGGGCTTCTGGACATTGTGCCGCGTGTGATCATGTCTCAGCACAGTATCCAGTCACATGGTGTACTTTGCCATAGGCACAGTGCAGATTACATCAGTCAATCATTAAATAAGCATGTCACCCTTAGCTTGAAGTAAGCAGTAATTCTGTAAAGAATAATATATAACAACTATGCAGTAATGTACATACAAAGGCAATTAATTTTCCCCAAAAAAACACAACACGTGTTAATCATATGACCACTATACAACACCACTGTACTGTAATGTGGAGAGAAATCTTTCCATCACCAAATGTTTGGATACTACATTTGTGCATAATTTGAATACTTGACTTGTTTTATATAGTTTTAGTTCAATTTCAATAATAATAATATATATTTGTGTAATGACACTAATATGTATAAATATTTTACCATTTATATTTGACAACCTCTGTAGCATGCTGTACGTGTCTACAAATCTTGTAGCTCACTGAGGGTGGCTGCAATCTGCAGCTGAAACATGTTAAAAAAAAGCATTTAAACCAATTGTGCAGTAAGTTGGAAATAAACTTTTGTGTATAAGACAGTTGCACAGAGAAATATTAGATATGAGGCTTCATTTAATGATCCACTTACTTGCCTGTTTACCCCTGTCTTCACAAGAGACACTAAGATCTTTCAAATATGGTCACACCTACCAGACAGTGACAATTTCTCTGTACCACTTTACTCCAAGAGTGAGTGAACCCCAAAGGAATTCTGGTATGATATGATATGATATGATATCTCTACGTGGCTGTGGAGTTTCTGGATTATAAATAAATGGACAGAATGTTTAGTATGTGATTGATTGCTATTTCCATTTTCTTCCAGAATTGTTAAATGTTTTACAAGAAATATATAAACAAAATTGCTGTAACTTCCTTCACATCACCACCCTGCAAACAACCAATCAGTCCTCACTTCCCTGATACACACAGCCAAAGCTCTCTCTGACCAGGATTCCCAGACTCAAGAACCAAAATTCCTCACCATTGTTTGCAAGGAAAAATGGATACAGCCCCCAGCAGATCGGATGAGCCCTTAAACCTGTAATGCAGACCGCAAAGACAAATGAAAGACCCACCTGTATTGCATTCATACCTTACACCCAGACATTATATGGCTGACTCTGCAGAATTCTGGCTAAACACAACATCAAAAGTGTCTCGTAAGAAAACTCTACAGTTGCCTTCCACCTGTCAAGGATGCTTTGGGGTTAAGGACACTGGGTGTATACAGCATCCCATGTGAATGTGGCCACGTTTTATTGGGCAAAGCTATCTATTCAGATTAGAATCACAGAACACAGTAGACACATATGGCTAGCACAAACAGAAATAATCGGCAGTAATGGAACACAGTATCAACCAGGACCATATTATTAAACTACAGGATACAAAACTTCTTTCTGCAAAAACTGGATACATGGAGTGATTCATCAGGGAAGCCATTAAACTGGAAATGCACCCACACAACACGAATAGAGAAGATGGTCTGACCTTAAGCAAATCCTGGAAACCACTTCTGCACAGGCTAAAAGAAAGGAGACAGCCTTCTGAAACACAGTAGTTAGATCATTGCCATCCGATGGCTCCCCTGCGTCACTCCAACGTAAGCCATTTCTCCCTTACATCCTTATCATACTGCAGGCCTCCACTTGTGGCCATCACCCTCCATAGCCTGTTCCTCTACTCAGACATGCCCCGTACCTATCCCTTGTCCTTCCAATTGACCCAGACTTCTTGTAAGCCAAACCTTTACCTGTATAAATACCCTAGCAATTTTGTCCCAGAACATATGAAGATGGAAAAGATGAAAATGTTAGCACATAAAATTCAGATGCTGCAGAATAACCCAAAAGAAAAAATACAACATTATTGTAACTTATTTACTGAAATTACAGTTTTTATATACCTGTGCATTTGTGACCCTGTTACTGATAAGCTTCTCAAATTTCTCCAGAACTGATGGAGTCATCACACTGTTAAAGCGCTTTTAAACATTTGAAGAACATGGCAGTATTCATGTTTTCAGATGTGACATGATGTAGTTCGGTAGATGCAAGTGTTTCAGAGGATACTATTGCCACCATCTGCAGGGTAGAAAGTAATCTTATGTCTACCAAACTACGTGGTGTCATGTAACTAGAAGGCAGTAATCATTGTAGTCAGTACCATGAGAACCTCAGATTTTACTTACTAGTTCTGCCTTGTTTAAAAAGAAAACAACTTTCTTGTTTGCATGTGTGTACATACAGTTGTGTGTTTTAACCGTATGATATTTGTGTTGTTGATTGTTGTTTGCAGGCCTTACAAATGAGTGAGTTTTCACAAGTTCATCAGGAAATATGTAGGGCAGCATATGCAAGGACAATGCAGGATTCAGCAACACAGATGGAATCTGATACGTTGGCTCCAAGTACAGCTAGTGACAACCAGCAGCTGATGGCGACAAGGATTGCTGCTCTTGAGAATGAGATTGTGTGCAGACAGCAGGAGTCTCTGAAAAGAAGTTAGTAGTTGGAATTGCAAAGGCAGATATGTGTGTTTCATAGAGTTGCATGCTGAAAGAATGTGAAATTTCACTCTAGTAATGATTCAGTTATGCGAGAGGTGTCTGGTACAAATCTTGCTGGGCACCTGCTACCCTATCAGAAGATGTTGCTGTTGCCTAAATCCTTTTGCAGTTGGTCATTCATTAATCATCCTACTATTCATTACCCTGTAATCTGAACCACTAACAGCTTTGTTAAATAAATAAATAAATAAAGATAGTTATCATCACTTTGTAGCCCACATGAGGAATTCTACAAAAGGTTTCTGGTTGTCATAAAATTTTGCAGTTGTTGACTTGGAAGAAAATGTTCATCAAGAGAAGAAACGTGCTCGTGAGGTGCAGGAGAGCCTGAATCAAGAGCAGAAGCTCAGAGCAGAGTTGGAGAATCATGTCAAACTGCAGTCACAGTCTTTGGCTGATCTGGAAAAGCAGCGGCATACCCTGCAGTGGAGGTGTTCTTTTCTAGAAGACCAGATAGGGCAGTTTCTGTATGTTGAACCCTTCATTTACTTTGACATTTGTAATACTGAGACTAGTGCTGTCAAGTGTAGCTGATCACACCAAGTTGTGTTCACCAGATCAATTAGCAATGTCTGTTTTCAGGAGACAGGTAATAGTCTGAGCCTCATGTTGTAATAGTCAAACATGACAACCATTTGGTTTAGTTTCATGGCTTTTTGGAGAAACTAGCATTTTTAAACTGACAGCAAAGATACAAACCTTGTAAATATTTATATTACTTGGTAGTTGGGCTGTACAGAGATCTTGTGTGTCTGATTGATGGATTTAATTTATTGTTGGGTCTGTTGGTCTCTTGACCCTGAAGATAGAAGCTGCTGTATCTTCCAAAATATTAGCTAACCAGCTGTTCACTATGAGGTGTTATTAATAAAATTTGAAAATAAAATCGTACAGTTAATAGGGAAGCTGCTTTGATGAAGCTTGCTGTTTTGTTTCAAATTGAGATGTCTTTGTGTCATTTGCACTTTCATAAAGGAATCAAGTATCATTACTGCAGAGTTAATATATATATGTGTGTGTGTGTATATTTTTCCGTCAGCGTTGAGCTGGACAAAGAAAGAGCTAGAACAAATGAGCTTCAGGTTGATCTCCAGAGAGGGAAAAGCACTGTGAAGGACTTGCAGGGCATGCTGGAGAATGAGAGACAACGTGCAAGAGATGCAAAGCTCAAGGATGCTGCATTAATTGAGGTGAGATCCACTGGCACATGGTGAGTGTAATCTGCTGTGTAGTATTTTCAGAACCCGAGGTCTTTGGCGTGACCAGTATCTGTTCTTAGCGTGCTCAATCCATTTCACATCATTGACCTTTATGTAGTGTTGGGCAAGATACAATTTTCTCATAACTACGGACAGAATGGATTTGTATACAAAAGTACACAATGAAGTGGAAACTTAATCTGGTGTTTGTGTACTTATGATTATTGGCAGCTGAAAGAAACTGAGTACAGAATCAAGATTAGTAAACGAACACTGCCAGCACATCCACCTTGAACAACCAAACAGGTGGAGGGTGGATGTGAACGTAGTCTTGCATATCTATTGTATAATTTGATTATGTGTAAATACTTTCTGATTTCAAAGTTTTAATGGAGTTATGTAAGTAGTGACGTTTCCATTCACAGCCTTGTGACTTCATCATTCACAGTTGTACTGTGAATGCTGAGAATCAGTCACATTAGGCTGAATACATCATTGGTAGACAAATATTGTGTAAATTGGCAGTGTAGATTACACAGATCATCTGTATCCAACATGTCTGTATGTGACATCACTACATGCAACTCCCTCTGGGGATAAAGACATAAGTTAAGCTAATTCGACTGTATGGCTGTGATGATTGTGTGTGACTCAATGACATGATCTTCTTTTCTTGGACTTTGCCCATCATCTGATTTTTAATGAAGTAAAACATGTCAAAGGCTGTCTTCTGACACATTGTGCTCCATTACAAATTTGACAATGGATGAAGTACAAGAAAGAAGACTGTGTCATCGAGAAATGTAGCTAGCTATCAGTGGAAATGTTTGTAACTGACATTTGCACAGTAGTTTGAAGGGTGGCTAAATCTCTTATCCATATGAAATGATTACATAATGTAATTTATTTTAGGAGCTGAGAATTAATCTGGATAGAGTTCTGAATAATGAGACCAGGCAGCAGTTCAAAGTTGAGCAGGTGAAACAAACACAGGAATCTCTTCATTGGAAGGGTGCTCCACAGAAAGTCTGCGCATGTACACAGACCATGTGTTTCAGTTCAGAGACATCATCCTTTTATAAAGTAAGTTTTGTATGTATGTATGTAGGTAGGTGTTTATGTATGTGTGAGTGTATATATATATGTATATAAGTTGCACCTGTTTGAAGTTATTGTGCATACAGACACTTCCTACTTAAAAAGGATTTGGTTCTGCAAATCGCTTAAAGCAAGTCTTATGTAACATCTTGTGGAAGTCAACATGTAAGTTTGTCATTTTATGTGCCATATTTACCCAAATATGAGACTGCCTCCCTCTTCACAAATGGAAGTCAGTTCATATTTAATCTAAGTAACAAAATGTACCAAGGGATAACATGTGGGCTGGGTAGCTCAGTTGGTATACCGACTGACTATGGGCTGGATGGTCTTGGATCAAATCCTGGTTGGGACGAGATTTTCTGCCCGTCCAGACCGGCCCTGGAGCCCACCCATCCTCCTGGAAAGTGGGTATCGGGTCTTTCCCGGGGTTAAAGTGTGGCCAGGGTGTGCTGCTGACCACTCACTCCCTTCTAGTGCTGCGGTCATGGAAGAGTAGAGCTTACCTCTACCCACCCTCTGGGCCACACTGGGCTGTAACAGGATCACTTTACCTTTTTACCAAGGGATAGCAAGAGCGTGACTTCATTTTCGAGGTTATATTGAGACAGCAGTGGAAAGTTTTCATTACAGCTGTGTTACTGCTGCTCTTCTTATTTCTTCTTGAAGTACAGGATGTTCAGAAGCTTAGAAAAGTGTGTATATTTATTTATGTCATGTTTTAGCAACACATTGTATTATCTTTTATCCTCTTTTGAAGCCCTTTTTATTAACTCTTGATGTGTGGCAAAGTACTGTGTCAGAAACCAACAGCGTCCTTACTGAGTAGTTCTATTTCTAGATTAGTTTCCAGTAGGGGAGATTCCCCCCTCCCCTCCACCCTTCTGGTAGGACTGTTTTATGTCATCAGAGTGTGAATAATATCTTACTGGTTTCAGTGGCTTGGCCAGCTGTGCCTCATTCCACATGGTACTGTTATTTTGACAGTTGCATTGTGTCTTGTCTCCTTTGTTTCAAAGTAAATTTACTTAGTTATGTCTTTAAACACATGCAGTTGTATAATAGTATTACTGAAGCTATCTTAAAATTATCATTTTAGGATCTAGATACAAAAATATTTTACAGTCTCATCTTTAATATGGAAGTAAAAATCATGCAGGTAATTCCTTCTGATTAAACGTTATTTTGAACATAATTATGTTTATTTGTTGGTAGTATGGTACAACAATTTCCGTTCAAGAAACCTGAAAGTTTTTCTTATGCAGTTTATTAAAAACAGGCATAATGAAAATGAAATTTAAGTAGACGGAACTTTTTGTAAATACACTTTAAATAACTTATTGTTCATTTCCAGGATAAACTGAAGTTGGAAAAGGAGAGAAGTGCAAAACTGGATTTGGAGTTGCAAAGGGAAAAACAGAGAGGCAAGGAGTTGGAAACTGCAGTGGAAAAGGAGAAGCAATTGGGGCAGCAGAAGCTAGAAATAGAGACAGAAATTGTACATGAACTGAAGAGAGAGTTGCTTATAGTGGAGGGCCAACGGGACAGTCTAACATCACAGGTAAGGCCAGTTGACACATAATGCTTTTGTAGACAGCTTTGCATGGAACTGTGGAAGTAAATTTTTATGTCACAAGAATGTTGCAGCTTTTTTGGATAGTGTGGAAATAAATTCTGAAAAATGCATTTCTCAGTCAATTGTAATCATTATAATTTATCTTTTGTACTCAACCTGATGTATGAGAACTCATTTTTCCAGTCATGTGTTAGAATGAATCAAACAGTGTGAATTAAGTTAAGACATTCAAGACCCTGTTGTTGGAGATGGAATCAGTCTCTGAAACATTTGTTAACATAAACCATGTGATGTGGCTGGCAGACCAAGAAGCTTTAATTGTATTATTTGACCCTGAAAACTTTAACATATCATACAGTAATGTTGTATGCCAGAGATTAAGTTTGTAAAGTGGTGTTGCTGAGTAGATAAAAAGTTGCTCAAGTTGTGGAGGATTAATTGTGCCTTCACCTTGATGGTCAAGTAGTATAATCATGGACTGCTTGCTAACTGACACAGCATAACATCCCTTTGGGCTGGGATCTTCAGTCGTATTGCACTTTGCTTGTAATATTTCCAGCTCATCCACCTGCGCAAGCAGTTGAATCTCAGTCGTGTTGAAACAGACGCATTGGAGAGGAGAGTCCGTGTGCTGCGGAATTCTGAAGCTCAGAGACAGAGAAGTAGAGTGTTGGAGCAGGAAGAATTGGATATAAACAGGAGAGAACTTCAGAAAGCTCAGTCATTACAGGTTAGGATTTGTTTTATCTTGGCAATGTTTGAGTGAACTTTCTTGTTTTGTGGTCCTCACTAATGCAATAGGCTAGGTGTGGCCATTCAAAAACACACACACTTGATTATTCATGGTAATGGGAAGGACCATAGTGCATATGATTAAAAGACAGTGGATAAACCAAGAACCAAGAACTTTCCAGTATGTCTGCCACCTTCAGCCCTGAAAGTCACTTCATTATCACTGTGTAATCACCTTTGACATCAATGATTTTGTTGCTGCTTTCCCAATGCCCAGTAACATCAATGAACTGCATACAATGTAGAACATCGTCCATATTGTAGTGTACTCCAGTCAGAGAAAAAGGTTTGAATTTCATTACATTATTTGATTACATCTTTCTTTGTTCTCTTTGTTAAATTTGACTTGAACATTTTTTTTACACATACTCCTTGAATGACATATAAATTTAAAATAGCCAACAAAATTTCATGATTTACAAAGTCAGAAGCATTTGCCAAATTATAGAAAATTCCTCCAACATGCATTTTTTGGTTCATAGATTGAATACACTCTCTGTTAGATTGAAGGCAGCATTTTCAATAGGTAATACTCTCCTGAAACCATGCTGTCCAGAGACCAGTATGTTATTAGTACACGGATGATGGTTTAGTGTGCCACGTAAAGCTATCATGCATATGTGTACAAAGGCTTTTGTTCTGCATGTATATACATTATCCAGTGAAACCTTTCTGTTTTGCTGTTCAGTAGTGAGTGGCATATAAGATTTTCGTAAAATTTTACCATTAGTATATTTTTTTAATGAAGCAGCAATTACGTGTCTTGAGCATAAGTTTAGCCTTAGAATTTTATGGAAGGGAATTACTTACCAGATTTCCCAATGGACATAATATTGCTTCAGTTTGACCAGGAGCAGAAGATAATCGATCTGGAGCAGGAAGTGTCCAGGCTGAAGCAGGAACTGCTGGAAAGGAAAGCACAAATGGTGGCTACAGGACATGACCAGGACACAGCCAAATTGAGGCAAAGAGTGGAAAAATTGAAGCAGGACCTACAAGACAGCAGACTGAGGGAACAACAGTTATCGAGGAAAATGTCATCATCAACCGGAGTTCCATCACCTGTCCTTGGGAAAATCAAGGTAATTTTCAGAAAGTCTAAAATTGCATCATGGACAGTGGTTCTGAACTGGCAGATAATATGTGAACCACAGTTGGGGATTCCACACCATCTCTTCCCTTTGTGAGGTTTGAGGTTTCCACAACAATGTTTTTGAAGATCCATGTCTCTTGAGTTGTGACATGTCACTTTGTTAGTGTTTCCTGACATTTTGAAGGCACAGCATTTCTTCAGAATGTCCGGAAATACAAAGTGACCGTGTGACATTCTAGAAGACATCAATCCACTGTGTCTGTGTCGTCTCCCTCGTTCTGGCACCAGCTGACGCCATTCAGTGTGCAGTGTTGAACCAAATGTTATTGAATAACGCAGAAGGTGGTGTAGTAATGTTTTTCCAGCACAATAATACACACAACTGTTTACTTGATTATACCATTTTTCTGGGATGACACTGCATTATTGGGTAAGCAATTCCCATTGTTCCAAAGGAACGTAATGCCTTCATGTTCAGGGGTAAGAATTTCCAGGAGGTCCAACTGGAACAGAATCTTCAACCGTAGCAATGTAGAAAACTCAGGACTCACAGCTGTATGGTTCGTCAGCTACATATTGGTGCTGCCTCATTCATTGTCTGATTTGAAAGTAACACATATAGTGAACAATGGTTTTGCAGGACATATGTCAATTACCCAGTACAACTCACTTTGGGAGGGGGGGGGGGGGGGTCCAAAATTGTTAAATTATCTTGAAAAGAGAAACAGGGGGGCATGGTGGGTGTGTTCCCCATGCTGCCCCATTTTTTGGCTTTTTATTTTGATTTTCACATTTTTTCTTTTT
>Ga0136643_10007139_pt1 | contig 16111 bp, 8 predicted proteins | sample TergutLab28metaG_FD_96883 | JGI IMG/M metagenome (GOLD analysis project Ga0136643, IMG submission 96883) | Labiotermes labralis P1 segment gut microbial communities from Petit-Saut dam, French Guiana - Lab288 P1 (version 3) (version 3) | ecosystem: Host-associated > Arthropoda: Insects >... | reverse complement strand
TCGGCGAAACGGACGAGTCCATTTAAATCGGCGGGGGCGTCAGTTCAGTCGACTACTGGCAGCCGAGGTGTGCGCATCAGCGGTAGTAATGCTGGGTACACCATGTTCTGAGGTAGTGTGAAGAGTACTGGCTACCCACTGCATTCGTCAGTTTCCCCTCTGCTTCCCCTCCCGTGCGTCACCGTGTGCCGTCACATGTCAACTTGACTCTGCAGAGCGGAACTGGGCCATGCCACGTCGAGCGGTATGCGGAACCAGCAGTGTGCAGGTAAAACGCCCCTCCTGTAGTACACTTAATTCACGTTTGTAGCAATAGAATAAGACATTTATTTACCATTTATTTTAATGCATGTACCGTGCATCTTTTGTTATTTTGTACTATGACCAACAAATGCACAATTATCTCACAAATTATCACACTTTTACATTTTTCGACACTATCGTGTCATTCCCAGGGAGCTCATAATTAGTACCTTTGTTGTGTAGTTGACACACATTAATTTTATTGTTGTGGTTTTCTCTCTTTTCTTTCTAGCATTCTTGTATGTACTGTATGTTAGTCATAAGCGTAATTTTATCATGCTTACTTCTCGCCTCTCTTAAGACCAGGCATGGGAGGAATATAATTTCCTTCTATTTCTTTTTGTTTATAACTGGACGCGCTAAGTGCTTATCGCGCGAGCAGTGTGTGTAGTAACGCATGTAACAATAGCTGCCTTGTTCTGCAGCAGCAGTCTGCTGTGTATCTCGGACAGTGACTGAGCAAAAGAGAATGAAGCTGGACCGTCATTAAGTGTTAACGGTTATGAAGAGCCCGCTGGCGAGTTTTGTCACCAATACAGTTCAGTTGTAACTGCAATTATTCCCTACTTACACACAATAAAATTCCAGTATACTGTACTTGGGGGTTATTGAGTGTGTGTGCGGCCTGCCCGACTCCCCGTCATAACCTGAGTTCCAAGCTCCGTCCCTCCTGGGAACAACATCGAAGATACGTTCCTCATCGGGTCCGCAACGGATACAACACCTTGCGAAGTTACACAAGTATTTCAAATGAAGTTGTTGGTAATACAATTTAAAATTAAGATATTTCACATAGGATATACTCAAGTTCTCACTATAGTCGTTGAAATCTCAATATTATAATATTTTTGAAACATCAGAATTGTCCTATTTTCAATAAAATGGGCTAAAATCATTTTGTTGTTATAATTCTTGTGAAGTCAGCCTATTTGGTCGCCGTGTATACAATCTGTAACAAATATGGACCTTATTGAATGGATGTATAAGTGCTACATCGCGGATATGTCAAGTATATTATATACATAATATAATACAATATACTGTATTATATATATATATATATATATATATATATATATACTTTTAATGTTTTAAAGATTTTATAATATTGAGATTTCAACGACTATAGTGAGAACTTGCATAAATCCTACGTGAAACATCTTAATTTTAAATTGTATTACCAACAACTGCATTTGAAATACTTGTGTAACTTGGCAAGGTACTGATTACGAGCTCCCTGAGAATGACACGATAGTGTCGAAACATATAGGAGGAGTGTGATAATTTGTGAGATAATTGTGCATTTGTTGGTCATAGTACAAAATAAAGGAATGAAATAATTTATTTACCATATTAAAGTGTCGTCCAACCGTTTCGTTCTCACACTATTCTTGCAACAAATGTATTTCATTGTACCATACACACACACACGCACGCGCACGCACACGCACACACAATCTCGCAGCAGCGGTAAGACATACGAGGTATTCCGCGAATTCTGTCAAGCACATCACGTACATTTTCCCGGCGTTGGGACTACAAAGCTGACTCCAATGCTGTATAGGTTTTATTTTGGACAGCGGCAGCTGTGTAGTGCGTTATAACCCTTTAGAGCACCGTGGTGACATTATGTATAGATGCTGACTGTGGAGTTCGCAGCTGACCTTGACTGTGGATTGCGCTTGGAAGAGGCAACCACCCCTAATTTGTGACCAGTAACCGATGTTTTCCAGTTAAAAATACCTTTGACTAAGTACAGTCTTTTTTGTGCGTGTAAGTCAGTAAGTCATTTTCTGCAGTGTTTTGTGTTGTTTGGGCTGGGCATAATTTCGACTTCAGGTTTTTATAAACGAAAAAAGAAAATTACAATGGTAGAGACTCATGTTTTTGACAGGATCTGTAGGTTTTCCCCCAACCTTCATTGCGAGAGTTACTGGAGCTTTCCAAGGATGTGCAGGTCGACTGCGTTTTCTTGAGTAAGATGCGTTACAGCGTGCTTTGAGATTAAATTCGTCTGCATTTTGCGAACACGTTTTATCTCAATGTATTCACGCGTTTCGTACGATTCTCAACATAAACATCGTTACTACCTTAACCCGTTCTAACCGATTGGCCCGTGTAATGGAGATACGTTGTGTGTTACGTGCAGTTAGAATTGACATTGTATGTTGTTAAAAGAATTTCGGACTTCAAAACTTGATTGGTTGATTGATTGATTCACAACAGCGCCTTCCGTAGTGGTGGATATTGCATACTTAGAAAAAAAACAGCCTCAGTAGGTGTACACCAGAAAGTGAGCATAGGAAGCACGCAGTAGGACGATGGGAGTGGTCTGAGTGTTTGAGTGAGATCAAAGGAATACGGCGTAACTGTACACAGACGTAGTCGTTACAGAATCCTCGAGCTCGTACTGATTTCTAAAGGGAAGCGACCACTTGGAAGATCTAGATGTAGGTGGGAGACGCATGTACTTGATTACTTACTCCATGGAGCAGAGTTCTTCTTGAGAAGCTAACCGGTTCTCAGTTCAAGAAATTCCCCGCATTTTATGGAACCCAAAGGTTCATTACCGCGTTTACAACTACCCGCCACCTGTCCCTATCCTGTGCCAGAACACTCCAGACCATGCCCCCCCCCATCCCACTTCCTGAAGATCCACCTTAATATCACCCTCCCATCTATGCCTAGGCTTTCCAAGTGGTCTCTTTCCGTGAGGTTTTCCCACCAAAACTCTGTATACACCTGGGAGAATCATATTAAAACGTTCTTTGAAGGAATGGACTGAATCTGGCTGATTGTGGGGATAAATGACAGGCTTTTGTGAACACGACAATGAACGTTCGGGATTTATAATGCGTTGGGACTTTCTTGACTTGCTGAAGAACCGTTAGCTCCCCAAGAAGGACTCTGCTTCACGGACTTTTTGCGTGGTGCAAACTGTATAGAAACTATAGTAACCAACAGTCAAGAATCCTGACATGCCCTGTTCCCCAGCTTTTCCTCTTACCATCACCATGTGCTTGATGGTGGATTTTGATACGCTGGACGAGACGCATTTGAACACGATGGGCCAGTTAAGGACCCAGTTTTTAAACAGCCTGTCGTTGCGATCTTGTATGTTTCTGTTTACGTTGCTCTTCACCTCAGCAGGCCACAGCTCGTCCTCATGACAACACAAACTGTTACACTATCTACACTTAAGGCATACCAGTTTACCTCCCGTCTTTCGATTGCTGGCAGAGACAGTATTGTATCTGCTGTTCACCACTGTGTCCAAGCCCCTATGTGTACTTTTAATGTAACGAGGACTTGCCCAAGGCAAATGCCTCAGCTACAATAAGTGGAGTTTTATTTCCCTGCTTCTATACGCCTTCTTGGCTGAGAGTGTGCACTCGTATTTGTCGACGGATTTGTAACCTGCATTCTTGCCTTTGACAAATTTTCGGAAAGGAAGTAAGTTTGTTTGCAGCCATGGCGGCCTCGAAAGATAACTGTGTTTGGGTTTCACTTCCATAGCGACACATAATTGACGGATGTAAGTACCAGTATGAAATGTGGCGTTTGGGTAGATTATAAACGCGGTGTCTGATTTGGTTGAGGCACAAGCTGGAAGGTCGCAGGTTCGATTTCCAATGGTGTAATTGAGACTTTCCATTGACTTAATCCTTCCGGCCACAGTAAGGCCCTGGGGTCGACTGAGCCTCAAACATGAGTGAGCACCAGGGATATCTCGTGGGGGGTAAAGGCGGCCGGTACGTAGGGCTGACAACTTTACCACCTTCATGTGGCAACTGTCTAGAAATCCTGGGAGCCTCAACCTCCTGGAGCCCCGCGGGCATTCCCAGGCCTGTACAGGGATTGCGTTGTGGACCGGATAGCGTAGTCGGTATAGCGACTGACTACGGGATAGACGGTCCGGGAATCGAATCCCGGTGGGAGCGAGATTTCCGCACCTTTCCAGACCGGCCCTGGGGTCCACCCAGCCTCCTGTACAATGGGTACCGGGTCTTTCCCGGGGGTAAAAAGCGGCCGGGGCGTGACGCTGACCCCTCACCCCCTTCTGGTGCCGTGGTCAAGAAAAGGTAGAGCTATACCTCTACTCCTCCTATGGGCGATACGGCCTGTACAGAGCCTCAGTGCCTGTATAAGGGTGCACTTTACTTAAAGGGATTGCTTTACGTATAGGCTGCGTTTATTCGGAGCACAGGAGTTCAGGTGGGAAAGAGGTGGTGATCAGTATATATTTTTCTCTGGAAAAGTGAACAAAAATTATGAATGAGGGGCAAACTTTTGAGACGTAACAGTTAAGTGAATAAAGTTCGTTAGTGATGGGATGTCATGTGTAACAATAGGGGATCGCTCGCTGGAGTGATGCTACCGTTCTGAGAGGTTCGGTATACTGTCCGGAGACTGCATTTATTGTAATGGTCATGAACCGTAGGTTTCTTGTAAGGTTGTGTGTTTCTAGACTTACTGAGCGCCTCTTAGCTTGCAAAGCAGGTCTCTGCTTCATGAACCGACACTTGTATGCAGAGAGCTTAATACCTGTTTGTCTTGGTGATTGTGTTGTGTGAGTTACCGCCGCAGGGTCTGAAGGCCGGACACTGTTGTTAGGAAGACGATGTGAATGAACGATGGGCAGAGGCGGAAGACGCGGTCTGCATGATGGGAAGGATTCTGGAACAGATTAGACAGCTGAACATGACGTTGGCCTTACTGGGGTGTTGAACTGAAGCACAGCTAAATAAGCGACAGGAAACAGGGTGGGAACGTTCGCCAGCATTACCAAAAACCATACTCGTCTTTATTCAGAGCCGTTCCTTTGTCGAGTTACCAAATTATAAAGGCGTATGATGGGGGTGTGGGCAAAGATCCGCGCATTTTAACCTTGGTCCAAAGAGGAATGAGTGATGTAGGCTTGGGCTGTTTTACCCATGGCAGTCCATTGGGCGGACCGAAATGAAAAATAACGAAAGGCTTACCAAAGCGTAGACAAATGAACAACGAAAGAGATACGTGACACGAAGGAATAACGAAGGAAGGGGAGGGAAATAAATTAAGAGAAGGAAAGAAACGAAGGAAGGAATAATGAAACAAAGATAGAAAGAAGGAAAGAGGAAATAAGTAAGACAAAATGGAAGGAATAAAGAAGGGAAGTACACACACAAACGTACGCATACTGTGTTCAAAAGAAAGATACTCTGAATGAAGAAGTCGGGTTTGCTCTGCGCCGGTTTGAGGTAGAAACGTGTGCTGTTGCCACGACTAGAACGCAGTACTGCCATTTTGTACCGTTCTCAACATTAGTGGACCCAAAGCTGCTTTGATATTCGAGCGATTGACCCGTAGAGTCGGCAGACCAGTTGCTCGGGAAACATACAGCAGCACCGGAAATAAAATTTCGCAGCGGCGCGATGAAAACTGGCTTCAACTTCCGGTGGCGGTTTATCATTTAAGCATACACATGTCGCGCTCGGGCACTCATGAAATGGCGGACTGAGCGCACTTCCGGTGTGGTGCGACGAGCTATCCTGGCGGCAACTCATTGAGTTCATGTTGCTGGCTTAACCCTGGCCGCCAGTCACGGCATTTCTTTTGTGAAAAAAAATGGATGCCGTAGATTTGAGCTTATTCTAAACATGGATTCTGACACAACAAAACGAAAGTAATGTGCCACTACTAGATTTAATTTAAATTCGTTCACCATTTGCAGATGAACCATGTGGGCGCACTGCATTTGCATGAGTTCATTTTATCATCAGCGCTTGGAAAACACAGAGTCACAAAATATTCTTGTCAGAAGTGGATTTTTTTTATTGAAGTCATCCCGATGTGTTAAAAGTTTGAATATTAAACGATAAAAACAGTATACGTCAAACCCATCATTTATTTTAAGGGGGCTACATGTTTCGACCCTTTATAGGGTCATCATCAGGCCTTCCTTGGAATCAAGTCAATGAATAGGTTTCTGCTATTTGTAAGCATAGTTGGGATCCCAACATGTACGCAGCATTCATTGACATGATTCCAAGGAAGGCCTGATGATGACCCTACAAAGGGTCGAAACATGTAGCCCCCTTACAATAAATGATGAGTTTGACGTATGCTGTTTTTATCTTTCAATATTTAGAAGTGGACTTGTTTCATTTGTTGGCATAGAAACGGGTTGCGGTATAAAACAAACATGCAATTACCATTCGATTATAATTTGTCGTAAATATTTTAAGTTTTAGTTTCTTGTGACCGTGCATCATGAACGCAGGATGAAGAGAGATAAACCAACAAGATGCAACTAAACAAATGTTTATTACCAAACTTCTATCTCAACATGTTTCGGCCATCATTATGCCCATCATCAGGAGAATAAGACCGTTTGTTACTGCATATGGTGTTCTGCACTGGTTGTGCTGGCTGTGGTTGTGTGGAGTTGGGTCGTAAACTGTGTGCACTGTGTGAAGGTTACTGGTAGACTAAGGGCACACAGTTTACGACCCAACTCCACACAACCACAGCCAGCACAACCAGTGCAGAACACCATATACAGTAATACACGGTCCTGTTCTTCTGATGATGGGCATAAAGATGCCCGAAACATGTTGAGATAGAAGTTTGATAACAAACATCGGATTAGTTGCATATTGTTGGTTTATCTATCTTCACCCTTTGTCGTTAATGTTTACCTCAAAGACATAAATTGTTTGCATAGCCATGTAGTTGCATTGTTCTTAATAATGACTGTTATACTTTTAGATTACGAGGGCTTTAAAGATCATGATAAAGGTAATGGGCCTTGGAAGCCATTAAAATGGCTTGAAGCTTTCATGTTTGTGTGTTGCAGAAAATACGTATATTTCAGCTGCTTTGAATCGTGTACTTGGGCCTGTATTACAATAACATAAACTGTGGTTGTGGGCCGGGTGGCTCAGTCGGTATAGCGACTGCCTATGGGCTGGACAGTCCGGGATCGAATCCCGGTGGGGACGAGATTTTCCTCCCGTCCAGCCCTGGGGCCCACCCAGCCTCCTGTACAATGGGTACCGGGTCGTTCCCGGGGGTATAGGTGGCTGGGGCGTGGGGCTGACCCCCACCCCATCTAGAGGGCCGAGGTCCTAGAAAGAGTAGAGCTATACCTCTACTCACCCTAAGGGCCTTCGTGGCCTATAAAAAAGGGTTAAAACCAACCGGAACTGTGGTTTTGGAATTAGGCTACATTAAGATGACCATGATCTGACAATTTTCTGTGTTCATTCCTCTAACATAATTGAAAATTTATTGGCATCCATTTAATGTAACAGATGCATGATAATTGTAGTGTTTGAGAATTGGGGTGACGTGTGGATTGTCTGAAACCAAATGAGAGCGTTGAATGAACTGTTAATATAAGTGCCAGGATTCTAAATTAATATATCATGTGTTGGATACAGATTTTGGTACATCGTGTTTTATATATATGGATACGCGCTGGCGCAGTTGGTTGAGGCACTGCGCTACAAGTCGGAAGGTCGCGGGTTCGATTCCTGACGGTGTCATTGAAATTTTTCATTGGCATAATCCTTTCGGCCGCACTATGGCCCTGAGGTCCACTCAGCCTTTAACAGAAATGAGTACCAGGAATATTTCGTGAGGGGTGAAGGCGGCAGGTGCGTGAGGCTCACAACCTTACCACCATCATGTGCCTATTGAAATCTGGGAGCCACAACCTGCTGGAAACCTCTGGGCCTGTCCAGGCCTGTAATGGGATTGCTTTGCCTTTTTTGCCTTTGTGTTGTATATACTGGGGACCGCGGTAGTACAGTGGTTAAGGTGCTATGCCACAAATCGGAAGGTCGCTGGTTCGATCCCAGCTGGAGTCATTGGATTTTTTATTGACATAAAATCCTTCCGATCGCACTATTGTCCTGGGGTCGACTCAGCCTCTAAGAGAAATGAGTACCAGGAATGTTTCCTGGGATGTGAAGGCGGCCGGTGCGTAAGGCTCACAACCTTACCACCTTCATGTACCTATTGAAATCTGGGAGCCTCAACCTGCTGGAACCCTCTGGGCCTGTGCAGGCCTGTAATGGGACTGCTTTGCCCTTTTTGCCTTTATGTTGCATATATTAACATATGGACATGCGAGCTGACTTGACGTAAGGTAAAAGACATTTCTTATGCATCTGGGTCAGAAGAAGCGTAAAATTCCGGTTATGAAATCCACAGTTTCATCATCTTCGTGTCAGAAACTGCCACTGGACCATATCCTAATGATGTCCGTATTTAAACTACGGCTCTGAATATCAGATCTAATATTATTAGCCTCTCATGGAAGGATATGAAAGGTTTCGGTAGAGAGCCTTCCATGCTGTGAGGTCACGACGAAGAAATTCATCAGAATAGTAACTGGACAGTGAAACGAACCCATCTGTTATTGCCCACGAAACAAGTGTCGAGTGAGTTACTCTGGTACTTCGAGGGTCAGTTCTGTTTGTGTTTAGGCGCGTGTGTGAAACAGTAGCGACTGTCAGCTTTGTCATGTCTGTCCGTCTTGACACCAGTGGCGAAATTTTCGTCAACCTGAATATTGGGGGGTTTTTTTTCTACAGGCTGTCGGCCGTTTTAATTCATGGTCAGTGTCTGTCAGGGGGACCGCGGTAGCACAGTGGTTAAGCTGCTGCGCTACAAATCGGAAGCTCGATGGTTCGATTCCAGATGGTGTCATTGGAATTTTTCATTGACATCCGATCGCACTATGGTCCTGGGGTCGACTCAGCCTCAAACAGAAATGAGTACCAGGCGCATTTCCTGGGGGTAAAAACGGCCGGTGCGTAAGGCTGACAACCTGACCACCAGTCTGGGCCATTGTCACGCAATCTGGGAACCTTAACTTCGTGGAACCTTCTGGGCATCTCGGGCCTGTAATGGGACTGATTTACCTTTTTAATTTTTTACCAATGTCTGTCAAAAGCAAAAGACACTTTACGTGAAGACCTGAGTTAATACGTGATCACTTCGGCGAATTATTCTGGGATGGGGGGGGGGGGGGAGTTTCGGAAGAAATTTTCTGAGAAAATTGTAAGATACGCTTAATGCCAAATGCGTTTTTCCTCGAATTGTGCCGCCAGATAATTAGGAGAAAGGCGACAGAGCCAGATAATCCAAAGAAATAGTTGATGAACCCTTTATAGACGAAGCGCTGACTGCTTTGTTTAAAGCCCCAGTCCGTACCGCGCTGTAAACACTTTTCAACCCGGTTATGAAAACCAATCAGTTTATGCTGTAAGTGGCACAAGTCGCTGTAGGCTTTAAAAGGTTAACTGTGATGTTGCGCTACATAGACGCGAATTCATGCCGGCTCTTTAAACCAAAAATACATCCGTACAGTCTGATAAGGGGTCAGACGTAGACTGCGTTTGAAATGTGATGGCACACGCGCAGAAACCAGATTTCGTCTTTCGGCGAATCGGACGAATCCATTTAAATCGGCGGGGTCGTCAGTTCAGTCGACTACTGGCAGCCGAGGTGTGCGCATCAGCGGTAGTAATGCTGGATACACCATGTTCCGAGGTACTGTGAAGAGTACTGGCTACCCACTCCATTCGCCGGTTTCCCCTTCGCTTCCCCTCCCGTGCGTCACCGTGTGCCATCACATTTCAGCCGGAGTCTACGACAACCGAGGAATTGTATAGCAAAGCAACTTAACACGACGATCCTTTTAGCCGCTCTGTAACCTACCCATAAACTGTGCCAAGATCGAGTACTGTTGCTGTTCTGTAAATGTCGATACAGAGTGCAGAAGTAGGTGTGTGTGGAAAGTGTGCAGTAGTTGGCGTATGATTTGTTTTGAAACTGGTTATCATAACTGTTAGAATTATGGCCGTACTAAGTGGTACTTCATATGTGTATGTCCCATCTTGTTTTGAGATCTGCTACCGTTGTTTCTGTACAACGTATCGGTCCCATCTTCAAGGGTCAAGCAGGCCAACGTCGGTAGGGAGTTACCATTCTACGCTGCGTAAAGTCGCTGAAGAACGCAGATCTCATTTGCATTGCGGCAGAAGCCCGAGATTCCGTCTGGTTTTGCTATGTTATTGTAGTAAGGTACATTAGTAGTGCAGCCTCTTGTACTGGCCCCTGACGATGGGTGAGTGTAAGAGCATTGGCCGAGTGGTTATTGGCAGAGGAACACTGCCCCATCACCTTTTGCCTACCAGAGATCCCACATAGACTTCCCTTACATTAAACCCGACCCTTCACATCGAGAAGCCGACGACTCACCACCTGAGCTGTGACGCAGGACTCTTCCCGTTTTGGTTCTATTTCCGTTAAACATGGCATCGATTCACGTGCCGTTGCTTTGTGGCACGGAGGAAGAGTTACTTGTTCAGTTGAACCCTTTTCTGGTGGGTGTTTGATACAGGATTTCTCCATTAGGTATACCAGGCTAATTGTGAGATGCGGGAGGGGCGGTAAACACACTGGGCGTACTTTTTTCAGCCGATGCACTGCCTCCAGTGGCGTATCGTTCCAGCAGTACAAGAAGTGTGTTCGTACCGGGGTGCTGATAAGTCCTTAGCCCGACCAGGAAGGAAACAAGCTCGGAAGCATGTAAAGGACGCTTGCGATTTCAACAACATCGAGATGCGAGCTGTTATCAAGTTTTTTTTTCCTGCAAGGCAAGGCGCCGAAGGAAATTCACGCCATTGTGACAGAAACATTAGCTTGTTTCATTCCTGGTCGGGCTAAGGACTTATCAGCACCCCTGTATTACTAGGCCAACACCCGGTGTTACCGACACAACTCGATGTACCTGGGTTTGCCTGACTTAATACGTAACGTAGGCTGTAAACGGCAAGGGTTTTTTTATTCTGCGGTTACTGTTTATGTTATTTATGAGTTGGTAGCAATTACTAACAGAGACAGAAGATGTTACTGGACGCTATGCTAACGTTATCGGTTTTGAACTAAATTTAGTATTTAAGTATACAAGTGGATCACGGAATCTGTTGACTGTATTTGTTAGCAGTTTACATACTGCTGTGTTGAGGTTAGGTATTTTTTTTCACGAAGCTTGTGTAAACAGAAAATGATGAACGAGCACAGATATTTCTTCGTCCGTACACACTGTACACAAAAATTTTCAGTTGAAACTAACACTTATTTATTATTAGTCTCCAGTAGTTGAACATTAGAATGAACGGGGTTTGCATGTCCGCAAAAATCATAATTGGCAATTATTTGCAGAACGCTTGCCTGTGTTTGTTCTAGGCTACATTACTGCTTCAGATGTTCCACCGGTTTGCATGGAACAAGGCGCTCGTTTCGACAGTAAAATTTGTAGTTCAGGGAGAAGAACTGATGTGGTGAATTCTCTGTGATATCGATTTATGGCACAGAGTATATAAAGGTCTTCCATCTGTCAGTAGTTGCCAGTTTTTTTTTTTAAACTTTAGGCGTAAAGTAGAGGTTATTTTTTTTTTGCTGCAATGTATTGTTGTGTTAAAGACCACCTCTTTACCTAAGCACCTTTGTAACGGGTGTGGATGGTTTACATAGGTGAGTAGCCAGGATGAAGTTTCGGCCATTTTACCTCCCGAGGGAATAGCCATTTCTACGTAGCGAGTTAGGGTCCGTGCAAGTAAACAGCTGGAGAAGATTTCTTGAGAAGATCAGGCGGTCTCTTCCGTTTCAAGTTTTCCGATTATACTTTCTCTGCACATGTACCATATGTTCTACAAGTCCATACAATCTTTTTTTCCCGCGGCGCTAAACCCCCCCCCCCCCCCAGTGGGCCAGGGCTTCCTCATTTTTCAGTCTTCACGATCACACTCAGACACACCATACTCGGTAGGACTTCTCTGGATGAGTGATCAGCCCGACGCGGAGATTTACCTGACAACACGCAACTCTAAAAAGAGACAGAATTCCATGCTGCCGGCGGGATATGAACCCGCAATCCCAGTAAGCGAGCAGCCGCAGACACACGCCTTCAGAATGCGCGGCAACTTATATCGGCCTACACCATCTTATGCGCTTAAAAGTTCTCTTTTTCCCCACAGAATCCTAAGTTAATTGCATGTTGATAACAACTGTCTCATTTTTACGTCATTTTTAAAGGTGGACGTGACAACTCGGCGAAACGTAAATTGTTTAAAGTAGTGTGTGGTGAATCGCAAAAGAACAAACATGGACGCTTTACTGATCTTTGAAGTTACATTGGTGAACGCGGCTTGTTGAAGTCAGTATCAGCGACTAGTTTCTTGTATGGCCCATGCACTTTATAACTGCAGTGTCTGCTATACTGGACACATTGAAGTCTGTGCACTACTTGACAAAGCGAAGATAAATGAGCCACGGACTGTCTGGCCGTGTAACTAAACTGAACTGAACTGAAGTAAACTAAAGTAAAACTAATCTAAACTGGTCTAAACTTAATACTTCCTTAATAAGTATACTCCTCTTACATACATTCATGCAAGTTGCCGAGGCAGTTCGACTTGTGCCATAGCTCCAATAATTGATTGTGGGTCTGTGTTTAGATCTCCTGCTTCCATGCCGCCAGGCCAGGCCATATTTTGACTTTAGGTATGGTTTCACTGACAGCGTATGATTGCGGTTAGCTACATGAGCGAGCCGTACATGGTACGCACGTCTGACTTCGACGTTATGGATTTCCGAAACGCTTGTTCCAAAAAAAAAAACCGGGAGTTTGTATAACATACAGGAAAATGCATGAAATATTTCTGAGCCAGTGTCATACTGCCTTCCTTTGCAGTGTACAAGCCTTTCAGTTCCGTCAGCCCAACGCTATGCACAACGTCGTGTGTGAAAGACCGACGTGACAACCGATGATATGCGTTATTGGCCGCAACCGAGGAAACTGAAGTGTGTAAATCCACTTTGTAGAGCCTGCAGGGTGTTAGTGACATTTATATGAGGCCCTTTGTGCTAGATGAGCCGGATAGCTCAGTCCTTATAGTGACTATGAAACAGGCTGTGACTTGAGAGCCTGGGTTCGAGATGTATCTGCTCCATCGCATCCGGCCCGTCACGGTAGCCGTCTGGGCAGTGGGTCCTGGCGGGGGGGTTCATTCCCCGGGGATAAAGGGGCTTAACCATGACACTAATGCAGTGTTAATAAAACTTTTTTTTTAATGAAAAAGATTACTAAAATAATTTTTCAAACCTCAAGGGGCCCCCACCTAAACAAATGAAAAGCACACAGAGTTTACTACAGTACTGCCAAATGCTTGCGAAAATTCCACCGATATTTTGAGGTAAATTTGGAATTCTTCGCGGTATTTAAAAATGTTTATTTCTACCATGATTTCTCGCGGAATCCTGGTTTGGAAACACAGCTTTAACCAGGCACCTACTTGTAGTGCTGAGCGTGAAGAAAGACTGGAGCCTTACCTCCGCAAGCTCAAGGCTGGCATTGAGCAGTAGTATTCCCCGCCTGCAGTTCACTGCTGCACACTTTATTCTTAACCTGAAAGAACAAACCGTTTTGTAGCCCCCGTGTACAAGAAGGAAAGTGGTCAGTTGAAAGAAACTCACGTATAACGTCGCACGTTTTAGGGTACCGAAATACAAGACATTCCTGATTTCAGCAATATCAAATTGTATAAAAGTAGGTTACAATATTTAATGTTTTGTTGACCGTGCATCGTGGTATATCTGTATAATATGAACCAACAGGATGCACAGTTTACTATTAATTTATTTCAATAATAAGCCTCTACATGTTTCGAGCAGGCTTGCTGCTCATCATCAAGGGGATCGACTGTGTATAAACAGCAATTTGTATAGTTATGCGTTGTGTTGACTGGCTGCTGGCAGGATCGGGATGGGAATCTGTATAAACAGCAATCGGTATAGTTATGCGTTGTGTTGATTATACCAATTGCTGTTTATACAGAGTCGATCCTCCTGATGATGAGCAGCAAGCCTGCTCAAAACATGTAGAGTCTTACTATTGAAATAGTGCACCTTGTTGGTTCATATTCTACGGATAGGTTACAATACTTTATAAAGTTCATAATTACCGTAATATTCTGCGGCATCGCAGTTTTGACCTTGACATTGTCACAGACATGACGGTGCGCAAGCCTGTGATATTTTTATAGAGTATATTTGACCTAGTCGGTGCTGGCAATCGTGCAGCAACTTATGTGACTTATGTGTGTAGATCTCGCAAAGTTCAGTCAGACCCAGATATAGCGCCCATGACAGCCTGTACAATATTTCGACGTACCACCACCCTCGATATAAAGGTAAAGCTGTCCTACTACAGGTCTGCACAGGCCCTTAGGGCTGCAGGAGGTCGAGGCTCCCAGAATTTGTAAGCAGTCAGCGCATGAAGGTGGTAAGGTTGTCAGCCCTAAGCAATGGCGGCCACTGTCCCCCAGGAGATACCCCTGGTGCTTATATCAGTTATTTCCGGCCACAAACTGCGGCGACATACAGTAGCGCTATATCGGGCTTTGACTCTGTGTGATAAATAACGAATTGTATCAAGATTATGATATTGGAGTCAATACGTACCGACGTTTCGGAAGTCAGGGCTTCCGCCGTAGGGTAGATCAGTGAGAATGAGGTACCCGGTTCATCCGAAGCCTTAGTACGCAGGTCAAATCCATCGCATGAGAACCTCAGACCTCTGGTTGATGCATATTTTCCACTCATCCCCTATATTAAGATGCAGGCACTGGAGCCAAATTGGGGGATGTTAGTTTTTCCCAGAACTTCTTGTTGAGAATGTTTTGTGGTTTACTGAATGGCATTATTAGTATGTTAGGTTTTATTCCTTCGAATGATAGAATGGCCGGTCAGTTGAATGCAAAGAACGTGGACAGAAGTCGATGTGTAGCATAAATTGCAGTAGGCCTGATATACTGGAGGGAGTGAGGAAAGTTATATCGACGTCATTTATGATAACGTGTCTTTGAACCGACATTTCAACCCGCGACATTCCGAATACGAAGCAAGATCTTGTGATAAGACTCTTGACAGGGAAGTTCAGTAGTGGCGTACCTGGTGGTGGGGGGGGGGGGGGGGGGGGGGGGAGGAGGCGGCATTCTACCGCCTGCATTACCATTAAAGGTACACCGTATTGTACTCACAATGTGTATGCATGTGTCTCGTGTCATTTGCGCAGTTAACAGTGATTATTTCCCAAACTGCATTAACCGGGTTGCCTGACTGAGTTTGCTGCTGTGTTGTAACCACTGCTACCGGGCGACGGCCCATTTGCGGTTAAATATATTATTATTATTATGTAGATGAATTTCAGGCCTCAGAAGTTTTTATTGTTACGTTACATGATCTCCATTCATCTGAGGGTTTAATGACGTCATTACAACTTACAGTAGTTAGTTGCTAATTTGCGTTCAGGTGATCGTGCATCGTGATAAATTCCTATAATAGAACCAACTAGATGCACTAATTTCTCAAATTTATTTTTGGAATAAAACTACATGTTTCGGACAGTTCCTCTGTCCATCATCAGTTTTTCACTGTACACACAGCGATGGTATATGTCATAGAGGTTTGCTGACAGCTTGCGAGCAGGATCAGGACGGAACTACAGTTCAGTCCTGATCCTGCTCGCAAGCTATCAGCAAACCTGTATGACATATACCATCGCTGTGTGTACAGTGAAAAACTGATGATGGACAGAGGAACTGTCCGAAAGATGTAGAGTTTTATTCCAAAAATAATTTGAGAAACTGGTGCATCTAGTTGGTATTATTATAAGAGTAGTTAGTTGCTACTTGGAAGTTGGTTTAACCGGATAGCCCCCCCCCCCCCCCCCCCCCCCCTCACCCCCCTG
>Ga0136643_10007131_pt1 | contig 16120 bp, 15 predicted proteins | sample TergutLab28metaG_FD_96883 | JGI IMG/M metagenome (GOLD analysis project Ga0136643, IMG submission 96883) | Labiotermes labralis P1 segment gut microbial communities from Petit-Saut dam, French Guiana - Lab288 P1 (version 3) (version 3) | ecosystem: Host-associated > Arthropoda: Insects >... | reverse complement strand
TATCCCATCAATCTGTATCATAGTTAGCGATTGTTCCGATACCTGTAGCTGGTCATGAAAACATTCATGTATATCATAAGCTGAAATACGTGGACTAGTAGGGTCAAAAATACATACCATTGTATGTTGTCGTTCTGCCATGGTCGATCTTACAAAACGTGCCCTGTTTAAACACTACACCACACTTTGTAAACACTCCACGCACGCACTTCGCAGCGTAAACACTACAACACGCACCCACATCCTTTCTCTTTGCCTGTTCGTTGTAGACTATTTTCGATCCCAGGATCGTCCAGCCCGTAGCCAGGCGCTATACCGACTACGCTACCCAGCCCGCTTTACCAAAAGTGGTGCTTCTGAAAATAATAGGATTGTTAATAAACCAATGTCTTTATACTAGTGGTTAGATCCAGTACGTTAAGTCTGGCTGATGCAGCCTGCACGCTAAATATGCCTTTGAGACAGAGCACGAGAAACGAGTTGAGTTAGTTTGCTGTTTTTGTCTGTATAGAAGAAACAAGTTGAACAGGGAGTAGCTGAGAGAAGGGAAGAACTTTGTACTTTGAAACCCCCAGACTATAGTCAATGCTCAGAAGGTTCTTCAAGTTTGTTGCAGGCCAATACCGTCGGAATGTTTCAACATGTTTTTTGGTATAATTTAATAAATTAAAGTTCACCGTAGAACTGGTAACGACGGACCATAGATGGGGTGGGTGGTCAACTCCACGACCCGGTCGCTTTATCGACGGGAAAGACCCGGTACCCATTGTATAGGAGGCTGGGTGGGCCGCAGGCCCGGTCTGGACAGGTGCGGAATATCTCCCCCCACTGAGATTCGATCCCTGGACCGTCCCGTCCGTAGCACTGTAGATTTAATACGAATCAAAGATTGGTTTATGGACTGTTCATTCTTCTGGGATACGGTGCCATTTTTATTGGAATATGGGTAGTAACATTTATGAGGGGATTTCTGCTCTTGTTTAAATATCATGAAGAAAGATCAAGGAAAGTGTGTCTTGTGTAGTTACGGCGTGGACGGCTAGCTCTGAAAAAGGTAAAGCAATCCCATTACAGGCCTGGTCAGACCCTGAGGATTTCAGGAATTTGAGGCTCCCAGACTTCAAGACAATCGGCACATTAAGGTGGTAAGGTTGTCAGCCCTACGCACCGGCCGCCTTTACCCCCCAGGAAATATTCCTGGTGCTCATCTCTGTTAGAGGCTGAGTCAACCCCCGGGCCATAGTGCAGTCCAAAGGATTATGTCAACGAAAAATTCCAATGACACCATCGAGAATCGAACCCGCGACCTTCCGGCTTGTAGCTCAGTGCCTCAACCAACTACGCCACCGCATGCCCCCGTCTAGCTCTGTAGGCTACACTAAAAGCTTTCGGCCGCTTTACGCTCCAGGAGAAGAACTTCCGACGAGAGACTGGATACTTTGGCTAGGGGAAAGAGTCTGGCCGGGGTGGGAATCAATTCTCTTTCGCCCATCCTGTGGCCAAGCAAAAGCAGAATGTCGGTGGGGTGAAATCGTTCGGGAAATAGTTCACCGGCCGAGATTATTGGGTTATTTAAAGATTTTTTTTTTATCCGCAGGGGTTATAAGGCATCATGTGTGGTGATAAGGTACGCTATGGCTGCGCGCGCACCTGCAACCGATAAGTTGTTTGCATTTGTGATTTTTTCCTTCGATGCCTGATGTATTTCAGAGAGACAGCATGTCTTTCTGTTCCACTGTGTACAATAAGGGGAACTGGAAGTAACAAAGTTATTGCTGTGCGTCCAGTATTTTGTCAGTCTTTTGTATGGACAATTTCTTAGGCAGTTTTGCTGTATTCACCCGTTCTCCTACACGTAGGAGAACGGGTGCAATACAGAAAAAGATTATACAGTATGCCAGAGACTGCCTGTACAGAAAAAAAGTGAACTCCTGATGATGAGCTCCCTGAAACTCGAAACATGTAGAGTGAAGGACTACTAACAGATTATAGATGTGATATTGCACTGAGTGGTCCAGTGTAAGGGAGCTGTTCTAACACGACAGGTTTAGTACTAGTGATAGTCTAGGGTCTGTGATGGTAATTGTGAAAACAAGACTTGTTGCAGACAGTTGTGTATGATAATCGACTGGGTAAGTGAAGAAGTATTTGGAGAAAGTTGCTAAATTGTGCGTAGAACCTGGCGGTTCAGTTTGTATTTTTAACACGACCTGTGAATTACTTGCATTTATAGCTTTACTTGTGTCTGAAGAGGAAGACAATGACAACTTGCTCTTATTCTGTTCTTTCAAGAATGCTTAAACTCAAATCACGTTTTTTCTACGCCTCACAGATTAATTTGTCTGTGTTGTACAACTGATGCAGACTAGTATGTTTTTTTATTTGCTACGTAAACAGGACCATAATTGTTCCTTTTATTTATTTGGGTTGGATACTTGATCTCCTTAAGTAAGGGATGTGTCGAGAATGGGGTGCCCACTTAAGTATTAGGGGAAATCTGCATAACTTCGAGATTCATCATTTGTTCTCCTCATCAAATATTCGGTTGACCAATTCAAAAGGAGGAAGTGGGTGGGGACAGTAGAAAGTATGTTGGATAAGAGAAATGCACACGGAGTTTTGGTGGGGAAACCAGAAAGAAAGGGAGAACTAAGAAGACCTAGGCATTGATGGAAGTTTAATATTAAATTGAACTGCATTCTGAAGGCGTGAGATACGGACAAGTGGCGGATTGTTTTGAACACCGTAGTCAGAACTTCGCTTTCCAAAAAATTCGGCGAATTTCTTGACTAGCTGATGACGTAATTAACTTTACAGTAAAGACTCAACCATAAGGCGACTAGAGTGTGCTCACAGTTACCGGTGGGAAGCTTCTATTCAGTACCAAGCGCGTGTGGTCGGATGGAAAACGAGCGTTCTGCAATCACAGCATAGCTTTCGTTGTATCGAGAACTGGAAACCTTGCAACTGTACGTACCCTCCATGCCCGTATGAAATAACATGTTCCATCTGCGTAGCTAAATGTTTGCGCAGCTGTATTTGCAATTGCGCGCGTAGCTGATATTCAGGTATTCCGTTGTTATTGAACGACAACCTGAATAGATCATAGTTGGCCTATATGGCATGGAATGAGAGGATGATTAAGCGGTAAGGAAGTGGCGTTGATGTAGAAATGAAGGGAAGCTGTCGTGCCTTAATGTACAGGGTGATTCATGAAGAAAGGTTGGTATTCTGGGAAGTGACAGTATCGGTCATCGTGAGAAAAAAAGTTTATACGAATATTTGTGTAATTCTGAATGGTTACCGAGATTAGAGCTACTTGAATCTACAAATAAAAATTATTGTGAATGGCAACAAAGAAAGATATTTTTATTGTTATTTTCACTTTAATTGTAATTCGTTGTTTAAGAGACATATTCGTTACACAGAAATTAAACTTTTTTTGGTCTCGGGATCGGTCGCAGTGACCCCATTCAGTGGCCACCAAGATCTCCTGACCTCACTCCGTTGGATTTTTGTTTGTGGAGTTGGATGAAGAGAGTGGGTTACAAAGCAAAGTTGGATACACCAGACCAATTGCTCGCTCGCTTTTTGGATGCTGCTGCATGCATAAAGAAATGTGAAGATCAACTCAGACGAACAACACGCGATCTTCACACACGAGTTACAAAGTGGACTGAGGTTGGCGGTAGGATTTTCGAACAATTATTGTGAACTGTAACAAATTTGTTATTTCCCTGCAACCAGTTTGTTATATGAACATTAAATTAAAATTAAAATTAAATTAGCAGTAAATAAATTTCTGTTTTCACACAGGGCTGGTGAACACTTTTGACGACGTTTGGTCTATAAATATCGAAGAAATACTTTCGCGTGCCAATGGGAATTTTCAAAAGCAAAATGATGTCTTGGAGTCTTCCATAATTATTATTATTAATTACTGCATTATTATCATTAATAAGTGTACAATTAATGCATATTATAATTATATTTCTAATAAAGGCCTACTCGAGTAATGCGATAAGGGAGAAATCTGGAAGTAACTGGCGCTGCTACTATTTCCTGTTTCAAAAGAATATTGTAAAACGTTCTGTCCAATGTCACGTATTCGCCCAGTTACCGCCAGCCAGCACCCCAATGATAAATATCCAGTCAACACTTCGCACCGCTCCCAATTTGTTTAAAAATGTTTCATTGCTATGTTATTCAGTAGCAAAGGTAATTCATACACAACCTCTATGCAGTAAGCTATGTGTAGCCTATACATACACATATTCTTGACATTATAGAGACGGTGGTCGGGCAAAGGCAATAAAAATCATAGCAGCGAATGTGGCGTGCCAAGGAAATCTTTCCGCATGCCAAAGGTTCGACAGCCCTGGTCTAACATCTCCCTCAGTCTGTATTGTCTGCGTGTTTCAAGAGGTCGTGTAGTCGCCATGACCGTTTTCTCGGACATACGTCCGGCCTTGAGGGACGGGAGAGTTTAGTCACTATAGGTGCTAGGCTACGAGTTGGGCGTCATCGGGTTTGACTACCGGTAGGTTTAAAAGTTTTGTCTTGTCTCTGAAATGACCAAACCGGCTTTTGGTTCCACCTAGCAACGTAACGGAAGTTCTTTCCTCGAGAAAAAGCTTCTTAGGCGTAGCTTTTACCACTCACTGCCATCTGGTGTTAAGCTTGAGAATGAGTGGAACTCTGTATCAGCGCCCCCTATATATTAAACTTTATATTTTACCTCCGTCCTTTGAGTCTTTGTCGACATAAAGACATTTCTTCGTTTCTTTGTAACTAGAACATTTTTCTTCAGTGCACGAGTCATTAAAGCATAAGTACTAACTCTGTGATAAAAGTTTATCGCATTTTCTTATCACGAAAACCAACTCTTTTGCTTGAAAAGCAGACTATTTCAAATATTTACAATTCAGTAAATCCTGTCGCATCTTTCAACATTGACCACTTTACAGTGCTTCAGTTTGTTAGATAAATAATCCCTTCTTGAATTAATAGCCACAGATCGTCGTCTCGCATCGTGTCCATAGCCTCTTCCAAATCGAGTTCTTATATCTTCTTCCTCGTCTTCCCGTCCTTTTTATCTTTCCTTCAATAACGTGATTTAGAAAGCAGTTCCTACCAAAATATCACCAATCCAGTCAGCGTTCCTTACAATATACTGTATGTGTGATATTCCTCTCCTCCTTGATTCTTTGTAACACTTCTTCCTTTCTCACACGATCGGTCCAAATGATCTCCTTCCTTCTCTAGGACCATATTTCAGAAGTCTCAAGTTAATTCTGATCCACGTTCCGAAGTATCCAATTTTCAGCAAAACATGCAGCTATGCTCTACGTATAGCATTTAAGTAGTTTCCTCCCTAAATTTAAGTAGCCGCTGATACGGACTTCACCATGAACGCAGTCGGGGTATGAAGTATGGTTACGTAATTAACACTTCTGATATTTTCTACTCAGCTACACACGCAACTGCAGTCTATCTGCGAAGCAGTGGTTCGTACAGCTGCCTCATTACGCTGCAGTCTACGTTCGGTCTCTTCCGGTGCTGCTGTGTGCTGCTTCTCTTCTCCAGTGTAAACTGTAGTTCGTCTCACTGCATGAGTGACTTCAGTTGCTCATCTCTCTTTTTCAATCCACCATGCTTCCTCGTAGTACTGTGGCTACACTAAATAGCTTTAACCCTTTAAGGACGAAACTGTATCCGTCTCTTTTAAAGACTCAGTTCGTACGGCGCTGTAAACACTCTCTGCCTCGGTTATAAAATGCGATAAGCTAATGCTGTAAAGAGAAATAATCCCTGCTTGTTCTGAGATCCACGCAAAACACATAAATGCATTGTGGGCTGAACACAGAATTTCTGAGTGTTAAAGCTGGTGGTACATAAAGTAAGTCTTAGGCTGTAAAAGATTAAATCATTTGGTGACTTCTGGTTGTGTCCTGTACGAGCATTTTTACTGATGCTGAGCGGTAGGCCGAATCAGTAACAAATCTGATATTTTAGGTTCTTGTAACAAGGAACATATGGGCCGTGACAATGTGTCTTCTGCCATGTGGCTGTCAGCACCACACGTGTTCACCTACGGGCCGTGCACAGTAAGGTGCATGCTGCTTCGAATAGCGCACAACCTCACCCCTGCCAGACCCTTAGCTTTGTAGCGATATACATATATACGTGCATTAAGTATATACATGTACATAATTGTTTGTACAATTTGAAATATTTCATGACCCTGCGCTGATGCTTCAATATGAGCAAGAAACCAACAATTGCTTACGAAAGTATATGAATTTGTTACCGTATAATTACTGTAAACATCGTACTTGTTTCTGTCACCTAGTGTGGCCATCTTCAGGAAGGTGTTTTTTCGAAGGGTGCATTACAAACATAACCAAGCCAATCACACCCATTGGCTTGGTTGTGTTTGTTATATATCCTTCATAAAAATTCTTCCCTGAAGATGGTCACAAAAGGGTGACCGAAACAAGTAGGATATTTACAGTGATTATACGGTAAAAAATTCATATACTTTCATATACACTTGTTGTTTTAATTCTCTTAATTGTTTATAAGTTCGCTACACACACTAATAAATAGTATGCTTCTTATAGTTCAGCGTAAAATGTATAAACTACGTAAGTCGAACGAACGCCTCTGGACAGGTCTGGACCTCCTTGCCTTTGCAAGCATTTTCGCAGCTCCATAACTTGAAAACCCTGCAGTATCCATTTACCTTAAATTTTAAATTGCAGCAAACCACAGTTAAACCTGCAGGTGTGTAGGCTGTATGTCTTAAAGGTATAAAGTTCAGCATCTGTTTTCGTGCAGTCTGTATTTCCTCGCAACTCGGTGCGGTGTGCTACCACCTATGGGGCAATTAGTAAACTAGGAGCCTGACTAACCACTGCGGCCATGTTGTGAGCTCCAAAACTGGCAGAGTGAAAAACAAAATCGATAGTCAATCTCATAAAAAGTCTCTCTGGCATCTAATTTTCTTTGAAGCATTCGTTATAATCAGAGAGATGGCGCGCATTGCGAATACATACCTACATCAGTCATGCATACCTAAAAACATACGTACATAGCTTACGTACATACGTACAATTATACAGACACACACATATACATGTATACGTACATACATACATACATACATACGTACATACGTAATCCATACACACATACATACGTAATCCACACATACATACATACATACATACATACATACGTACGTACATACATACGTATATACGTAATCCATACATATGTAATCCATACACACATGCATACATACATACATACATACCTACATACGTATATACGTACATACGTACATACTTATATACATACATACATACGTACATACATACATACTTATATACATACATACATACGTACATACATACGTAATCCACACATACATACATACGTACATACATACATATATACGTATATACGTAATCCATACATACGTAATCCATACAAACATGCATACATACATACATACCTACATACGTATATACGTACATACATACATACATACGTACATAACTACATACGTAATCCATAGACACATGCATACATACATAAATACCTACATACGTATATACGTACATACATACTTACATACGTAATCCATACACACATACATACATACGTACGTACATACATACGTAATTCATACATACATACATACATACATACGTACCTACATACGTAATCCATACACACATACATACATACGTACACACGCACATACATACATACATACACACATACATACATACATGCATAAATAAATACACACATACATATATACGTACATACATACATACATACGTGCATACATACATACATACATACATACATACATACATACACACATATATACATACATACATACATACATACATACATACGTACGTACGTACGTACGTACATACATACGTAGTCTGTCTGAAACTTTCGTGCAGTGGGTTAGTAGAGGAGTGGGATGTGGACTGGTGGCGCACCCCTCCAGTTCTCCTCATTCAACAGGACGCAGGAGTCGTTCATTAAGAGTCCGACCGCTCTAGGAGAAGGCCAGAATTTGTGCGTTACTTTTTTTGTGGAACCCGTTTTCGAGCATTGTGAAAATGGAGATCGATCAACAGCTTGAACAAAGGATTATAATCAAGTTTCTTGTGAAACTGGGCAAGAATGACTCAGAAATTCATCAACTTTGCAATAGGTTTATGTAGAGTATGGCCTAAAGGAAAGAACTGTTTTCAAGTGGGTCGAGTGTTTTCGGGAAGGCCGTGAAGACCCCAAGGATGATGCAAGGTCAGAACGCCCCTGCACCTCAAGTGGTAATGAAAACACCGATCGTGTGCGGTCTCTCATGCTCAATGATCGCCGATTGACTGTTAGAATGATAGCAGAAGTACTTGGTTTGGGAGAGTCGTCCGTTCACACGATTTTGACGGAACATTTGGAAATGAAAAAGGTTTGCGCCAAGATTGTACCGAAACTGCTCATTCCTGAGCAAAGGTTGCGACGGAAAGAGTGTTGCGCCGACTGGAAAACCTCAGACGAAAGGGATGAATTTTTGGAAAGGATCATCACAGGCGAAGAATTGTGGATCTATGAGTACGACATCAAGCTGAAGTCGCAGAGCAAAGCGGACTGTAATTTGTACATTTAAATACACACCTAATAGGAATAAATTGTTCTAAAATTGTTGTAATTAACAGGTGAAAGTGGGTGTTGGTTTTGCTTTTCTTATAATTTACTAAAGTTTTCTCTTTAACAACCGTAATTTTGCAGGCACTAACCTATAAAAAGCCTTTAAATTCAGAACGTGACAAGCTTTTAGGCTTTGTTCCAATTACTTGCGTTCAATAAATGTGGCGACGAAACTTCGTTTTCATTAAGCAATATCATATATGAGCTGTCAATATATCGATGGTTCGGTTTGTCAAAAAATCCCAGCACATTTCATCCTCTTCACATGGACTTAGCAAACTTCTTACCGCAAAGTAGGAAACCTGTATTTTGACGTCAAAAATCAAAGCCCGCTTCGATTGATGGTCAATGCGTCTGCCTGTTAGGGTGACGAGACCCACCCGGGGCTCAGGACGGACTCACTACTGCTGACCTTCCGTTTTGCGTTGTCCTCAGTGTGAATGGCACTTGTATGGCTGTTCACACAAGGCACAGTCTTTGTTGTGCGAAGATTGGTCAGCAAATTGTGTATGGAACACTAGTTCAAGTAAGACTGGACAGGGAAGTGTGAAGATTGGAAGAGGATTTAGACAAGGATGCTGTTGTCACCGATTCTATTCAACTTGTACAACGAGTACCTTACCAAGGAAGCAGTTGAAGAGTTCGGAGACTTCAAAATACAACAATTAATTGAGTAAGGCGAAATAAGCAGATGACCTTTTGGTACCGGCTTATAAAGAAGCGGTGCTACAGGGCATGATTGGTAGACTGAACGAAATTGGAAGATGAAGTGGAATTGAAGTGAATGTGGGAAAAACTAAGGCGATGAGAATCTCAAATCAACCGTCGCAAATAAATATTGTGGTACACCAAAAACATTCGGAGAATTTGGAATATTTCATCTGCCTTGGAAGATCTAGACGTGAAATTCAGTCCAGGTTTGCTACGGAAAGAGCAGCATTCAGTAAGAAGTAGGGTCTCTTCACCGGCAAACTGGACTTAAATTTAAGGAAGAAAGTAGTAAATTGTTTCATTTGGAGCATAGCTGTTGGTTGTTTCTGAAATTTGGACAGTTGGGAAAATAGATAAGAAATAACTGGTGAGTTTTGAACTGTAGTGCTGGAGAAGGATGGAGAAGATCAGTTGGACAGATCGTGTGAAAAATGGAAAAGTGTTACATAGAGTCAAGGAGGAAGGGAAAGAAAATTTTAGTATGATGTCTGCTTGTGTTCTGAATAACTGTGTAATTACATCACATTCACACGGTATTTTGAGGGTCATCTCCAACATTTCGCTTAAGATAAACTCTGCCGGTCCATGTCTACGACAGAAATCGTCAGTCATGTTACTGTTCTCTAGATACGTGCAAGGGGGTTTTTTTTGGGGTGGGGGCTACAGGCCGGAAGGTTTCGGGTTAGTTTCCCGATGGGTTCATTTTGGTTTTTTATTCTTTTAATCCTTCCCGACGCACTATGGCCCTGGGGTCGATTCAGCATCTGCTGGGTGTAAAGGCTAACAGTCTTACCAACTCATATGCCGATTGTCTAGAAATTGTGATAGCCTCAACCTCCCGGAGCCGACAGGGCATTTCCAGGTATGTTATGGGAGAGCGTGAACTTTTTTACCTGGTGTTTGGAGGCATCATCAAATAATATTTTACACAAAGTGCAGAAGAGAACGGAACTTCTCAATGCTCGTGTTAGGCATGTACATACAATGGTATGTGGTATTGAGTGCGAATCACAAACGTTTGTTCAAAGAAAAGCGCTAAGAGGTCTTATTACGAATGGGGAGCTGATAAGTCCTTAGCCCGACCTAATTCCCGATGTCGTAGGACGGAATAGATAGTGTCGTTGGTAAGAGGGGTCTATTCATGTGCCGAATTACAGGTCTTTTCTTGCTACAGAGGCTGAAAGGAAGCATGTCAGGCGACGCGAACGATTTCAACAACAGGGAGACGCGAGCTTGTCATCAAGTTTTTTTTTTCTGCAAGGTAAGGCACCGAAGGAAATTCACGCCATTCTGAAAGTAACATTAGGGGAACACGTACCACCGTATGCCACCGTCAAAAACTGGGTGACCCAGTTTAAACGTGGTGATTTTTCCACCTGTGATGCGCCTCGTCCTGGACGATCCAAAACAGTGACCACTCCGCAGATTATTGATCAAATTCACGAGCTGATCTTGGAAGACCGCCGGATTTCGGCTAAATCAATAACTGAGAAACTGGGCATCTCACGTGAGCGGGTTGGGTCCATCATTCATGAAGATTTGGACATGCGGAAGCTCTCCGCGTAGTGGGTACCGAAATGCCTGAACGCCGATCAAAAACGTCAACGGTGCCAGTCGTCTGATCAAATTTTGGAATTTTTTCTGCGCGATCCAAATGATTTCCTTTCGCGATTGTTGACCATGGACGAAACCTGGTTGTATCAGTATGACCCGGAGACAAAGCAACAATCAATGGAGTGGCGGCATAGCGGCTCACCCCGTCCCAAAAAATTCCGTGTCGAAAAATCCACTGGAAAATTTCTCGCCTCGATTTTTTGGGATCAAGACGGCATCCTCCTCATTGATTATCTTCAAAAGGGCTAAACTATCAACGCGGAGTATTAATCATCTCTGCTGGTGCAATTGAAGGACATTTTGCAGGAAAAACGCGGCGGGAACGTCACCGAGAGGGTCTTGTTCTTACACGACAATGTCCCGGCTAACCGGGCACTTGCAACCCAGAAGAAACTTGCCTACCTGGGCTTCCAATGTCTTGATCAACCACCTTATTCTCCGGATCTGACCCCGTCAGACTACCACATGTCTCCTGGACTGAAAAAACAATTGTAAGGTACTCGGAAGGTCCTGCGACCGGCCATTTCGACACAGGTTTTTCTTGGTTTCCCTGTGTCCATAAGCAAATGCTGTGATGGTTCCCAAGATTCCAAGTTGCCACTACATGCTTTTCATGTAGCCCTCCCGACTTAAATCTAGTAGTAACCAATTTCAATTTTTGTTTACATGTAAAATAACCACTGCCACCCGGTAACAACCCAATTGCAGTAAATAAATAAATATATATAATATATTTTTCGTCCGACGCGGAGGTCATTGCTGCCGCGGACACCTGGTTGGACGGACAACACTCTGATTTTTTTTATTGGCTTGTAAAAGCTAGAGTAAGGGCTAAGAAGTTTATTGAGCTTCGTGGGGAGTATGGTGAATAAATCCCGAGTTTGTTCGCTGTAGCTTGTTTCCTTCCTGGTCGGGCTAAGTACTTATCAGCACCCTCTCGTACACAAACCGGACTACTGACAAAATGGCCAGGGTACCCCTTCGTTTCAAGTCTCGTCCTTATCCAAGAATACCGAAGCCAGATACAGTATTGCTGAAACAAAAGGTCACACATTTCGTGAGCATCGTACACTGAAATGTCGTGATGTGTCGCGCACGAAAGCCGAGCTGACTTGCATTGATCAAATTCCTTTCTTTTGTGCACCTTTGAACTATTATTAGAGACTTTTCCCGAAGAATTCGCAAGTAGCAGACAAAAGGCTGATCGAACGTATATTTTTAGGAAATTTACTGTCTCTGCCGGTCTGGAAATAGTTATTACTTTTCCCATGTCTAGAACGATGGAATACGGACACCCGAATGCCGTGACTTAAATAGATGCATTGTATATTACAAAAATCTTATGATTAGTGCCTGAGGATTAAGTTTGAAATTCTGTCAATTCCCTAAGCCTTTCTCAGTTTTGGAGGTCGTTAGTTGGGCACGTCACATGGTCTTACTGTAAGAGCGGTATTGTTATTGTTACTCATTGTTTCGGGTAGAGCGTAGATTCTAGCCTCCATCGGGCCGTCATGGGCTGCGTCGCACTGATCACGACTTGTGAATTAGTCTTCCAAGCAGTTGCCAGTTAATTTGGCGTTATGTAACGGATGGAATTTTGGGCCTAAGAGACCATGAACTGCGGTTCGTAATTTTGGCCCAGCCCTCATGGAAACGGACTTTGCAATAGGTCGATCAGAGGGCTTCGAATGAGTACCTTTCTTCTCACCGTTCACGTGCGTTTCTTCGAGTCACTCCCAATTACGTACCATTTTACCTGCTTGATCCCAAGTTTCTTGCTAGAATGTTCTTAATCCTCGTTTCTGCCCTAGCAAGGTATCGAACTAGGGACGTTCTGTACTTGGAACCACATATAAGCTTTCCTTGTCGCCAGCCTGCATGCCGAGGTACGAAAAGCTGTAGACACCCCGGCCGTTCTGCACCTTACTTAAAATCCTTCCAAATTTGTGAATTTCTCTACAGAGCTCACATAACCCAAAAATGGAATATGATTGACTTAGCGGAAAATGATTGGTAGGTGACCAGAGTCTGCATGTCAGAGGACATCTGACCGTCGGACATTTTCATCAGCCACAACATCGAGCACGTCTTCATTGGCCACTGGAGAGTTGAAGAAAGTCTTTTGTCTCTCACCTGCTGTTACAAAATTGGCCCGTAGCATTAAGACCCAGTTCCAATGCTAACTGAACGACTAACACATAGCAAATGGCTCAGAAATATCAGCGCCAATGCAACTTTTATTTTACCGTTCGTATGCGTCTGCCTGTTCCTTTGTAATGCACCTGTTTAGGTGTACAATAAAAGTAATTAATTAGCAAGAAATGTTAGTCATAGAGAGCGTAACATTTAGGGCGCGGTCTGGTCTTCGTCATATGGATCCATTCTTTAACCGTCGGTCGCGTTTTTAGGCGCGTTCGCAAACTTGCGAAAAGCGACTATTAGCTTCATCATGTTTGTCCGTCAGTCTATCCGTCGGTCCTTCTGTCTGTCCGCATGGAACAACGCGGCTCCCACAGGACAGATTTTCATGAAATTTTATATTTGGGGATTTTTTCTTAAGTCTGTCGAAAAAATTAGAGGTTCATTAAAACGTGACAAGCATAACGGGTACTTTACAGTAATTTACTTTGATCATATCTAGCTCGGTTCTTCTTAGAATGAAAAATATTTCAGACGAAAGTTATAGAGAAACTTCGAGACACAAATTTTATGTTCAATATTTTTTTTTTCGAAAATCATGCCGTTTATGAGATAATGTGGAAAAATATTGTAGAGCGGGGCAAGCCACAAATAACAATATGGGGTTATCGCATAGCATGCTTGATACATAAGGCTAAAAACACACAGTCAGAATACGTAATATGTATTGCTTTTCCACTGTAACACTGGTTGCACGAAAGCGCCTAAATATTACTTTTATACGGACATTGTCTGTTTTTTGACGTTTTGCTGACCGTGCATCTCTGTGTATTTATCTCAGTAATTAACCAACATGATGCACAAAATTTTTGTTTTACAATAAGTTTATTTCATGCTTCTACATGTGCTCGAAACATGTAGAGGCATGAAATAAACTTATTGTAAAACAAAAATTCTGTGCATCAAGTTGGTTAATTACTGAGATAAATTGTCTCGTTTGTTATTTTTCACAATTGTGCATATGTGGCGGAATGTTTCTAATATTATTACAACCTGCTACGGTACTTGTTTGTAAAATTCATTATTTATATGTCTGCCTTTTAATTTGTTTAATTTATCGCTCATGCATTACCTCACCCCTTCACTCCGTCCAAATTATTTACTTTGCATTATTGCCCAACAATTTCAAGGTATATTCACAGTCTAGCGACATTACAAAATTCTTACTCGTAGACTTGTTCAATGGATACTAAATAGCATGACTGCACATTTTCCCCTTGACTATGCATTGTGTAAATCAGACTCATAAGCATGGCAAATTTTTAACAATTCCTGTGGATCGGTATCGATTTCTATAGATTACTACTGCTATAGATATCTGCTAGTAACCAGAGTAGTCATAAATGTACGTACGTCTTCATGTAATTGCGTATTAAATTTTTACGGGCAGGTTTTAGTTAAATCCCACTAATGTGAACTTTTTTTGACAATCCATTGAATGGGAGCTAACATCCGTGCGAACAGACAAGTCAGCAGACACATCACGAATTAATAGGCGCTTCTCGTAATTTTGCACACGCGCCTAAAAAAGGAAACTCTGCGTAAATAATAGCCAGATGAGTTAAGTTTCTGTAGAATAGCAGAATACGTAACGAAGAAATTATGTTATTTGTCTCAAAATTATTTTCTGTAGGCCTAATATTGCTAGTAGAATTTACAAACTCATAATTATAAAATTCGATTGGTCATGTAGAACGAATAAAAAGTGTCAAAACTATGCAAAATGTTTAAAGAGACAACCTGGAGAAGCAAAATGAAATGGGATACAAGCATGAGGGACAGCAAGTGAAACTTACAAGGGTCGTGTCCTGGATTCATCTGACTGAGGTGTGATCGATTGGTGGTATCACATGGTTGCAGTGCACACATTTTTTGCTATGTCCATGTTTATGGCTAGTCCTTGGTTTTGCTTCACTCGCAGGTGAAATCATTTAACGACAGGCCGTGTGAAGTTCAGTTAATTAGAAGTGACACTAACACGTGCATTGCCCACAGGTCTACTGTGACATAGTGAGAGGTATTCAGAATCTGTCGTTAACTACATCGCCAAATTAAATACGAGTATATATGCAATGTTAATGTAATGTTATGTCGATGCACGCTACAGTGAGGTCACGAGATTCACAGACAAATGGTCGCGGGTTTTCGTATGAGGTTAGTATCCCCTGGTGACACAAATTGTGTACTTGTTTAGCCGTTCGGGAGTTTGAGGTGCAATGTACGGTTTATCTACAGAAACGGACGAAAAATTGTACTTGCAATGCAAAGTTCTATGCCGATGTAACTGTGGCCGGTAACTAGTTTTGTGTTGAAGTATAAGTGAGTCGGTCTGACGTTCTGAAGAGCGTCACTGGGCGGGTGACAAGGCTGTTAAATTTGTTACAAAATTATGTTCTTATTTTACGGGACCTAAACCCCTGTTGGTAGGTGTTTTGAAGTGCATCACACACATATAAAAACACACACACAGTATATTGTCCGACCCTTGTATCGGTTGTTGGAGTGTGGTTTTGTAGTATATCTGTGAGTTTAGCGGCATTGATTTTTTATAATACATCTGTGAATTTAGTGGCACTAACATTATGTAGTATGTGAGTTTATTGGCACTAATATTGTATAGTATGCGAATTTAGTGGCACTAACGTTATGTAGTATGTGAATTTAGTGGCACTAATATTATGTAGTATGTGAGTTTATTGGCACTAATATTGTATAGTATGCGAATTTAGTGGCACTAACGTTATGTAGTATGTGAATTTAGTGGCACTAACATTATGTAGTATGTGAGTTTATTGGCACTAATATTGTATAGTATGCGAATTTAGTGGCACTAACGTTATGTAGTATGTGAATTTAGTGG
>Ga0136643_10007130_pt1 | contig 16121 bp, 4 predicted proteins | sample TergutLab28metaG_FD_96883 | JGI IMG/M metagenome (GOLD analysis project Ga0136643, IMG submission 96883) | Labiotermes labralis P1 segment gut microbial communities from Petit-Saut dam, French Guiana - Lab288 P1 (version 3) (version 3) | ecosystem: Host-associated > Arthropoda: Insects >... | reverse complement strand
CAACAACAACAATCGTCGCCACCATTGTCCTTGTTTGCTGCTGCTGATGACGATGATAATTATGATGATGATGATGATGATGATGATGATGACGACGACGACGACTATGAGGCGACTGGAAGGCGACAACGAATGCGACCAAAAAGCAGCCAGTGAAATGTCACTGTGAGCGAGGATTATGGCTAAGATCAGAGAATGCTCAGCAGGAAATGTACCGACTTTGTCTGACTAATTTTTCTGATTGAAGTCCCTATCCAATTAAATTAGCTTAAAAGGGAACGAAGAAAAAACTTCACTACTTCAATCAAATTAATGCAGTCTCTTTGATCCAAAAGAGCAACTGCAGCTCACATTCTGTATACAAAGTTATGGTTCAACTACCTTAAATCCAGCTGAAGAAATAAACAAAAAATGTGGCACAGTAGACTTGCATTGGTGTTCAAACTCCCTCACGTAACTGTGAAAGACCTGGTATATTCGCAGCCAATTACGATTTAATGCGCTTAAGCAAAAATGCTACACCACTTAATGTTAGTCTAAAGTAGTCTTGTGATAATACACGCAGTTTTCCTATCATCCTCTTCCAACTATGTCCCTTATTCTAGTGGTTCCTAACGTCTCTACTTCCTACGGCATTTTTTTTAAAGAAATGAAAGTTTTAGAAGTGTGCCACTATTTATTCCGTTGGAAAGGGTTAACCATGAAATAGTGTTTATTTGTGCAATGTTTACTTATGTTCGCTGATGCATCAGTATATAGCAAAGTAATGCGGGTATAATGAGATCAGTAAATATTACACATATACGTAGGACACTTTATGATTACCTCTGTGTATATTATATTAGTACATTAATATTTATAAGAAGTATCATGCCGCGGCAGCAATATACGATAATGAGGGGCACGCATACTTCTTTCTGTATTGAAGTCTCGACCTTTCACTCAAATGCACATCGCGCATGGTCATTAAGTGAAGCCTTTATTTAAAAAGTTCCACAAAGGGCTTTAACGTGTAATAACGAAGAAATGTGTATAGCCTGTGCTAACTGCAGCTAGAAATGAGAAATACCACATTTCCAGTTAGCTACTGAGGGAAATTTCGCAAGTTTCTGTTCTCCTTTAATAAAAGAAGACATATGACTGGCAGAGACGACAATTGACTTATTTTTTCATAAGATCGATAATTATCGTGGCAGTTAGCTAATATTAAAGCAAAAATATGCTGATCAACACAATAGTCCCCTTAAAATAGCAAATCTTAATATTAGATAAACCGCTACGTTTTTAGAAGTTCTGTGAGTCGAATGCGACTGTACGCAACACAACCGACACGTTGTGATAGGTCACTTCCTGTTGACTTCGCCCAAGTAGTGCGATCAATGTAAGTGTGTGCAGAAAGAACGTCTACGCAGCAAACGCTTATGTTTATTTCTATTCCACTATACATGTGCATTTATGTCCTGTTTCAGAATATAAGCGTTCAAACAAGACTCGGCGCAAAGTAAATCAATCAATCTAAATGTTCCGGTCACAAAATGTTAATCCATACAGTTCTGATTCCACTCTCTCCCATGATGATCAAGAGGTTGTGAAATATTCTAGCATAACGCGAGACCGTCTTAACCAAAGGTGTCGGCACCAGACCATTCTTCGCGAAACATGGAAGAGTCTGGAAAACGTGTTATCAGCTCTGACAAATTAGCATTAACGCAGTATATAATCTAAATAATATTCAATAACTTTGTGAATTATTTGAGTCTCACACCGTTGCGATTATCACAGGTAACGTGTCGACTACAGTCGGCCGTTATCGATTACTGTAGCCAAAAATATATTAGTATAAATTAGTATCGACACTACTCGACAAGTAATGATTAGTATCGATTACCAGCGATGGCTCACGTATTTCGGTGCTGCAAAGAGTGATTATCCACCGGTAATATCTCAAATGGCTGGTCCCAGTGGCCGCGCGGTCTAAGGCGTAAGTCTGTGGCCGCTCGCCTGCTGAGATCGTGGGTTCGAAGAACACCGGGGACACGGATATTTGTCTGTTGTGAGTGTTGTGTTGTGTTGTCAGGTAGAGGTCTCTGCGACGAGCTGATCACTCGTCCAGAGAAGTCCTACCGACTGTGATGCGTCGTTGTGCGTGATCTAGAAACCTCAAGAATGAGGAGGCCGTGGCCCGCATTGAGCCGCAGCACCCCAGGGAATATATATATATCGACTGAATAATGGCTAGGTTTAACTTCAAGAAGGGTAAGTACAACCATCCGTTTGTTCATCATTCTTCCTATCATAAGTATTGTTTCCGACACAGGGTGCAGCTTCTTAAGAGAAAGTCGAATTTTGATTGTAGACCTACATTTTCAAGTTCACTTTTAGGTTTGGTATAAAAAAAACCAATACATGTCCATCAAACGCAACGTTTGATACAGAACCACGAAACAGCTACAAGTTTCAGTTGTTAATTATTTTGATAATAATTTTTTTTATATTCACGAATTACTGAATGTTACAATTGTTACAACCCGGAAGGTCGCGGGTTCGATTCCCGATGGTGTAATTTGAATTTTTTGTTGATATAATCCTTCCGGCCGCACTATGGCCCTGAGGTCGACTCGGCATCTAACAGAAATAAGTACCATGAATATTTCCTGTGGGTAAAGGCAGCCGGTGCGTTGGACTGACAGCCTTACCACCTTCATGTGCCGAATGTCTTGAAATCTGGGAGTCTCAAATTCGTGGAAAACTCAGGGCCCGTCCAGCCCTTTAATGGAATTGCTTTACCATTTAAAATGTTTAAACCTCTAAGTTATTTATTATTACTTGCATTATTGCATACTACATCTTCTTAGAAAATCTTACACAGCCGGTAACAGCTTAATAGTAAACCGAAACGTACTTATTTTAGGTTCTGTGTATCAAAAGTATGCGTACTGTGTCTGACGCTACTTATTGGTTCTTTATGTATTTAGTATGCCGATCCCAGTGGCAGTGCGGTCTAAGGCGTGGGTCTGCAAACGCTCAATGACTGGTACTGCGGGTTCGAATCCCGCCGGGAGCATGGATGCTTATAGTGACTCTATTGTGTTGTCAGGTAGAGGTCTCTGTATCAGGCTGATTACTCTTCCAGAGGAGTCTTACCGAGTGTGGTGTGTCTGGTCGTGATTGTGAAGCCCCGATAATGAGTTCCTGGCCCATTAGTGGCTGTTGTGCCATGGAGGAAAAAGTACATGTAATAAAAGTTTTAAGTCACATTAACTTCAAATTCAGTAATTATTGTGTGCGACGAAAAGCTCAAAATGTCATGACTCGATTGGTTAACTAAACCTGCAATCATGATAGCAGTAAAATTAACACAGTTTTCTCATCCTTCTAGGAACACTAGCCTATTTTAAATGGTGACCTAATTACGTAAACACGACACCAGGATGGCTGCACTCCGACTTGGCACAAGTCCGCGTGGTTGAATCAGCCTCAAGCGCTTCCTGTGCGAACGCATAACTCAAATAAAGCACTGCGTCAGAAGATGGCTCTGTGTTTGTAACTTACCACATATTTCCACTACCATCACTTCTAATTACCACACAACCGTCAGGTAAATTTATTTATTACTGATGTGTCTAAACTAAGTTCAACGTACCATCGCCAACTCTGCAGTTGCACAGCAAGATTATATCCATAAAACAACCTAGAACTCAGTCTATTCGAGACACGGTGCATGTATTTCCCTACATAGCAATTGCTGATCAATCTTTCTGGCGGAAGAATGCTGTGTTTTCTGTGAAGTACGAACTAAATCTTCATACTTAACATACAAAATTTTAGTCTTCAAAATATTATACAGCTCCCTACCGGTTTTTGTAAAATATAATTCTTTTATTGCAGCTGTTTTTCTGAAATAACTGAGCTTATTAACATCTCTTTGATTTGTCGTTTTTCTACTTAAACTAATCCCCGAATAGCGAATTTTACAACTTTTCTGCACATAACCTTTCAAATTTTCTGACCACACACATTGTCGCTCAGCTCCGTCCTGATCCTGCTCGCAAGCTGTCAGCAAAACTCTCTGACATATACCATTGATGTGTGTAGAGTGAAAACCCCCTGATGATGGACAGAGGAACTGTCCGAAACATGTAGAGATTGATTCCAAAAATAAATTTGAGAAATCGGTACATCTAGTTGGATTTATTATAAGAATTCCCGTAAACATGTTAACACATTTTACAACAGTAAAGGAATAACTCAGTCATTAATATCTTAATAGAAGAATAAGAAATTCATAGGAAATAACAACTGTTAATTTCTGAGCTACAATTCTGGCTTCTGCGACGTGATTATGCACATTACGTAACTTTTTTACGAGTATTCTCCTTACGGAAATAAAATCCGTATTCCTCTAGACGACTGTTGCAGGAAAAGGATGGAAATGGTATGAGATCGGGAAATTCGACCGAGTGGTGAATATTCTCAGGCTGCTCCATATGTCTTGGAATTAATGTCAACTTGTTAAATAAGGCACGCCTCCTTAATGGTTATTGCTCCAGGGTACGAAGTATAAGTAACATGGAACAATATTGTAATGGTAAAGGATAGCGTCCTTAATTACATTGTATATCATTCCTTTGATCCGAGTATCTGAATATACAAACACACAAACACCAACTTTGTGCTTATCGATTTTAAATTCAAGTCTTTATTTTAAATAATCTTTTAAATTTACACTAAAACAGCTCGAAGTTGCATTTACAGATCTTACTCCTTACCGAGGGACCGCGGTGGCACAGTGGTTAAGGTGCTGTGCTACAAATCGGAAGGTCGCTGGTTCGATCCCAGCTGGTGTCGGTGGATTTTTCATTGATATAAATCCTTCCGATCACATTTTGGCCCTGGGGTCGACTCAGCCTCTAACAGAAATGAGTACAAGGAGTATTTATTTCCTGGGGGTAAAGGCGGCCGGTGCGTAAGGCTGACAACCTGCCACCCTCCTGTGCCTTTGTTACGAAATCTGGGAACCTTAACTTCCTGGAACCCTCTGGGCCTGTCCACGCCTGCACTGGGAGTGCTTTATCTTTAGCTTTACTCCTTACCGAATATTAACCTCTGAATAAGAAATCAACGGCAGTAAAATGACAGATGACGTCGATGATTGAATATTTCAGGTCTTTTCAGAGTAAACACAACTTACGTAAAAATCGAAGGATAAATATTTATTTACGATACTGATGGTGCCTAATAAATACGACAGCATGCGTACGGGAAATTAAAAACCAAGTGATTTTAGAACACTTTTCCAGGATTTTTTTATAACCGTTAAAACTGACTGTTTCAATAGAAAACAATGGAGATCCACAAGTTCCACCTGCAGATAGAAAACTGGTGGTACGTATAACAACCACCACCTGAACACGTATTAAAGTGCGACATATATAACTGAAATAGTACAAATACAATGGGAAAAACTTCAGTACACACTAGATGAAAATCTAAAAGTAGAACAGCTTCTCTAACAAATAAAGAGCCTTTATAATTCTACATGTACAAGAAAAAAAAATAAAAACGTTTAAACTGCATGTCTTGCCGTCCTGTAAAACTCCAGGACTCACATATTGATTTGGGACAATTAGGCAATACTGTTTCCTACCTTAGGGCGAACTGTCATTCCTAATGTGCCCAAATTAATTAAACGACTTCCCATCTTTCTATCTGAAGCCGAAACACATCCAATTTCCGAAACTGTACCTTAATATTTTGCGATTTCTGTAACACTAGACGATATAGAAAATCCAAAATTCTGTAATCCTAAATGTAACAAGCCAATATAAAAATTCTATTCATCTTAATTAACAATTATTCCACCAAACTCCTTTCTTGGATTGAATTTTTTAAGTCTTTGTGTCTTTTAAGGAGACAAAAAAATGTTTATGATACACGGACAAACTTAATGAACACATGTCAAGAACGGGCATAAAAGACGGCACTAAAATTATTTGCGAACGTTTTGTTAAAATTATTTTATAAATAAAAATGTACTACAAATATTTAAAATGTTTAACGGAAGCAATAATATGCTGGGTGTCAGAAAACTTCGGTATTTCGATTTGACAGCTTCCGAGAACACACGTCAGTGTTATTAATAGAGAAACGCTGATAGTAGGCAATCCGAATTTTCTATTTTCGCAAAAAAAAAATCGCGCAAAGCGGGTGATAGATGCCAAAAATCTGTGTAGTATATCGATTGAAACTGCAAAAACGAGTAAAAAAATATAATTCTGAAAATATTCATGAACGCTTTCAACACTGGTTTAAAGCAATAAAATTGATTCTACTTACGCAATCGACTCCTTCGTTGAATTTATTGGCTAACTGTATATTATGTTCTGAGTCTCGTTTACGGAGCAGCAGCAACAGAATAACACACGAAGCCGTTCAGTTACCAAGGTTAATACTCGCAACATTAATTCCAATCAAATGAGCCGACCTGTGACCATCAGAAAAAACAGCACTGCCTGATGGATGATTCTAAATGTTTCCTGCATAATTGTGTGCTAACTTTTTGGGACAAACAGAGCAAAATACACCTGGTTTCTTGATTCTAAATGGGTCACTGTAACCACTTTACCGAATTTCAGAGTTTTCTTTCACTAGCTCTAACAAACGTGGAATCGGACCGACAAAACGTTTAAAGTAAAAACGTTCAAAGCATACGAAGCTAGGCCAAGGTCAATGCAATGGCGCTAAGCATTCTGTAATAATGGTATCAGTGACAAAATCTGAAAACAAGAGCTATGCTTAAGAGAAAATTCCGCGAAAATTTTGTTAATTCGAAAACAAGCCGAAACAAAGAGCTGGTGGAGATCATAATGTAGTTAGCTAATGCAAAGTTCTCGTACTTAAATGTAATATTACCAGTTTGCGTAACAACGTTTATTTATTATAAACTTAAGTACCTTACTCAATTATTATACCAACTACTGCACATATATAATATTTATAAAATTTACACATTAAAACATTAAAACGCTCCGACATGTTTCGGTCCTAGGACCATCATCAGGGAGCCATAGCGTCCTTGCTAAAGTTACACTATAAAAAGTCACATTAATTTCGCTGTACCAGTTGGGTATTGTGGCAGCATGCCGTGTTGTATAATGTTATGTTGCGAAGAGTGCCCTGTCGGGGCTTTTTAATGTTTTAATGTGTAAATTTTATATATGTGCAGTAGTTGGTATAATAATTGAGTAAATCAACAACATGCACGGTGTAACAACGAAAAAAAATTAAGTACCTTAATTTCTTACAGTTTCAGAAGTACCGACCAGATATAAACAGAACGGAGGTAGGACACAGGCAGAACACAGAACACATACAGGGTACAGATATTGTTTGTTTCTCTCTAATATTTGGTACTAACTTCACTCTGCACATCTCTTCACAGTCTACCAATATATACATGATTTTGGTGGAAACATGTGAGGTGAGAGACAGTCTGAGAGACCTAGACGTCAATGGGAGGATAATATTAAGAGGTATAATAAATAAATAGAGTGGAAGGCGTAGACTAAATGGCATCTGCTTAAGGATACAGACTGTTGACAGGCTATTTCTAAATCTGTAATGAGATTATGGGTTCTATAAGACTTTAGGAATCTTTGGGTTATGGGAAGAGCTACTAGTTTCTGAAGTAGGACTCTACTCCATTGACTTAATCACTTTACAATTTACAATTAATGTCATATGGTGTTTTAATCGGATTCGAACTTCTGCTACAACACGAAATATTACGAAAGAGAATGTCCGTGCGTTGTGCATTTCGCATTTTCCAATATCAGTACCGATATACGGAGCAACAACAGGCAGATAAATTTCTTAAAACTCGCATTCAAATCGTCATCTCTTTCCCACAGGTGCAGAAAGACGGGCATCGGATTCGTACAATAAAAAGAACTAGCGGTCCACATTCAATCCGTACTAACGACTTCACGCAAGCTGGCTCTTCAATATAGGGTACTCCTACGCGGCGTCCGCCACGTAGGACGTTATGAATCAAAGCCGAAGGCCTGCAAGGTACGCAAGTGAATCACACACTGTTTACGAAGGAAACTACTACACAACGAACAGGGAATGCTGGGTTCCAACCCTGTCACAGAACTGATTGTGTATGCATAATTCTATACAGTATTTCAGAAACATTTGGGACGTCAATATAAATTTAATGGCAGTGGCAAAGATATTCTGATGGTGATTAGTAAGTAAACCAGAGATCTTAATAGTGTATAGAGAAGAACCACGCCTATATCTTAGTAAACCCAGGGGTTATTATGACGAAGCGATTACTGGAACTCTCCAGTGATATTCACTGCCAACACTGACAACTTGACGTGCTCTGATTTACATTGGCAGCACTGGAACCCTGACGTACTTTGCTTTTTACAGTGGCAACGGGGCCGCCGAGGGCTGGTTTGGACTCCAGAGAAAAACTTTTTTCGGGCCCACTAGTAAGGGGACGCTTACTGGCACAGCACATGGAGTGATCTGCTAAGGTAGCAGCAACGGATAAGGAAAAAAACAGAATAGAGAGCGTCGTATGCAAGATGGCCGCTAGCCGCAAGTGCGGCCATCATGACAATTCACTGCCTGATTTTATCTGATACTAAGCAGAAAGACAAAAGCATATGCAACATATTCGGGCCCGGAAATTTGTGCTGGCTCCCCCCCTCTCCACTTTAGTTTATGCACTAACTGCACCGGTAACTTGATGTGTCTTGGTTTAACACCGACCACACAGGTAAAGAGACGTGCCTTCCTTCATCTCACAGGCACATCATAGGATAAAGACTTGAAACAGAACGACCTGCGCTATTTTTTTTCTAGTTGACACACTCGGCCTTCGCTACACATGACCGACTGTTAAACAACACAATGTTATAGCACATAAACATTCAACCAAATACACGTATATTCAATCTAATCATCTGAAACAAAGCAGTAATTTATTCAACTGTCCTTCGGTGATTTACAGAGATCGTAGAAGTTTCCTAATGACGTACGTGCTGTTTGTTTTTTCAAGCTAAAAATTAAATACGCTTACTAATGTACTGAACAGCTAATACAGCAAATCGTGTGCACTCTGTAAACATATCGAAATTTTATCGTGTTCGGTCCATAGGTCTCAACTAATTAAAGTTCCATCTGTTGTTTTTATAACTTCTCATTTTGCCATTTACTCATTCGCCTAGTTAAATAAAGTAGTTAAACAAGCACTATAACCTGCGTGTTCCATGCAGTATATTTCATAGATGTTAATGAAGTTGGATGCAAATAGTAAAGTTAATCATAAACTGAGGATTGGGGAACGAGCATAACCAGACTTAAATAAGCACTAAATACGAGTACAACAGTACATATTCCTTAAACAAACCGTCGTACAAAACTGTCTTATTTAAATGGGCAATAACAGTTACATAAACGAGATAAACTTTACTATTACTTACCCAGATTTAAAAACAAGATCACCGAAATATTCAGTACATAAAGCTGTAGCCTTCTTAAATGCGCTAAGTGTAATACGTTGTAATAGGTCTATAAATTGTAACTTTTAAACGAATAACACACAGATAGAACACATACAGGGCACAGATATCGTTTGTTTCTCTCTAATATATGGTACTAATTTCACACTGCACACCTCTTCACAGTCTACCAATACATGCAGGATTTTGGTGGAAACATCTACATAACGCTGTAGCCTTCTTAAATGCGCTAAGTGTAATACGATGTAATAGGTCTACAAATTGTAACTTTTAAACGAATAAGACACGCTCTGAGTTGTAATGCAAACCCCTCATCTGACTGTACCCTTAACTACAAGCAGTTACTGTTATAATCGTACTTTTGCTACGAGACACAGTGTCACTGACAGAATGCAGCAGACACCAAATAAAGATTAAAAACTAATGATCTAATAATCCAACTTTATAAAATGGCACAATTAAGAGGTAATGAAACGCAGTAATTTAGAATTAAGGTCTTAATTTGAAAACAAACCGAGAATTCCCCTAACATTCGTAGAGAACACATGCGCCGGGGGGGAGGGGGTGAAGTAAGAAAAACAGGGAACATGTTTGTCGTGGATTTGTCTTTTTAACATACCTTTATCATCTGCATAGGCCGAACGACTTCTGAACCTCAAAGAAAGCAGATGGTACCTCCCTCAAAACAATACACATATGAGGAAGAGAACAAAACAATAAACATTTCCCCTAAAACCAATGGCAAGAGGTGACAAACTTTTCAACTTAATCACGCCGGTACGCTAAAAATGCGTATTGCGAAGAATTATACGTAATAAAATGTTTACTGTGTTAATAATTCGTAAGCTATATTTAACGTCCAACAACTGTTACTCCCATAAAGGATCATGTTATTGGACTAGCCATCCATCGGAAGACGCCTTTTGCATATAAAAGTCGCTTACCCTGAGCCCAATTCACACGTTACAGTTTTCCTAGAGTTCGATCAGTAAAGTTTCATGTAAATTGTGGTTTTAATTTAGGCTCGATATATTTGATTAATTTTATTATATTTTTACCTCATTTTTGTTTTTTCTTCCTTTGTTAAGTAATTATGCAGTATGTTTGTATTTGTGTGTTGTTGCTTTTGAGTGGTCAGTTCGTAACCGGTCTAGTGCCCACGGTTACCACAGACAGAACGTCCATTGGTCTACTCTCACACATATGAAATCTTTACGGCAGTTCAAAATAGCGACTTAACTGAATACACAGGTTATACACCTAACATTCCTAGAATAAACGCAAAACTAACAGTCTAAGGACAGTCTAAGATAGAAATGTATTCGATAAATTTTGACAAATACCGACTGAAGCGTACTGATGTGTTCTTTTATCCTAACTATATGAAAAGATATTTTGTTTGTTTCTACAGAAACGGCACAATGACAGAGAAGAGAAAAAAAATTTATGTCGATAATGCTAATCAGAATAACTGTGAACACCCTAAAGGTAAAATATAATATACACTCTCCATTCAGCTAAACCAACTATACCAACCTCCAAATTCCACTGGCCCAAATACCATAACAATTTTGATACGGTTATTTGGAGCGTCTTAACATCAACATGGTGTACTTCTTTTCGGCATAAGTTACATTAGTGTGCGGTAACGTGACAAGTGTACGGTTCCTCTTCCCTGGGAATTAAAAGCATGGTTTGTATTCTAAGTAATTACAAGAAATTAAACAATTTGTGTATAATATTCACGCATATGAACTGCGCAAGATTACACAACTTTCCATTTTAAGCGAAAATTTAGACTAATGCTTCGTATTTTACTGCTATACTCGCTGAACACTAATTTAATCTTAGCACCTGCCATAAAATGGCGCCATTATATTCTACAGGATTATATTCAAGTAGGACGGCCTATCCGCCGAGAATGCTCGTCGTCTGGCAAAAAAATAGTTAAGACATTTTTTCACGAAGGCAACATTATTATTTCATTAGACTACAGCTGCTAAGTCTCACTGGAGTTATTTCTGGCGTTGCGCTCCCTTTCCTGGAATGTTAAATTGCAGTGCAATTTGACACATTTTTATAAAGATAGAAGAAACATTGTTTGATGTTAGCCTAGTGTAAAGATAAAATAAAACATAACTTTTTTATATTTGTGGTTCCATGCATCGTAATTCAAGGTTGAAGAAATCCAACAAGTTGCAACTGTATTCAGATATTTATTTATTGCTAAATTATTATACATGTTTCGGGCGTCCATCGCACTCATCATCAGGAGTACATAAAACTGTAGTTGCAGCCTCTGGTACAGATCATACTATCTGGGAAGCATGTTTCCCAGATAGTATGATCTGTACCATAGTCAGCAACTACAGTTTTATGTACTCCTGATGATGGGTGCGATGGACGCCCGAAACATGTATAATAATTGAGCAGTAAATAAATATCTGAATACAGCTGCATCTTGTTGGATTTTTTCAACCTAAAACATCACTGTATACCACGTTCACTTTTGTTGCTAAAGGGAACACTTAACTTCCTGAATGGAAATAAATCAAACTAATGTTACAAACGTGGTGTTTGTGTGGGTGTCTGCCTGGGACTTAAACCGTTTCACAGTTAGAATCAGTTGACCCACTGACGATTGGTAACCACCCCAACATACTACTAAAATTTTTTTTTAGTCAATAACATACAGCAAACGCACGATCTTGTGAGGTCATAGTGACGCGGACTGGACCTAGCGCACAATACGTAAACTAGCAAATTACGTCCAGGCTTTCTCGTTTGAGAAATGTGCAAATAATAGTGAATATACTAAACCTTTCATTTAAAATTATGTTGGACAGGTAAAACTGATAAATCACTGGTAAGGGGGGGGGGAGAGAATATTAAGTTCGATGTGAAAACACACGTTACATATTTTGTAGTTAGAAATTGGGGGGTCAAAGGTCGATATGGTCTCAGTGGTAATCGAGAGGTTGATATGTAAAATCCATGAATCCTGAGAAAACCAAATGCACAAACATCTGCAATTCTGTCGACTAATCCTACTCCCACGTCCACGAAGTCTAAGGCCGCGTGACCCCTGAGCAATGCAGCCAAAACTGCACCAGATGGGAAAGGGTGTAGTCTACTGTCGAGCGCCTTAAAATGGGCCCAATCAGCTAACCCAGACAGAAGAGCCTGTTAGTCTATAGGCATTAAGGTTGCAATCCCACCATCAGACTTACCCTGCGAAAGGCCAGAAACCTACCAGGGGACATCTTAAAACTACTAAGGAAACCTTCAAAAAGAAAAGGAAGGACTAACTTCGCCTTGAGGGTTAAAGAACTGCCACTTCAGATTTGATGATGATGATGATGATGATGATGATGATAAGTCCCAAATTACAATACTGTGAATGTACGAATATGTATCAAATTTAATGCGATCTTTATTAAATTTTCTGGTTTTCATTTCGACAACTCTTAATGCTACAATCTTCTGGATTTTGACACAGTGTAGACTTCGAGGTCCGTGCAGACTTTTCTCAAGGCCGATGTGCGCCAACAAGACTACATAATATTAGTAATCAGACGAACACTATCTGAGATTAATATTATTTTAGCGTGCTTTGAATATATCAAATAAATATATCAAGAATAGTTTAAATAATTATACGGAATATTGGGAAAACAAAACCCAATACAAGAGATGAGGATTACGGAAACTTGATTTCTGTGTAGTTGCAGGAAAATTAGAATGCGATTCTCGGTGTTTCAGTTCCTTCGAAATAAACAATTCTGAGACTTGAAAGAGATTATTTCTAAAGCCTACTATAACGTGCGATAAGTTGCATTACATACACACATACACATACACACACACACACACACGCGCGCATACACACACACTATATGCGCAAATATAAAGCCGTTAAGCTTGAGGTACGCCTGGGTTCCATTTTAAATTTTACCGCCTGTAGACCTATATGTACTAAATGTGTATTAGATACTAACATACGTATATTTCTGAACATGACAATCTCGAAACATGATTTTGTTTTTTAAAACTACTGGCTTCTGATATGTGATGCCACCTAGTCTGGTACACGTGTACATACACTTATCAGACGAAAATATATCACATACTTAAAGACAGTAACCTTCAGAGTCCGCACTGTGATAACCTTAAAACTCACATAATAAGTTGTCCCAGTCTGTCCAAATTTTAAACTTCGCCCTCAGTGCCTTTGCATTCAAAACCGACAGTAATTATTAATTACAATTTAGGTTTTCCTCTCTTCCGGAAGTTGCGCAGAGTCAAGTGATAGTTTGTTCCCGACGTTTCGGGACAGCGTGTCCCTCCCATCTTCAAGGTTCACGATGACAAAAAAGATCTAGACCGATGACTATGGGAGCAACACAATATACCGAACCGTCGATAAGACTACCAACCTACGTCGCGAAACATCCGAAAAGAGCTAAAATCCAAACTACAAGGCGGCGGAAGCCTGAAGTTATACTACGACCTATTTTATTGAAAGGCGCTAATTATACTGAATATTACATGGACAAACTTACACAGGATAACATTAAGATCATCTTGGTTACAAGGCTTTTTCAGTTCATATTCACAGCTGCAAGTTCGGACTGCGAGATGGCAACGGTAGCCGAAACATGAGATTTTGCACATAAATACCAATAAACACCTCACCATTTCTGTACCGTACGTAACGATCTGCCAGCAATACTTTCACTAAGTCAGTAAACTAGAAACAAGGCCGATACCTGAACTGTATGCAACTATGTAGCAAATATTGTACACGCTTTTGTAGCCATTGTGAGAGAAAACTGCACGGACACATCAGCGCCATTAAAACTGCAACACGAGCAACAAATTTCGCATAATTGCAGTCTATCATGGCGCCATGTGGAAATCGTCCATAACGATGTCGAACTTGGCAGGAACATCCACTGTGAATGTGACAATCACAGAGCTATCACAACTGCAGCAGCAGACGATTATGTAGCGCTGTGATATTGAATATGAGCATAAAATTAGATTAACTATTGTCCGTGTACTGGCCCACAAGTACAAGCGATTTCACTCAGCCCTGAATCGTAACAGGTAGATTAAATATAACTTCATGATGTGCCCTGTAATAAATCGCATTACATATTACACTACGGAAGTTACTGCAATTATAATTACAGTACGCGTCGTGCTAATTTGAAGGAAATTGTTCATACATATAGTAACAATTAATGGGATTTTATATTACACACGGAATCCCACACCCGTTTAATTGCAACAGGAAATTTCTCTTATGTTTGCAATTTCCAGCGACAACATATGAGTCGTCCGCACGAGGTAATAAATTAATGCAAACCCCATTTTGGTGGAATTGCATAACACGTTAAGTGGACGGTAAAATTCTGCATGTCATTACCCGATCGCCGTTGGTAATGCTAACGGTAAGAAAATGTTACACCCCCGACACGGAGTTCGGTTCTGGGCGGACGGAATTCGCAAGGAGATTCCGATATTACCTTATATGAAACAGAAATGAAATACAAGCTTACATATCACAGTCCTTCTCCTTTTAGTTCCATGTATGCTTGTCGAACTATACAAATCATCTAATTATTGTTACTTCAGTAGTCTTACGTAGAAATACATCAAATCAAGCCAATCACAGCGAAATTAACATAATCTATACTTATAAATTTTCCCATTTTGTTATATTAAAAAGTGTTTTTATAAAAGAAAGATGTCTGTTTCAATTATTGCGACAGTTGAATCCACTAAAGAAGGCGTTAAATTAGGCATGCTCCAATCCCGGGCAACTAAATTTTGTACGGTGACACCTGATACGTTCGCCATCATTACTGCACTTCAGTTTCCCCGGTGTTGCAGTCTACGTGCACAGAGCAGATAGCGACAGGCAACAGTGAGGTTCGAGGTTTACTCCAGGGTTCGATTTCCTCGGTCTGGAACTTGTTTTATATCACCCTTCTGGGACCTAGAGTTTTGAGCTGGTTCTAAATCTTTTGGGAAAATTGTGAGCTCGCACAATATGCTATTTACACCACAATGCATATGACAGTACATAGTTAACCGTTGAAGACTAAAATGTTTTTAGTTCGTACTTCATGGCGTATAAGATGTGCTGACATTTGAAAGCTCAGTCGGCGAGAGTTGTACATATAAATATTTGACATTTATTGTAAGATTCTACGGAATATATAGGTACACTGCGTCCATAAAATGTCAAGTTCATGGACATAAACCCTGAGATACACGTAGCAATCATGATGTTGCGAAGGGTTTAGGTACTACTAAAATGAAAGAATTCCATTAAAATTGTGCTTATATACAAGCACAATCTTTGTTCTGGGAAACTAGGCGCAATTGATACTTTAAACCCTTAACAGACGTAGGTTACTCAGAAAGTAAGTACCGTCTGCGCATATCTCTCGCGCATCCTCGAGACTGTCACTTTGCGCATGTGCAGTGACTTCCTCTATCAATTGAGAAGCCACAGACGCCATTTCGTGAAATAAGTGTTATGTTTATGTTTGTTCCTGTGCTTTAAACATGTTT
>Ga0136643_10007127_pt1 | contig 16123 bp, 7 predicted proteins | sample TergutLab28metaG_FD_96883 | JGI IMG/M metagenome (GOLD analysis project Ga0136643, IMG submission 96883) | Labiotermes labralis P1 segment gut microbial communities from Petit-Saut dam, French Guiana - Lab288 P1 (version 3) (version 3) | ecosystem: Host-associated > Arthropoda: Insects >... | reverse complement strand
TGGCCATTATCTCCGTAACCGTTCAACTTTGGATATAGGTGTTTTGGGTTATATCGGTATACTTTAACATAAAGAACACTCTCCCGAAGTCTGGCACATTCCTCCTGGGACACCCTGTATATAATAATATTTTAAAAACACAAAATTTAAATGAAACAAGAAGGATATTAAACAAGCAGCACCATCACTCGTGAGATATCAAGATTCATTTGATTTTGTAAAAATTCACAGCAACTTAAAGAATAGGAAGGTTAAATTCCCAGTAGACACCAAAATGCGTGATCTTTTTATTTATTAAACGGCCATGTTTCTGTCGAGCTTTAGTGTACTTAGGAACATTATAAACAAATAGTTACGGTAATATAAAATAGTAACTGATACAGGTGAATTCAGAGGGTGTGTATGTCATTACACGTCATGTCACGTACACAGTAAAATGCTTATAGTGTTAATTGCCGTATTCAATACCGATGGCCACTATTTCACATCCTTAGGCAGTTGAAACCAGTCCACGCCCTCACAACTTACGTCTCCAAAACTAATTGTACTCGCAAACCCCATGTGTGTCCAGAGGAGGGCCGGCGTATTATAATTTTATAATTATGCATAGTAGGCTATAAGTTTTGGATTTCTAATAATGGCCTCCTCGTGGAATGCGATAAGGAAGAAAATGTAACTGGAGCTGCTACTGTTTCCTGTTTAAAAATAAGATAATAAAACCTTTGTTCAATGTCATGCTTTCGCCCAGTCACCGCCAGGTCGGCGTTGCAATAGTAAATTTACAGTGACCGTTCCTGTTTTATGTAAAACGTGTAATCCCAGCATTATTTGGTATAAATAATATTTAACACACAGTACCTACGCAGGTATATATATATATATATATATATTCTTCACAATATGGAGACGCTGGTCGGGAAAAAAGAAATAAGGTATGAGACAGCAATGAATGCAGCGTGCCGATGAAATCTTTCCTTCTGCCATTTTGGGCACATGTCATAATTCTGCAAGCCCTGGGCTAGTTGTTTCAGGTAGTTCTCCCTTCTGGGTTTACCAAATGGCATGCTTATTACACATCTCGTTTCCGCTGCCCATATTACACGCCACACAAAATTTTCAGCCTTGTTTCAGTGGCTTGAATAACAATTGTATATTTCTTCCCTCTGTGACATTCTCTTACCCCTCCGTTTTTTTTTGACAGGCCTATATCATTCTCAAATACCTCACCCTATAATCGTCCCTTGATAGACAAGAACTAACATAAATTCCATATCACAAATATAACACATATTTTATAGAGTTATTTTCCAGCATTTAATAAAAAGTAATTAAATAAGCCATATAATTCTGTTTCAAGATGAGCAAGCCTTCTTACAAAAAATAATTTTTACTGAAGATGAATTTGTTAAAAAAAGACAGCAAATACCAAAATAACATTCTAACCGTTGTCTAGCTAGTTCAGCGTGCAGGGCAAAAGTCACTTGACAAGTTGCCGTAAATTACGGTTTTGTACTCTCGAAATCTATGGGTGTCCAAACCAGTACGTCTCTTGCTTTAAACTACTGCCAAAAATAACGAGAAGTATGATGCGTTATTTTACCCATATTTTAAACGCCCGTAGTCGTATAAAACGTGACGTAGTAGCGTCTGTCAGTAGCTAAGCATACATGAATTGAACTTCGCAATAAACAAGCCACTCTGCCTGTGTTCACATCAGGCAAATTCGTCGCTGTGCTGTAAACATATATTTACAGTGCTGAAACAAAGTCTTGGCGTCAACAGAGTTGAAGATGATTGCGTGGATGAAAGAGTCTTTACAGGGTGACCAATAAAAAACACAAGGGATTCTATCGAAAGGACAGACTGCAGCTTCTTTCCTGGTGCAATGATGTCACATTTAGAACAGTAAACTTTTCGATAAATAGTGAGAGGGCAGTACAATTAAACCCGGACTCTTCTTATTGGAGCTGAAAATAAATAACGCAGAATAATTATAATAAAACGAACTAGATGCACTAATTTCTCAAATTTATTTTTAGAATAAAACTCTTCATATTTAAGACAGTTCCTCTGTCCATCATCAGGCGGTTTTCGCTGTACACATAGCAATGTATATGACCTACAGGTTTGCTGACAGTTTGCGAGCAAGCTGCCAACAAATCTGTATGACATATACCATTGCTGTGTGTACAGTGAAAACCGCCTGATGATGGACAGAGGAACTGTCTGAAACATGTAGAGTTTTATTCTAAAAATAAATTTGAGAAATTGATGCATCTAGTTGGTTTTATAATAAGAATTTTTCACGATGCACGGTTACCTGAACGTCAAAAAAACCCAGAATATGTGAGCCGTAAGCTTATTTTTTGACAGAATCCCGAATTACGCGGAACAAAGCTTCTGAATATTGACGAAGTCTAATTCTTCATGACGTATAAGTAATCTTCAAACGACGCGTTGTAGGATTATGAATAGTACCTGAGCCAACAGCCATCCCTTCATTTGAATTACTTTCATTTCAAACTAATGTCTCATAAAAATTTTATAGACAGTAGGACCTATCGTTTAGAACATAAGTGTAAAATGTGCCGCAAGAAACACTGCATTGCACTCTTTCATTACCGCACGCGATACGAACTCGAAAAAACGGAATAATAACTCATTTACGGCATTCCTCCAAGTACCGGTCTTCGTTACACTGCGAACTAAGCAGGTGGTTGTAAAATTTTAAGCCAGTTAGCTGTTACGAAGTAGGGATAGAGAGAAACTGTGTCATTAGAATCGAAAAACACATTCAGTACAATAAAATATGTAAAATACGTATGCAACAATCATACAGATAGTTCACGTCTTCTAACCAGTCTAATTAATTATGTTTTTTCTAATAGAAGGAAACTTTTACCTTCCTCAAGAACAATATATTAACTTTTCTGCTTAATTAAGAACACATGCATACGTTTTAGAGATAATTAACCCTATATACGTGTAATACCTGTAATAAATAGTATTTAATTTCTACAAATAAAAGTCGTTTTAGTTTAGCATATATTTATCATAAAGGGGACGTTTAGCACTACGTTATTACGTTCCGTTCACTTCTTTAACTTTGATTAGGCAGAGCATAGACAATAATACAATTAAATATATTACATGTGCGTTTCACTGTATTAAATATGTCAAAGTTGAAATTCGAACATTCGATTCATTCTTTCCTAGTCAATATTTTTGTTTGATCGACAATTAAAAGGTCTTGAAAAATGCTACATTTTTCAGCTCATGTAAGTCACTTTAGTATGAATTTCCCTGATAAAAGAATAAAGGTTACAATAATTAATATTATGTTTAGAGGTACTGTGAAATAAAGTGAAATGCCAACTTGATACAACTAGGTATTTATATTGATGTATTCTTAACTCGACATGTTTCGGGTATATACGCCCATCAACAAGAGCATTAGATGTTGAGTTGCAGCTTATGGTTTTCTGCACCGAGTTTTTGGATGGCTGGTGGTCTTGAGAGCCTTTGCGGCCCTCAAGACCACCAGCCATCCAAAAACTCGGCGCAGGAAACCATAAGCTGCAACTCAACACCTAATGCTCTTGCTGATGGGCGTATGTACCCGAAACTTGTCGAGCTAAGAATACATCAATAAAATTACCTACTTTCATCAAGTTGGCATTTCACTTTATTTCATGAGGAAAATGCACGGTCAAACAACCCTCAAGTACTGTGAAAGTTTGTGGGCCTACGGCAGAGCGTTCGCTCTTCACTGTGCTATTCCACGTTAGGCACGTAGCAGGTTTGGCAGGTAAAAGCAAAACGTAGGCACACAGTATGGTAGTCCGAAATCCTAAAGAGAAAAGGCAGTTAAATAAGCGTATGTTTATATACGGGCATAAGATTACGACTCAGTGACATGAGCCGGTTAAGCATTAGTCCAACTAAATCTCTTGTTAATGACGTCAAGAACCCTGAATCTCTTTGAAAAACGATGAGTTTACTGCTGCCAATAAATACAGAAGAATGAGAGTGCTGTTACGAATATGCGATTAGGCTAAAGTCAGGTTAGGTCTCAGTGTAAATTATTCCTCTTTAGGGTCCCGTATAATAGCAATAAACTTGCGTCACATATTTTCTTCCGGGATTCGACTTGAATAATATTATGTTATTGTATTTTTATTAAGAATAGAGGATTGGATGGTACAGTGGAACGCGTTTCTTGGAAAAAGAAAACTAGTGTTTATTAAACATTTTAAATTAAATATAGATAAAAAGTTTAGTGCAACAAAAAACACCTTTTAAAGTTGAACTCTAAAGTAATATAGGGCGAGCACGTCGTTGTGATAACCCTAATAATAGTTACGATAACATGCTGTAATCTGTGTTCAGCTGTCAACGTAATAACGACAGTAACTATAACGGGCAAGGAATAACGAAACAAACGCTCTCTGTGAGTGAAAGAAAATCGCCAAGTGTTATGAAGAGATCAATAAACAGACCGCGTCAGTAAAGTTTCTGTTGTAACAAATATGATGAAATCTGCAGGAAAGTTCAATAAACATATTGCTTGGGTTTACAATGCTATGTCATGTGTTTTACCTCTTACGCCGTAAACGTACCGAAAATATAAATCTTATTGAATTTTTTTTATATTACGTAGTTATATCAGAAAACATCCATTTCCCAATCATTTTCATTTCTATCGTGCATCCTCCGTCAGTATATTTCAGTTTCAGCTTCTATTTTCTTCTCTACTTTCCATGGAGCCAACACAGTTTATCTCTTCCTGTGGGGCTTTCTCGTTTGCTTTCTATGTGTTTTATCATTGTGGTTTCGTTATTACTTTGTGAAAATTCGTCTTCTTTCCTAGCCTTTATTCATTCTCCTATTCCATATATTTCTTAGAACACTCTATCTCTATCTCTCATTTCACCCACACCCCACCTCCCCACATTACTCTTGGTAGTTCAGAATTTTCCAGCTCCATGCGATGGTCTCAGGTGTTTTAGATGAGGAATGAAATGGCTCAGATTTAGCACAACAATGGCAGAACATAACGAGAAGCCTGGGAACCGTTCTCATCTTTGTGAATTTCCACAAGAAAATGGGAAGCAGTGAATTTCAAAAGGGCTTACACCGTTCTTTTTTATTTTAAATGAGTAAAAAGTTAGGAGGAGGCAATGGAGTCTTCATGCAGCCTGAGGTACAACTTATCTACAGTGATGTCGGTGTTCTTAGATGTTTGTACATGTCGGTTTCCCTAATTTTTCAACAAGGCTCGCCCACATCCCTGGACTGTTTTTCATCTGCTTGCACAATTTCCATCCCTTCGTGGAAAACGAAAGTAGTTTGTCATTATGAGTTACACACTGTCAAGAGTAAGGATGTTTTGTCTTACGCTGATGTGCTATTATCTCTTGCGAGAGAAACAAACCAAAATTTTAACCTTGTGGGCAGCACAAACATTAGGAAAACCTACAAATTCCAACAAAATTTGACACGGCACAAAGTTTTTATTGTTTAATTTCTTAGATAATCTTCCACTGCTCAGCACATAGCTTATTACGTAATGTAAATTTTGGCTAGAATCATAAAAGCTATTACTTTACAAAATATTTTCTATTATATTTTAATTCAATAACGAGGAGTTTAATGATCTATACGCCTCACCCAACATTTTTCGGGTAAAAAAAATCGAGAAGAATGAGATGTGCTGGGTATGTAGCGCGTATGGGGGAGAGGAGATGGTTTTACAGAGTTTTGGTGGGGAAACCGGAGGGAAAAAGCCCACTTGGAAGACCCAGGCGTAGATGGGATGATAATATTAAGATCGATCTTCAGAAGGTATGGACTGTATTGAGCTAGCTCAGGATACGGACAGGAGGCGAGCACTTGTGAATGCGGGAATGAACATTCGGGTTCCATAAATTGCGGGGAATTTCTTGACTAGCCGAGAACCGGTTAGCTTTTCAAGAAGAACTCTGCACCATGGAGTAAGTAAGGAAGTATTTTAACTTGCTTTACATTTATATTTGCCATTTTTATTTACTCTAACGTCGCAAATATTCCTGTCCTAAAGTTATGCTACACTGCATATCTCAAAGGTAAGGTCTGAAGAGGGAGATCCTGTGTAATTGCGACTTTCTCACAACAGTGTTGATACAGTTTAGAATCTCCTGAGATATGGCGCTGTGTCAGTTGGTGTACAGTTACTGTTGCTTGAAGGGCGCTTCTTGCCAGGTACAAGTGGACTAATCTGAAGTGAGAAATGATCTACTTATTTTCATTTCCTTCAAATTTCGTTATGGATTAGATACTTATATGAGTCTAAGTAACTCGACACATGTTGCAGTTGGGCGGAGCATAATTGCTTCTAGTCATTCAGCAACAGTCCAAACCACACAATCACAACGCCTGAAATTTTACACGTTCAGTTTATTACTTCTTACTACATGTTTCGGTCATTCGCTTGACCATCATGAGGTAAAACAAATGCAAGTACAAAACTTGCTACATATGAGGCCTCCCCTTCACAATCAGTCTACTAAAATGTATTAAATATTAATCCCTATTTTGGGAATTAATTGGGCTAATTTGAAGTTAACTTATTTTTTAATTAATGGGATAATATTTTGTTAAAAATAATACTGGAACGTCTTTAATTGGCCAAATGTTTACTTCGTATGAACTTTAGAATAATTAAGAAACACCCTGTACTTACGAAGCGAGGGAAACTCAATTTGATTAAGGACACATCATGTAATGTAGTGTTACGTATGCTATTAGTATGTATTCGTAGATAACTAAAATAAATTCTGAGATATAAATTTCTTATTTTGGATACTTTGATTCCCAAACTCGTTCAGAGTGAATGACTACAGAACCCGAGAGTTTCTGATCATGGGTTATTTTATTGTGTTAGTCATCTCAAAGCGGACATGTCAGTAATGTATCGAAACTTTGTGTTCCTTCTGAAGAAGAAAGGGATTTTTAATTTGTCTGTTAGTCGGCTGTACAACCTTTGTTTTAAACTTATATTGTTTATTACTCTGCAATTTTTTTTTATAAATTTTCATACCACAGTTTGCTGAATTTATTTGGAGAAAAAGAATTACTCTTTGATATTATAACATTTGCCGAGCAACTAGTTGCTAAATTCTGTAGCCTACGTGAATTTTAACAGAATCTGCGTTCAGCATATTTCGGAAAGACGTTTTATCGATAGACCTAATATTAGAATTATAGAATATAAGTAGAAATAAAATTTTTATTTTTCTTTGATGCGTCTCGGCACTTATTAATACGCCCTTAGCGACCAAGTGTAGGATGGATGACCTGGATTCGATTCACGACAGGAGAGGTATTTCGTCTTCGTCAGCATTGCCAGACCAAGCGTAGGCTCGTGAATTATTCCTCACATCTAGGAATTTTACCTGTAAATAATGCGAAGTGTGAAGATGATCTAAATTTTTCCTCCAGTGCCGAGTTAAAAAATGTTTTGTGGAATTATACCTCCGTGCACCCTAAATCTTTTCGTAGTTAACTGCTTAAGCCCACAGAAAGATTTTATTCCTAACAAAAGTAACTGTAGGAAGGATACTTCGATACGAAGCACACCAAGCCACTGCTCCACAACACATTCCTACACAACATGATATGCTGCCACAACACCTCGTTTGCAAATACGAATTGAATTGTGAATACTGTAATATAACTTTAACAAGGAACAAAGCTCCCTGATGATGATCTGACAAGATCGAAACATGTCGGAGTGTTTTAAAATGTTTTAAAAGTGTTTTATGTGAAATTATATGTACATTCGTTGGTTGATAAATTGAAGTGTTTCTACAAAATTACACGGTGCTACAATAAGATTTGTAGGAAGGACTTTTTTTTTGCCCTCTCCAAGTGTGACTCTAGTGTGTTGCTCTCTGCAATATAGCACATTCACACGGATGCTACTGCAGGAGGCTACAACTTTTCAGATAAATACGAAACTTATAAGAAATCCCCACAAGTAACACTTTATCGAGCAACACCTTTCGAAAGTCTGCAACTGGCTACCACACTGTGCGATATCACATCATAGAAGACGCTAATCCTCACCACGTCTCTCAGTGTTTCATTCCATAATCCTAATTATATGTGTAGGCCTGCTGAGAGGCAGAAAAAAATTTTTTTCAAGGATCCTCTTATTTCCAATTGTCAAAACTCGCCCAACACAAAAATTATTTACATAATTCTCTTAGCTATAAGTACGTAAGGCTTGGCCTAATATTCGAAATCACACAATATATGAAGAGAATAAAGTTTCCACACAAAGAGTTCCATGTATAGTGGGATTCATGCTGACACTTTCCAGCAGATATTTCTTACATTGACTGCATTTTACCTGGCTTCTCATAGTGGCTCATTATATATTAAAAATATGCTTATTGCATGAAGTTTGGGTCTCATTACTGCATACAACGCTCGGCTGAATGTGTCTGTCCTGTCCTTCAGTGTTTAGTAAGCTAACCATAAGAGCTAATTTATATGTAGATTAAATTTAAAATTGAACCTTCAGCACAGAGCGGCGAAGGAATGGTCGGAGTGACAGAAAGCAGATGTATGTACAGTCCTGTAAATGAAGAATGTGTCCTCACTTTCTAAATTTAAAAGTACACGAAACATTTTTTTAATACTCGAGGCACGTTATTGCTGCTACCAGATATAAAATTTTAATTGCAATAATTATTTTGTGGAGCGTCCTCAACCAATTTTGTGTACGTCCGTCCGCTTGTCACAATTCGAGAACCGCTAAACGAATATTCATGAATTTGTATGTTATGAAACTTACTAAAATTTGGTAACGCTTAATAATTTTGGTTAAAAGGGACAAAATAAGGAACAGTTCACATTAAGACCCGCATGCTTCCCAGCGTGAGTCCCCAGTTAGTCCCGCTTCATTCTCTAAATGTTTATCGGAGTGAAAAAATTTAGGAAGCAGCCTTGTAGAAGGAAAAGACGCACGTCTCGGGTACAGCACAGTAATGTAGTAATTCCTGTGACTTTGTGTTTGATTAAACGAGAGCGCCGGCATTACAGTCGTACGTACAATGAGGGTACGTTCCTTTTTATGTTACAATCATGTTAACTCTTTGCGTGATTTCAGGCTTCCGCAGTAAAGTAGCTGAGAACTGCATTCTTGCGGATTATTATGCAGCGAGTAGCGGTAATTTCTTCCCGAAGTTTCGGGCCAATTGGATTCTTGACCCCTGAAGCTTGTGCCGATAGGATTCCTCTAAAAGTCGGTGAGAAATTTCCACTACTTGCTGCAAAACAATCCGTAAGAGCGCAGTTCTCGTGTTGATTTCATGTAATGAAACATCGCTCCGTTAGTTGTTTTACCGACATAGGAGAAGGGCGGCGCGTAAACAACGGACGTCACGTAACGAAGAACGTGAAGACTGAAGGAACCCAAACATAATACCAACAAAACCGCAGAAAGTATTTTGCATATGAATTTGTGATGACTTACGTGATAAGGTTTGGAGAAACAAATTGGCCTGCTGCCAAATTTCGAATGTTTTAAGTCCATAAAAATTATAATAAAACCAAATTTTGCGTCACATATAAGACACCCCATATCGACTGACATCATCAATCGGTAATATTGTTTAAGGAAATAATAGTTTTTTATTGTATGTGTTAAATGTCAGGATTTTTTTAAATTACATCTGATGGCATGTCCGGTTGCCACTGAAATTAAAGTAAATTTGTATCTGAGTCTTTATTCGTCTAATAAGAGAGATTCAGATATCAGACCCCATTATTATATTATTCAAATTCGTATCCTTGTGGAAGTGAAGAAAGTGAAGAATAACATTCTATATATATATATATATATATATATATATATATATTATTAATTTATTTATTTATGTTTTGCTGACCGTGCATCTTAGTATAATCTTAGCAGTTGACCAAATTAATGCAAAAATTCTTGTTTCATAGTAAGTTTATTATATTCCTCTACATGTTTCAAGTACTATTGTGCTCATCATCAGGAGGTCAAAATTGTATTATACAGCATCTGGTACCGTCACACTTTGTAGGTGGCCGTCCGGTGCACAGGTTGAGAGAGGACTCCTCTCTCAACCTGTGCACCGGACGGCCACTACAGAGTGTGACGATATCAGATGCTGTATAATACAATTTTGACCTCTTGATGATGAGCACAATAATACTCGAAACATGTAGAGGAATGTAATAAACTTATTATAAAACAAGAATTTGTGCATTAAGTTGGTAAATTGCTAATATTCAAAATATACCTTAAAATATCAGCATGTTCATTCATTTTCATGGCTTTAATAACCGTGATTAATTTTCTTATTCCTTCTTCCAATACATGAATCATGGCTTAATAAATTAATTTTCAGATTTTAGTTCTGGTAACTGTCTGTTTTCTTTGATAATGTTGGTCTATATCCGATAGATATTTCTCAGATAGTATCTACAAAATTTTTGTTTCTCACGATCAAGAAATTTACATTAATAAGAACTGCTTAGAGATTACATTACATTACATTTGTAACACTTCAACGGCTGTTTTTTTCTAAATTACAGAAGTCTTTGTCTTTCACACCGGTCAGTGTGTTTGTTTTTTTCGATATCTTCAGAGGAAGATACTGCTTCCATCTTCAGGGTGACGGCTAACATGTATTCAAAATTAGGTTTTCATAAGCATGTAAAATATCTTGTAAACGAAATAAACTTTAAGTATCAAAATGTTCACCCGGCTTAATAGAACATATCCCGTTGCGTTATAAATCCAATAAAATAAAAGAAAAATCCTCAGTCAAACAAAACTCATAATTTTGCTGTGACAACGTGCTTCGGATTGAATCAGTCCATAATCGGGCCCTTACAAGATAAAATGCAATCATATGACAAACGTTAATACCACATGGTATAGAAATAACACCAACAAAAGTCTCTGCAATTAAAGAAAGTATCTTGTATGGATCATAATAACCACTAGAATGCTGAATTTTTTTAAAAAAGCAGAGCTTGAAAATATTTAATTGCTTTTAAGTCAGTTTTAATGCTATATAAGTTAGTTATAGATTTATATTTTTCTGTGTTATAAAGCATCTTCATAAATATATAGAAGCGTAAGTGCGATACATTGCCAAATCTTGCAGCAAATGTATATAGTTTAGAACCGTTTCTCGCTCTTTAATTTTCAAAGCCTTTGTCGGATAAACCTCCACGAGTAAGCAAAAGAATTTAGCCAGTACTTAATCAAATGTGGAATAATGGAAGCTGGAAATCTTATGAACAGTGCTCAGTAAGGCTTGTCACAAACGTTAGCCATGAAGTATCCACAGCATCTTCATATGTTTAACATAAACTATTTCAAATATTCCATACCGCTGCTTTAAATTGTAATAAATAGCAAACCAATGAATGCACTTCGGTAAAATGTATTTTATTACACAATGCCAATTTCCAACATGTTTCGGTCATACTCACGACCACTATCAGGGTGTCTTAGGTGTAATGGTTAATACCTTAAGTACTGCCTGTTATAATACAATCTTGGTTTATATATATTGATAAAAAAGTTAAAATTAAAACAGGTTTAAAACAGGTACAACAGGGTGTGTTTGTGTTGTGGAATTCAGTTTATTTACACCCTGTTCATTGTATATAGATGTACGGTATAGAAAGTTTGGTTTGAGGCTCCACCAAGACTCGGAACCTGGGGTGGAGTATATTGTATAGATTAATATTGGTCTTCGACTAACATAACCAAGCAATAACACTTGTAGTTTGAGTAAGTGTAGAATTACGTTCTTATAAGTCCTTATAACAAAATTTAGGTTTATTTTATCGTCGTTGTGTTGACTGAAATGTAGCTTTTTGTGTCTCCAAGTGCTGCAAAGAATCACAAGGGTACTTACTTGAAGGCCAACTGGTCCATTGACTGGAAGCACTTTCAAAAAATCAAAGAGTCTGAGAGCTGTGGAAATCCTTGATACACTCGCGCACCTGTAACCCTTTACGCACCAATCTGTCAAACTGAAAGCAGAAGTCGAAGGACATCGTGTCATGGTAAAAACGCAAGGCCTATCCCACCCCCAGATATATGGAGTAGAACTTTACAGCACCTTTTCCGGCGTCTCTTCCAGTCAAAGTTATTTTGTCAGGTAGGACATTTTTTAAGGGACAGCGAGTGGCTTCAATGAAAGGGAAAAGCTAAAGGGTTAAAAATTTCCAAAGACGTAAACATATCCTCGGAAGTTATAAAGTTTCTTCAACAATAAACCACCAATTTCGTTCCGCATAGGGTTTGAGCATTTTTACTTTCTTCGTCTAGGTGCTTGCGCTTAATGGCCAAAAACTCAGAAGGGTGAGCTCCTTCCAAGAGCAGGTAAAATTGTCAGGAAAATGTCGACACCACGGAATAATTTGTCTATTATAATAAACGTGTCTTTAATAGTACGGTAAGGTAACTCTTGCTGAATAATTTTTTTCTATTTATTTCCTACATTGTAGTATTTAGAAGCACACTATCTGGTATTTACATTCGTGTAGAGTCGTTAGCAATTCTACATTGCGATATTTGAGAGTTAGAAGTGACGTTGTCGAAGTTAAAGTATTTTAAGATATAACGCCTTTAAGACTGGTAAATATTTACCAACGTTTCGAAAGATTTTCTTGCTGCCATCTTCAGGTTACGAGCAGTTAAATGGTCTTCTTTGACAACATCTGTAGCAGAATTTCTAAGTTCGTAAATCTCAATGCTAGGGATTTCGACGTTTCGTAATACCCACTTTAATGCATTTATTTAATTTTTCGTAAATAATTTTGGGAGATCTTCATGAGATCATACGACTGGCGACTCGGCGACGTCTCCCACTCCCCTGCTATTGCACAGAACACTCTCAGGTCAGTCATTAAGTAAGTTTAACAGCGTTCTTGTTTTATTGAATGAGACTTCTTCACCCACTTCAGAAGATTCGTGTTTCCAGCAATGGTTTTTTTACGTTACAGTAGTCTGTTTACGTTCTTCTTTATATTTATTACCGATATTCTCTTCATTTTTGGAACCAAGTGGCGGTTTTATATTGAAACTAAATTCCGATATTCGTAATCACAGGTTTGTGGCTGTTTTATCGGTCACAGTGAATCACGATCTTTGATAATCTACAGCCCCTGTAAGACTGTAAACCTCATATCTACTAACACTCCTATATTGACCAAAGGTTGTCTGAGTTCACTTCATAATTTCACACTGGGTCTTATAAGAAATGAAATTTAAGTGATCTCTATTACGAATAATTACTTTCCAAAGACAAATTATTGTAAAGATTTTACTTAACAAAATATTGATTGTCGTTTTAGTTACAAATTTTTTAGGATTCCTCGAATGCCTTATCGAGTCATAAAATTCCGGAACGATATATCATGACACATAAAACTTCCATCTATGTCCGCAACTTATACTTACTCGCGAGCACTTTCTGTACAATGTTCTTGTGCTAAAACAGAATGTAAATGTGCTTATGTGGGTAAGAGAGAATCATCACACAAAGAGACGAAGCTGGCTTCTAACAGGAAAGCAAAATCAGAAATTTATTTGGAGGTTGTGATGGCTCCAGAATTCCTATTATAACTTGCAGTCTAGTGCAATTTAATAAACACACTTACGATTAATTCTTACAATTTTGTAAAAACCACGCAGATAAGCAACAGGCCTTCGATGTACGATAGCCCAAGTCGTGGGTTCTAAAGCAAGCTTTTGATTAACATTTTACTTTAGAGGCTTACCTTTGTTTTTAAGGGACCGCGGTAGCACAGTGGTTCAGGTGCTGTGCTACAAATCGGAAGGTCACTGGTTCGATCCCAGTTTGTGCCATTGGAATATTTCATTGACATAAAATCCTTCCGATCGCACTATGGCCCTGGGGTCGACTCTTCCTCTAACAGCAATGAGTAACAGGGGCATTTCCTGTGGGTAAAGGCGGCCTTTGCGTAAGGCTAACATCCTTATCACCAACCTGTGCCGTTGTCACGAAATCTGGGAACCTCAACTTCCTGGAACCCTCTGGGCCACTCCAGGCCTGTAACGGGACTGCTTTACTTTTACCGTTGTTTTTAAGTCGGAATATTAGGACGCCTTCCTACACACAGTATGTCTGTACGACATTAATGACAGCTGTGATCTGATCTTATTTTGTGTCACCACAGCTTAGGTTTCATGTGCGTGGACCAACATATAATAATTTACATGAAGTAATATTAAGATTTAAACACCATGTCGTCACTCTATTGGCGGAGAGGTTTCAGGAAGCAAGCCAACGGCCTGCGAGAGCAAACTTACGTGAAGAACAATCTCTGTGAAAGTGGAATAGAAAAAAACCAAAATTTTTGTGCGCATAACGAAGAAACATTTGATTTCTGAAATACAGCGGTTTAAACTTTGTGTTCGCAGGAATTTAATTATGAATAATAATAATAATAATAATAATAATTTAATGGGTAAATTTGCAACATTTTCTGTAACTCACTCCTAAGTTACGTGACAACTCTCTCACAGCGATTGTACTGGTACTCAAAAATAAACTAACTTTGTTGACTTTCTCTAATATTCGAGAGTTTACACGGTCCTTCTGTAGAATCGAAATGTCTGGGACCGTATTTCAGATGTTCCTTTCACCTGCTCGTGCAAAAGAAATTATCTATATGAATGCTGCTTTCTTAGAATTGGGAAAAACCTTGCTTAGATTAAAGTACATTTTCATAATTGTGACCACAAAATATCTCCATATTAAAATGTGTTACAAAAGAAACAGCCGAAATAATCATTGAATCATATTCGAGGCTCTCAAGACGGTCACTACGAACACAGTTTTCTGGGACGTGACGCCGTGTGTCTTAATGCAAACTTGCAGTTTTCGAAGGAAACTGCTGCTTCGTTCCTCTTGGTAGGGCATGAAGATTAAGACTGTAGGTTCTTCCGAAAACTTCTTAATGTCTACAAAACTACTGCCATCTTAATGAATTTCGAACTGTGAATATATGCAACCCTAGCACTCTTATGTGTTGGAGAGAACAGGGTATTTAAAGACATTTGAAAAGAAGAGACATCTGGGAAAATCTCTTGACAGTGTTCAAATTCTGAGTAACAAAATTTCTCGAACTGGAATTATTTTACGTTATATTTTCACCAAAACTTTATAATAAAGTATAGTGCCCCTGTGTGTAAACCTGGGGTTTGTCAGGAAAACAAAGAAAGGACCTTGAAATTTCGGAAGTCAATTTAGAATCGTTATGGAAAAGTTTGTAGTAATAAGAACAATATCTCACCACGAGATGCCATCTTGTCGCCTTTTATGTGCTCCTAATATCCTCAGCGGCATAGCTGTCACGTGGCTGGAGGAAGAGTTGAGACTGGACTAAAACTTTACACACGCAGATCGCAGTGCTCTGATAAATAGGGTTAACATTAGGCTCGTTCAGGAAATACGGAATCGGCAGTGGAGTAGCGCGTGATGATAGTAGTAACCAGTAATTGATTTTTTTTTTTTTTAATATTTGTAAATTGGTTACACGTTGTACGTGTAGGTAAAGTGTCACTCTATGATACTGCAAACTCTGATCGGATTCACTGATCGCCGGACAGAAGGCCGAGTACATCGTTAGTAATGTATAAATCTCCATTGCTACGTACATCGCACAGATTGCAATCTGTCTCCAGTAATAATATCAGTATATTAATGACGTTAAGGATATTACTGATATATTTGCAAGAACATTACGCAACTAATTCATTCATTCAGTGGGCGAGTCTCATTGATTCTAAACGTTACAACCGGTGAACACAGAAAATGTACCATAGTACTTTGATGTAATTTTATTACAACGATTAAAAGTATACGATAATTCTATTGTGCATTAGTTGGTGTTAATAATGTGTTGCTTAATTATTATACCAACTACTGCACTAATATAAAATTTATAAAATTTACACATTAAAACATTAAAAACGCTCCGACATGTTTCGGTCCTAGGACCATCATCAGGGAGCCGTATCGTCCTTGCTAAAGTTACACTATAAAAAGTCACATTA
>Ga0136643_10007125_pt1 | contig 16124 bp, 7 predicted proteins | sample TergutLab28metaG_FD_96883 | JGI IMG/M metagenome (GOLD analysis project Ga0136643, IMG submission 96883) | Labiotermes labralis P1 segment gut microbial communities from Petit-Saut dam, French Guiana - Lab288 P1 (version 3) (version 3) | ecosystem: Host-associated > Arthropoda: Insects >... | reverse complement strand
GTTTCTCACACTGCCTTTATTTTATATTTGTCGATTACGAAAATGAATCCTTCATTATTCAGTATTTGTCGATAAGTCATTTGTGACGGAGAAGCATATTGTTTTTGAGCAGAACCGATTCCTCATTTTCATTATCATTGTTATCGTCATAATGTTCTCCACCACCAAAGACAGCTGGCGGACTGCCCGGATTAAAAGGCCTAAAAGTGTCTTTTACGTACAGACTTTTATTTGGCCACTCGTGGCATTTTATTCTAAACTGCTTGGTGAGTTTTTTATTGAAAAAATATTTGGTTTACATAAAATATATGATTTACATACAATATTTAGCTTACATACAACATTTGTTTTACATAAAATATTTGGTTTACATTGATTTGGTTTACATACAATATTTGTTTTTCATAAAATATTTGGTTTACATACAATATTTGGTTTATATACAATACTTCGTTTACATACAATATTTGGTTTACATAAAACATTTGGTTTACGTACATTGTTTGGTTTACATACATTATTTGGTTGACGTACAATATTTGGTTTACATAAATATTTGGTTTACGTACAATATTTGGTTGACATACATTATTTGGTTGACATCCAATATTTGGTTTACATACAATATTTGGTTTACATACAACATTTGGTTTACGTTCAATGTTTGGTTTACATACATTATTTGGTTGACGTACAATATTTGGTTTACATAAATATTTGGTTTACGTACAATATTTGGTTGACATACATTATTTTGTTGACATCCAATATTTGGTTTACATACAATATTTGGTTTACATACAACATTTGGTTTACGTTCAATGTTTGGTTTAATACTTTATTTGGTTTACATACAATATTTGGTTTAATTACATTATTTGGTTTACATTCAATATTTGGTTTACATACAACATTTGGTTCACGTACAATGTTTGGTTTACACACATTATTTGGTTTACAGACAATATTTGGTTTACATACAATATTTGGTTTACATACAATCTTTGTTTTACGTACAATGTTTGGTTGACATACATTATTTGGTTTACATACAATATTTGGTTTACATACAACATTTGGTTTACGTACAATGTTTGTTTTACATACGTTATTTGGTTTACATAAAATATTTGGTTTACTTACAATATTTGGTTTACTTACAATATTTGGTTTACTTACAATATTTGGTTTACATACTACATTTGGTCTTCATAAAATATTTGATTTATATACGTTTGGTTTATGTACTATATTTGTTTTACATACATTTGGTTTAAATACAATATTTTATTTGCTTACAATATTTGGTTTACATACAAAATTTAGTTTACGTACAATATTTGGTTTACGTAAAATATTTGATTTACATACAATATTTGGTTTACATACTATATTTGGTTTACATACAATATTTGGTTTACATACAACATTTAGTTTACGTACATTGTTTGGTTTACATGCATTATTTGGTTTACATACAATATTTTGTTTACATGCAATATTTGGTTTACATAAATATTTCCAAAGATGTCAGACGTTTCTTTTGATGTCATTTTTTAGTGTATTTATATTTATATCCAGTCCTTCTCCGATACCTTCAATAAGTTAATGATCCGTTTCTGAATCTAAGAATTCTCTGTGAAAACATATTTCTGCTCTTCTTCCTTTAACGTCCAGTATTGGGTTCACATTAGGAAATAGAACATACTTGTGACTGTTGCTCCATAGACATTTAGATAGATTCACTTAAAGTTTAAGGAATTTATATAAGATAGATTTTTCCTCGCCGTTTTATAAATAACGATAGATTGATTATATAGCTCAATTTATCCTTACCGTCAGTACTGGATAGTGTTAATTGGCCAGCTTTATGCCCCGGCCGGCTTAATGTCAGGGAAAGGGTTTTAGTACTCACTGAATAGTAGGCTGGATGGGTTCCAGAGCAAATCCAGGCGTTTTGGGCAAGAGCCTAGTCTCTCGCTCCTGACAAGAAACGAATCAGTCCGTAAGATAGATATTATCCAAGCTCAGAATTCAAGAAATTCATTCTGTTTAACTTACATGTTATCGCAGAGTTGCAATTGGAAAACTAACAATTACGTTACTCCACTTTAGCACAAGAGACTCTCACTTGGGCATGAGTGCGGTGAAGTCTATAATAATGCTGCCATACCTACAGACCCTACGATAGCGACGTAATATATCACGTGTTTATGGTGCAAAATCGTGCTTGAGGTGGAAGTGTAGTCCAGAGCGGAAGCATTGGTATTGCACCTCAAATAGTTGGTGTCCACTAGCCGACACCACGACTGCTTCTGCTGACATGCTATCGGTCTTTCACGAAGAATATTATTTATAATTTAAGCTAAAACTATAGGAGATAAACATTCTGTGATTATTATATCTTCTATATCGTGATCTTTACGTAAACATACATTTTTATAAAATCTTTACGGAACTATATTTTTTATATTTTATAGAATGTGTTTAATTCTTGGCTAAGATATAATAAGTTAAAAGTTAAAATATGAAAGTTACACGCCAGCGTTATCACACACACTCAGGGTACATTAGATAATTTTGTTTATCAAAATCGTTTTAGAAAATACTTAGTCGGAAGAATGGTAAGTAGATAAAGGCGTCTGAAAATAGTTATCAATATATACCTAGAATTTTTCTTGTGAAGTGTAGTTTCGTTTGGAATATCAAGTTTCCGTTCGTTCCACGTAACGCTCTCAATTCTGCAACTCGTAATTAATTTTTATAACTTCGTGTCTCAGTGTACATATTTTACTGTATGTCAACATGGTACAGTAGTGTCATTAAAATATTCGTCCCGTCTATTTTTAAAATAATGCAAATCCAACATTTTTTATTTTATATTTCAGCAAGTTGATTTCCTTTCAGTCATAAACCAGAAGGTCAAACTACTGTAAAAATCTCAAATTCGTTGCGAAGGCTAGTGACACGCAAAGAAATTATATTATAATCTTCGATATCTAATTGTCTGACATCAAGTGACTTTTAAAATAAGTGTTGATTGTGGGACCACATGACGACCTACACGGCGTCAGTAGCCGGAAAGCTATTATGCATTAAACAGTTTGCACTACTTTGGACTGTCAATTGGCTGAGCATAAAGCCCTGCGGCCCAGGCGTTAGTAATGACGAAATAAACCGATACGTTTTATGGCAGAAATAATTCTGGAGACTGAGGCAGGTCTTGGTTGTCACGTTGTCTTCCTTCAAGCCTGTACCTTCAGCATTGTTGTTTGTCCTGTTGGTGGACTATGCGATAGATAGCTCGCGATGATGATGACTGTAGTCTGCCTTACATAATTTCCTTGATGTTAATAGCCGATTGATTCGTCCGGATTACCATGGCTACCATAGACATTGGTTTGTGAGTGACATCATCATTGGATCTTAGTAATTAACCAACTTAATGCATAAATTCTTGTTTTATAATAAGTTTACTATATGCCTCTACATGTTTCGAGCACTTTGTGCTCATCATCAGGAGGTCGAAATTGTACTATACAGCATCTGGTATCATCACACCTCTAGGTGGTCGTCCCGTGCATAGGTTGAGAGGGGAGAGGAGAGTCCTCTCTCAACCCGTGCATCGGACGGCCACCTACAGGTGTGATGATACCAGATGCTGTATAGTACAATTTCGACTTCCTGATGATGAGCACATAGTGCTCGAAACATGTAGAGGAATATAATATACTTATTATAAAACAAGAATTTGTGTATTAAGTTGGTCAGTTACTAAGATTATACTGAGATGCACGGTCAGCAAAACATCAAAATTCGTCATCATTGATGTTACCATGGTTACGATAGATTTTGGTTTGTGAGTAATGTCACAGCCCGGATTTGGATTGGGAACGTACTTCTCCGGTTATGATTCCGTATTCAGAGAGCTTACTTTAAGGTGATTACGGAGGGAGTGGAGTAACGCGTGAATATTATATTGCCTCGTCCGTGACCTGTCCAGTGCTAGCGTATGCATAAAGAATATCATTTTAAATTCTGACGTAGCACGTCGTTCTTACAGTAATAGATACGTGCGCTACGTGACAGTTAATGCAGGAAAAAAAAGTTTGATTGTGAGTCATGGGATACCGGTGCGTCCAATGGCATTGCAGGCTCCACATTTACCGATCACTGCGTATGGTATCAAGCGGTTCTGCAGGAACTTTCCAGTTTTATTACGTGCATGATCCAGGCAACCCAAATTTTGTATTATCCCTTTTCTGTAACGCATAACGGAGGATCATTTGAAGGTTAGTTGTGGAAACTCTTGTTTGGGATAGGGTTTGTGTGTGTTTCCGGTTTAAATATCGGCGGGTAATACTGTTAGTGTCAGAATAACCGAACTGCAATACCGAGGAAATGTTTGGCTCCTTATGCGAATTTTGGGGTTTTGGATGAGGTTTAGCTTATTAATGCTTCCTTACGTGTGAGACTTGGTAATTCGATCTTTTGCAGATCGATACTTCTTGTACCTTATGTTACAAAGTATATGAAAGGAGTCAATGTTTTATAAATGTTTGGTAGTTTTCACCCTTAACCACCTCTTGAATACATCTCTCGTTCACCCCTGAGCCATTCCCGTAATTCCCCTGCTGGTCTGTCGGTCAGGGAGTTTGAGGAATTTAATCCTTCCAATTACAGAAGCCTTGATGAAACATTCAAGATTCAGAACATCGAGAGCAGAAGTGCATAGTGCTGGGGTGGGGAGGTAAGTACTGTATATACACACATTTCTCGACGTCATCACCGTAGAAAATCAGTCTCTAGATGGCAGCGTAGGCACTCGGATATTGTAGTATTGCTGACACGTCTCCTTCAAACAATAATCCCCGTAACTGGAATAGAATTAATTTGTTTTACAGCTGTAATTTTACTTGTTTCCCTGTATTGGTGTGAACATGATAGGCTATCGTCACTAATGACAGAGAATACGTAGTGTTTCAGAACGAAACGCCGAAGGATAGGCATGTATTGTGACATAATAGAGATGAAATAACGAGGACGGATAAGATCCAGGAACACAGAGTTTTACACCTGCATTGTTTACTCTCGTCGTAACCAATTTCATGCTTCGTATACATGCAAAATAACAACTGCCACCGGGCAACAACCCAATTGCAGTAAATAAATAAATGTTAAAAATGTTAAATAGATGAAGGCAAACATTTGAACTACTGTAAAAATTTAAATTTTGTGTAGAATTTTGCGATACACTTTTACATAACCACTTTTACGTAATGTAAGATATAATTTGTGTTAATGTGTACGTTTTGGAATGTGGGGGTTGTCAGGGAAACGGCAATACCCGTACATTATATTAACTACTAGCATATATATTCCATAAATATTACATGCATGCATACAAATTCCGTATAGTTTTTAACATCTTCTTGCAGTATTTAGCTCTGGTTTTAAATAGATTATCCAACATGCTGGGTGACGTACGTAGGAGTTCGACACTACAGAGCATGTTGCTCTTTGTAACTTTAATAGCCTAATGCCGGGATAACGTGAATGTTACCAACGCTATCGTTTATAGTTCAGCCTGAGATTAGTAATGCTCACAGAAATAGTTATCTTCGTTTATTGCAGGTGCACGCCATTATACAATGTATCTGTGTTACGCATAACTATATACAAGAAGTAAGCCTACAGATAGGTACAGCAAAGTCAAACACAACTTGTGGATATTTTATTGTTAAGGAGCTTTATTCACAAGCGTATCTTAGGAACAACTACATGTTTCGGCCTTTTTCCAGGCTATCATCAGGTTGACCATATAACCTATTCGAAGCAACTATACAATATTATGTATAGTTGCCTAGAATAGGATATATGATCAACCTGATGATAGCCTGGAAAAAGGCCGAAACATATAGTTGTTCCTAAGATACTATATATGAATAATACTCCTTAGCAATAAAATATCCACAAGTTGTGTTTAACTGTGCTGTACCTATCTTTATGATTCTATTCAACACAATGGGGATGGCTCACTTAAAAGAAGTAAGCCATTATTTTATATAAATAAACCAGTAATTTGGACACGAATGTTATCATCCCTCCCACGCTCAAGGCGACGACCTCCATTCATTATCCTCCTCCCTAATCATTATATACATGTCATTAATTTATTTATTTCTCAATAAAGAGGGCAATTATAAAATTTTAACGTACCCTCATTTTATAACAATTCGAAAAATTTTCAAATCTTGTTTGTAATATCAATAAAAATTATATATTTTTTTATTAAACGATAAAAGAACAAGTCACAGACAGGTTTGTTAGTGTTAAGTTCGAAAGCAGTGAGGTAATGTCGTGTCGTCTTCCTTACAAACCTCTGAAGTTGGAATACTCATGAAAGTTGGTCGTCGACACTGAGGTTCTCCTCAGCCCGTACAGACATCGCAGGGAGAGTAAGTAAGGTCATGGTCGCTTCTTTCTAGTTTCTTAGAATGGCGTCAAGAATCAGCCTACCATTCGACGCTATATGATCTGCGTTGCGGCGTTGTAAAATAATGATGAGAAAGAACGATAAGTCGAGACAAACTTCATTACTCATAAAGATTGCCCCGAATCGTTTGAGCCAGGTTAACTCAGTCGGCTTATGAACTAGGCGTCGGAAATTCTGTTTCGGTTTCCTGTAGAAGCAAGAGATTATTTTTTCCTAAGTTTTCAGGCAGGTTCATGGGCACACCCGTGAAGTACTCGATGCTCTTCCTCCGGGGTTACGGCACCTGGGTCGCGAATTTGATTTCTCACCTCCATGTAGAACAGAGGTGACGAAGTAAAGCTGTACCTCTGTTCCCCACTGTGCTTTCGTATCGTGCGCCGCAACAACTTTGTGTTACCGAGCATCCTTAGGTCAGTGAAATACGGGAGGCTGAGATGGGCTGATTGTGTAATTGGAAACAGAACTCTTTTGGGAAGAGACCATTTTAAAGACAGAGGAAAAGAAGGGAGAGGATACTATTAAAATGTTTACCAGGGGAATGTGTTTTGGACATGGAGGAGCTGAATATCGAAGGTCTTATTATCTTAGTAATTGACCAACTTAATGCACAAATTCTTGTTTTATAATAAGTTTATTATATTACTCTACATGTTTCGAGCACTGTTGTGCTCATCATCAGGAGGTCAAAATTGTATTATACAGCATCAGGTATCGTCACACTCTGTAGGTGGCCGTCCGGTGAGCAACCGGTGACGATACCCGATGCTGTGTAATACAATTTGACCCCCTGATGATGAACACATAGTGCTCGAAACATGTAGAGGAGTATAATAAACTTATTATAAAACAAGAATTTGTGCATTAAGTTGGTCAGTTACTAATATTATACTGAGATGCACGGTCAGCAAAACATAAAAAATTAATATCAAAGACTCCAAAGGTGATCTTCGTTGTTGGCTGTGTAGCAGTTTCGGGTTTCATCGAAATTCCCCCAGTTCTTATGAAGTAGAGTTCCGTTTTTTAAGTGACTGTACTTTACAAGGACAGTTTCTGTCTTCTAGAATGTGTCGCCATGTGATATTTTAGTACGTGAGCTTATCAACTTTTCCGGACGAACTTAACCTTCACACTTTTCGAAGTTTAACACCTCATCCTGAGTATTAGACGTTATAATTTACGAAGCATTGCTATTACTCTGACTATGCTATGCTGTACTATACTATACTATACTATACTACACCACACTATACTATACTATACTATACTATACTATACTATACTGTACTGTACTGTACTATACTATACTATACTATACTATACTATACTATACTATACTATACTATACTATACTTACTAAACTATACTGTACTGTACTATACTATACTATACTATACTATACTATACTATACTATACTATACTATCCCAAATACAACATTATTTGCTTTTCCCGTCGTTAAAATCCCACAACTCCCGGAGATATTATTTGTTTTACAGTAAATTTGGATGTCATGTAGTAGTTAACAGTGGCGAGAGTGTAGGGTTGTTGGGTATAAACTGGCACTCAAGTGATACTGAAATTGGTCGCATGTAGAGTGCACACAAATTTTATTTTATCTCATTTCATGACGTAAGGAAAATTTATTTAACGTACCATTTTTATGTAATGTGCGACCAGTGCAGAGTTTTGATCGTTTGACATGGCCTCAAGAACTGTGTCGACGAATTTGACTGACTGGTTGGCATGGTTGGTTTAGGGACTAGATTTCGCTACAATTTTGACGTCTTGTTACACCAATTTTGTGACTAAAGTTCACCTTCCTCTCCTCCCGTTGTATTAAGAGCAATTTCGTTCCTCACCCCCACCCCCTTTTCCCATTTCTCTAGCGCATTACATCTGTACTGTAGATGTGGTTCGAAATTAGCGCAATCCAAAATTTGCACTGGCAAGTGACTTGCATAATTTAATTGCTCGTAGTGTCGGTTCTGTTGTAGATACGATTCGTCTTAATATTCAACATTGATTAAGCTCGGGATGAGATGGATACAAGTTGAATCTCTGTCGGTCGGTAATGAAACGGCATATCCGTCCGTCTGTCTGTCTGTCTGTCTCTAGTAATTGTTGCCCAGAGATGTGTTACGGACCCCTTTTTACAAAAATCAGCAATTGAATAATTAAGATCACAATTTGGGATAAAGGCAGTGGAAATAGAATAGTGGCAGTAAGTTTCTTTATTTGCGTATAGTAAGAAGGTTTCGGGCTTTGTCTTCCTGGATGAGGAGTTTATAATTTATATTGTAAGGTATTAGTTATACCGCACGAATACTGGTGTAAATAGTGCTTATTATTGAAACTAACTAACTAACTCCTTTCAGGAGTTTATGTTTGAGATCTGATATTTGATCAACAAGCTTCCCGCCAATCATGGAAACCGAATTTTGCTTCCGGTCTCAAAAAATCCCGTCTCTGGATCACACCATGAGTCACATTTTTCTAATTCACAACTCTATTTACATTTTTAAGTATATTTATGTGTATCCCGAATAGTTTTGCTTTCAAATTTTTCGAAAAGAAGTTTTTAGGAATTATAAAAATTCAGGTGAGACGTTTTGTATTTGCCTTCCTTTTGTATTTGATCAGCTTGACGGTCCGTAGGAAAGGGGATAAATTACGAGCATCTTGACTACTTAACTTTCTCAATCGTTCTGTCATTTTCTGCCTATTAGACTCAAATATTTTAGACATTACGCTATTTCCATTAAGCCTCAATACTTGTTCATGCATTAGTGAGAAACTAAGTCGCACACCCATGCATCAGGAAGTTAAATTCTAAATATTAAAAGATAAAAACAGTATACGTCAAACACATCATACATTGTATGGAGACTACATGTTTCGACCCTTTATAGGGTCATCATCAGACCTTCTTTCGAACCAAGTCAGTGAATGCTGCGTACCCACTGACTTCATTCGAAGGAAGGCCTGATGATGACCCCATAAAGGACCGAAACATGTAGCCTCCATACAATAAATTATGTTTTTGACGTATACTGTTTTTATGTTTTAATATTTAAACTCTTAACGCTTCGGTATGACTGAAATCAAAGTTAAATTTTGCTTTTGCTTGCCTAATTTCTTGATTATACAGGTGTAAAAGAGTAAGGGGAGATGTTCTGAACTGTCCAGTTGCAAGCATTCATAAAATGAAATTTTCACTTCTGCGTTGATTCTGCTGGCTGGAGATATGGATGAGGTGTTCCACCTCATCCATGTCACCAGCCAGCAGAATCGTTGGTGCATTATACCACAAACTGTAAATACAGTCTAGTGCTTCTGAGGATGGGCGAAACTAACCCCCGAAACATGTTAAGCTGATTGAAGTTATTAATAAACTGTCATTGTTGCATGTAGTTGGTTGTTTATATTATTGTATCAATGATGCACGGTCACACAAACATCAAATAACTCAGTTTGTTGTCAGATGGCTTCTTAAATCTTAGCTTGTGAATTTCACTGTGTACGATTACAAATGACAAGATGTTCAAAAAGTGAAAATTATACTTGTGTTCTTGTACCTTTTTCGGGTAAGTGTAAATATTGTAATCTTTTTTGAAAGTAAACCAGGAGTGTACCCAACGGGGGGGGGGGGGATTCGGTCTTCAGGTCTTCAATTTTCGCAAAATCGATCTTAAATTTTCGCAAAATCTATATTTAGAAAGCACAGGTTTTGCAGGCACCATGATATCAAACGTTTACGCAATCTACTTTCAGTTGAAATCAGTCATTGAAATCAGCTGTTGAATGATGTACAGTATTAATAAGTTTGGAAATGAAAAGTAACTAACGATGTCTTGGATGAATTTAAAAAACCATGTAGATTGTACATCGTGATTTCAGTTGGATGAGTGAGTCATGGGACATGTAGTAACGTGCATAAAACAGTGTTATGTTTCAGTTATACTTATGATATGCTGTTGTGGCATATTTTTAAAATCCAACATAAGGTGTACATAACCTCTGGATCAGCCACCTTCCAACAACGAAATATCCTGGGCGCGCCCATGAAGTGAAATGTAAAAATAACAGGAAACATACATCACGTAAAAATGGCTAAGTTGGCCCAGTGTGCGACATAAAGAGATAGGTTGTTGCAGAGAAAATTATGGCTTCTTGAATTACACAGTAATAAAATGGCTTAAAATATCTGCGTTGACCAACTGGTAGTGATTTGTGCCACGCAAGTCACAGTCTGTGCCGAATTTACTCTTAACTTCCACGTTTCTCAATCACCCTATGTAGCTTTTCGCCCGTTTTTTCTTAAATGACTCTCCTCTGGATGAGTGACAAAGTGTCCAACAGAGAGGACATGTATACCATCTACAAATTGCCAACAGAAGTTTCATTGAGACCAGATTACCCTTTTGCTCCTTCACCACCTACATGCTTCTTTATTTACCGCGGTACCCCCTCCCATGTTGTACAAAAGCAAGAATAAAAAGGACGACACCAGTAAGAATAATTATGAGAAATCTATCTATAGAAGTGGAAGAGGGAGAAACGCCACTATTAATTAAAATGTTCTTGAGTTGGAAGCCGTGCCAAGGAAGAAGAGGAGGCATTCAGGCAAGCAAGTAGTCAGACAAGTGGATAGCGAAGGTCGTCGTTCCGGAGCCTCTGCCATTCGTATTTACACAAACCTCCTGAAATGACATGCTGCTTCTACTTCTTCATTGTCTCCTCGATTTACTGTCCTCTTCTGCCATGACCTCCTGTGCACTCTCTGTCCTTCCAGTCACTCCTGCAGACATCCGTTGTCGTTATTTTCCTTCTGATTGCTAATAAAGATGATGGTGAAATGTTTGAGTGAATCTCTGCCAGAGGACAGCACCCTTCCTCTGCCATTCCATCCCTCTTGGGTTTATTCTTTGCCGTTAATTATTCCTTGGAGTTAATTACTTTTTTCTTCTTCTTCGTCGTAGTCTTAGTACTCATGTTCTTTCTCTCTTTCAAACCTCGTCTTTCCTATTCGTGTCATTTACGTGATTGTCTCCTCTTGTTGACTTTTTCCATTCCCTTGACGTAGGCCTATCTTTTTATATTTTTATTGTGATGTCAGAAAGAAGAACCTTCTCACTTTTCTGGTATTTATTAATTTCTAATGTTAAATCACTGAACTTCCTGTCACGGTAAACGTTAGAGACTAAAAGTGAATTATTGAAGCACATTTTCATAGTATTTATGAAATAAAAATGTCGTTCGGTCTCTCCTTGTTAGAACACAATGTTATTAAATAATTTTATTAAAATATTTAAAGCAAATGTACGCCCAGTTGCGGATATTATTTCTGTGGACTTATTGCTGAAGAGTTGTGCGGTTTAAGTTACGAGAAACATTACAAACAAGGTATTAAATGCTAGTAGCAATTTTTGTATTTTCTTTTCCCCTTCCAGATTTGTTAGCAATGTCCGTGTCTTCTTCCACTGCATAGAGTTCAGTGAGTCAAGGAACACGTACAATTTATAATTTTTTTGTCTTCATTTTATTCCCAACGGGGGCAGTTCAAATTATTATTATTTCAATTATACGTCCTATTCTTTTCTTATTTCAGGTTTCCTTCATACTTAATTTCTTCATTTTTTTTTCATGTCTTCCAATGCTGTTCCATCTGATTTCTCATTCTGCCTCTACTGGAGGCCCTTTTTTTTATCCAGTACTTTCTGTGGTTCGTCGCCATGTTGTCTCTTGTTTCTTGCATCTTGTCTCCTTTCCAATTGCTCTTTTACCTTTTCTCTCTTTCTTTATTTCTTTCCATTGTGCAATGAATGGGGGTTCGTCTGCTCCTCCTTTGTCTTTTAATATTATATGTAATCGAGAATCTTAATTAAATTGTTCGTCGAAGGTCTTTCCAGGGTATTTTTTGTCCCTTCTTGGAGCGAAAAGTTCGATGTTCATTCTTTCTTGCTCTCGTTTCAACAAAGGATGTTTATGAAAGTTTTCTAAAATAACTGAACTCCATGATTTCACGATTCATTTAGTAGGCTATAAATATGTTTTGCCTCATTTTTCAACTGATTCAAGTTATGTGTATTTCTGGCAGGAGACCTAAAACCAGAAAATATTATACGGTTGGATGGCACTGTACGTAAAACAACTTCAAACGCCATTTTTTTTAAATTCCCATTTGATTTCCCTTCTAAAATGAATTGGAAATGTCTGTTCCAGAGATACCAGAGATGTAGTATTTTAGATTTTCAAAAACGCAGCGGATACGTTTATGGTCGGCTGAATACGTCAATATTGTATACATTTCCGGTTCGTTCTTTTAAATTATAATGAAGTACTCTTTTGTAACCTAACTAATCTGTTGCTGTTTTTCTACATATGCCGGTCCACATTTGAGGTATTCGTCATAAATTGGGGCGAAAGTTTCTCTTGTCTGTTGCTGTGAGTTATGTTCTGTGTCTTCAGAAATCTTGTCACAACCGCTTCCACCTTGCGATCGTCTTCAAATTAATGGAATATGTAGCACAATAATAGTTTTTAAAATACCACTATTTTCATTGTAATCAGAAAATGGATTAAATTTTTATGTAGTGTTCCTTATATTATTTAACAGTTTTATTACTCCGAAATTAAAATTTGTAAAGGAAGTGACGGACTTTCCATGAGTCATGAAGGAGTTGAGCGAATCCTATTAATACGAGTTTGTGCTGGGAAATAATGCTTCATAATTTTTATCATTGCACCGTGCATTTTTAAATGTATGTAGTTCACTCACCAACAAAGCACATTTGTTTGTGAATGAATTACGTAAATGCCTCATAATTTTTCGTATGGAAATAGATAGAGGATTTGAATAAAACCAAAAGAGGAAACTTTCTTGAATTTACTCTCCACCTACACACAGTTTCTTCTTCACATTATATCACCTTTACAGTTTACACTTTCGCCAAAGTAGAAGTAGTTTCATCGGACCAGGATAGCGTAAACGGTATAACCACTCGCTAGGGGGTGGACGGTCCGGCGATCGAATACCGACTTGGGTGAGTTTTTCCCACTCCGTCCATTCAGTTCATGGGGTCACCCAGCCTCTGTACAATGGAAACCAGGTCCCTTGCCCGGCGGTAAAGCAGCCGGGACGTGGCGTGTAACACCCACTTCCATCTAGTGCCAAGGTTAAAGAAAGAGCGTAGCTATACTTGTACTCCTCTTATGGGACTTTGTGGCTGTTATATGGTGAAGTTTAACTTTACATTTTACAATTAGTTTCGTAAGTTCGTCACGATAGAATTGTGCATCGTGATGACGGAACAGCAGCCTAACCACTCTCTTCACGTCATCGTCGGACACTTCGTGATTTCCTATAAGATGCTCCTTTAGTTTGGAAAACAGATGAAAATCCGACGCTCCAAGGCCGATCTGTATGATGGGTGATCCCAGACGGTCAAACCAAGTCTTCGAAATTCTGCAGTTGCTCACATATTTATGTGCGGTTCATTATTGAAGCAGAAGCAGCCAGTAGAGATGGATTTTCAACAAACTACTCATTTAACAGCCCTCAAAATCGTGAGAAGGACTTTGCCAGACGACATTTCAGTCTTAAATTTTTTCGTCGAAGACAACTGCTGTGTAATCTTTCCTCTCCATAAACAGCTTTTATTTGCAGATGAGTACAGATCGGAGACACATTTTCAGCCTATTACACCCGCACCGACACACTCGCGATGCACACCGCCATATTTAGGAGAACATTTCAGAGCCCTGTACCTGAAGAAGTTCAAATTCTGCCCCGCGCTGCGAGAAAGTCTAAGAATTGAGCGCAGTTCCGTTCGTACTAGTACGTTTGTTTCCCATAATATAAAAGGAAATATAAAGTAGTACTTTTCATCATTCCTTCGCATTTATGTACCCTGTAGGTTATTTTTCTAAATAATTATTATTTAAAGTTCTCTGAAAATACAGTTTTTTCCTAAGCTAAAAGAAAATCACATCAACAAGATTTTCTACTGAAGCTTCTTATTTTAGGAATCCGACTGGAGTATTCTTGTTTCTGCCCTTCAACCTACCCGACTATTCTTTTATTCCTTTACTTTTGTACAATTTATATATATTGATTCATTCGAGTTTACTCAATTAATACACCAATTAATGCACTTATATAAAAGTTACACATTAAAACACTAAAACTGCTCGACATGTTTCGGTCCTAAGATCATCCTCAAGGAGCTATATTTTCCTTGCTAAAGTCGCATTAAAAATAGTCACTGATTAACTTCGTTGTACTAATAGGGAATTGTGGCAGCATGCTACAACGAAGTTAATCAGTGACTATTTTTAATGTAACTTTAGCAAGGAAAATATAGCTCCCTGATGATGGTCTTAGGACCGAAACATGTCGGAGCATTTTCAGTGTTTTAATGTGTAACTTTTATATAAGTGCATTAGTTGGTGTATTAATTGAGTAAACTCGACAACATGCACGGTGTAACAATGAAAATAAAAAATAAAAAATGATTCATTCTATTTCGTAGAACATATATAACCACCATGATTTCAGAACAGCCAGGATAATGTAATTAGCGTAGCGATTAGGCTACATTAGCGACAATCCGGTGTTCAAATCCCAGAAGGACTAAAAGAGCTTCTCTTTCCCGAAATGTATAGATCCGTATATGGGGCTCACCCAGCCTCGAGTTCAGTGGGTACCAGGTTTCTGCGCAAAAGGTAAACCGGTCTTAGCTTCATTTTGACGTCGCACCTCTTTGTAGGGCCGAGGTTAAAATGAGTAGAGCTATACGTACACTTCCGATGTGTCTTCTTGATGTGGATAGGGACTATTTTAATTTACCATGTCTTTGGAGGTAGCACAACTGATAAGATTTCACCTTCCTTTTTGGTAATGTGAATAATCATTCGTACATACACCGGCAGGCAATTGCTTTGTGCAAGATTTTACGTTCTCTCAGCGGTATCGATAAACATTCATGTCTTCTGGGTTATGACCGCATATCGGTTACCAAATTGACACCGACGTGTTGAATAATCTCTCTACCTTCATGTACTTGGTATGGGTCTTCCAGAAAGAGATTTATACACTGGCAAACATGCCAAAACTCATATATCACCTGGCGAATTTTATGTTATTTGTCGTGAGATTACCGGCAAACGCAATTTAATGTAAAAAAAGCGTTGTGACTTGCTTACGTGATTGTTTATTGCTTCATTTTGAATTATTTTGTATTCCTCTGTTCTTTTATGTTCATTGGTCCGTGCATCGCGTAATATTTGTCAATAATTATCCAACAAGGTGCAACAATATACAGTTTATATATCTGCAAACTGCTGTACATATTTCGGATGGTATCTGCACCCAACATCAGGAGCTCATATCACTGTATCTACAGTATCTGGCGTTATTGAGACTGTTACTGCTACCTGTCGTGAGCGTGACTGTATGGGAACTGAGTTCCCATCTCAGTATTTAACCAACTTGATGCACAAAATTTGTTTTATTTCATGCCTCTACATGTTTCGAGCACATGTGCTCGAAACATGTAGAGGCATGAAATAAAACTTATTGTGAAACAAATTTTGTGCATCAAGTTGGTTAAATACTGAGATAAATATAC
>Ga0136643_10007122_pt1 | contig 16128 bp, 12 predicted proteins | sample TergutLab28metaG_FD_96883 | JGI IMG/M metagenome (GOLD analysis project Ga0136643, IMG submission 96883) | Labiotermes labralis P1 segment gut microbial communities from Petit-Saut dam, French Guiana - Lab288 P1 (version 3) (version 3) | ecosystem: Host-associated > Arthropoda: Insects >... | reverse complement strand
GGTGTAGGAAGAGGTGATAATCACTTGGTGCCAAATCAGGGCTGTACAGGGGGTGGTCCATTTGTTCCCCTCAAATGAGGTGATGAGGTCTTGAGTCTGAGCAGCAGAGTGCGGGCGAGTGTTATCATGAAGCAAAAGAATGGTGGCACTCAGCATTCCGTGCCTTTTGTTTTGAATTGCACGCCTTAACTTCTTCAGCATTTCACAATAAACAGCAGAGTGTATTGTTGTGCCTTGGGGCAAAAATTCTACCAAGAGAACACCTTGTCTGTCCCATTATAAGGTGCACGTGATCTTCCTTGTTGAAAATGTCTGCTTGAACTTTTCCTTTTCAGCGAGCCAGTATGCTTCCAGTGCAAGGACTGCTGTTTTGATTCAGGTGTGATATGGGACACCCATGTCTCGTCTCCTGTCACTATATGGCTCAACATGCCATCTCCTTCCTTATGATAGCGCATCAGAAATGTCAAAGCACATGCAACACGCTGTTTTTTGTGCTCCTTTGTGAGCATCTTGGGCACCCAGCATGCACACACTCCCCAATAGCCCAAATGACTACTGACAGTGTCATAGAGTAGAGTCTTTGAAATCTGAGGAAAGTGCAGGGACAGATCAGAAATTGTAAAATGTCTGTCATCACGCACTCTTTTGTTGACCTTACGCACCAAATCCTCAATCACTAAAGATGGACGCCCATTTTGTGCCTTATCGTGCACATTCTCTCATCCTTCATTGAACGTCCAAACCCATTTCCTAACCATGCCATCACTTATTGCATTGTCACTATACACTTGACAGATCTGGTGATGAATCTCACTTTGTAGCACTTCCTAGCGTTCAAAAAACGAATTACAGACCGTATTTCACGGTCGGTGCCCCCTTCAATTGTCTTAGACATGTTTAACGCACAGGAACAAACATAAACATAACATATTTCATGAAATGGCATCTGTGGCTTCTCAATTGCTAGAGGATGTCACTGCACATGCACAATGTGACAGTCTCAAGGATGCACGAGAGATATGCGCAGAGAGTACTTACTTTCTGAATAACCTATGTACAATAGCAAAATAGCAGCCTTAAATAATGGGGGAGCAGGCCACAATTTTTTTGACTTTCTTATGAAACTGTATGATGACATGTACTGGTCTACAGCATGCATCCCTCCCTTGTTTTCGTTATAATCTCAAATGACACTGAGCTTCTGAATTGTTTTTTCCTCGTTCATTTTAGTCACTCTTCTCACTGGTTCTGTCTGATTGTTGTGCCATGTGCTTAGAATGAGGACATTTCTGTTGTCTTTTCTTGCTAGCATGAGGACACTGTCATCTTTATGGTATGCCATGACCTGATTGTTTTTCATAAAATATTTCTTATGACTCCTGGCAGACTTTACCTTGCTGCTGAATACTTCCAGTTAGATGGCAACTCATCTGCACCAGCTGAACAGCTGTACAAAATTTGTATAGCGATGATAAGCTTTATCTCCACTGGTTACTTTGATTAGTTTGTCATGCTGATATGTGTTGTGAATTGCATTTCTCACCTTGGTTATGCCTGGTTGGTTTGTGCATTATATAGTTGGAAACCAAAAACATAAAACATATTGCTGTCTCACAAAACATAAACTTCTCAACAACATTTGGGTGGTTTAGTTCACTTGAAGCTCTTGAATGTTAATTGTCCCTTGAAACAAACAATGCTATCATCAATATAGATATTACTGCCAGGAGTGTAATATTCCTGGAATTTGCCATGCAGATATTGTATCATATTTCTCCTGCCAGCCCCTACAGTTTGTGCTGCTGTAGCTATGGGCAGAACACACAAAAAAATCTCTTCTTTCAAAACATCCATATAAAGGGGGCATTTTTGTATCCACTCCTGTGTGATATAGTCCCGTATATCAGGTTTTGGGTTCATACCTGTATTATTTACAATGCCTAAAAAACAGAAATTCATCATAAGTCACACCTGCCCTTGTTTTTCCAAAGAAAGGTCTTTGAAGGGGGTGTTTTATTTCTTGTTTGCTGTCTGGCATACTGATTCGTATAGTTGGTGTGCTGTATGACAAGACCAGGTGTAAAAGGACCATAACTCCACTGGTTTGTTACAAATTGGTTAGAAGTCATGTGTCCTGGGGCGTGTTAGGTTCATCAGTGGGTTAATTCTGCAACGAGTAATTTGGTTCAGAGTCATCTTTAGAGTGTTCTGCCATCAAAATATTGCCCATTGTAATATTTGAGTTCTTTTCTTGAAACTCTGTGAACACATGTAGACATTATTTTTGTGTTTGGTTATCATTGTCATTGGAGGCAAACTTATCAGCCAGGTGTGACCAGTCTTTGGAAGTGAAATTACATAAGATTTAAATATGTGCATTGTTCTCTTTGTTGCATCCTGTTACTGTTTGGTTTTTCCTGTTAAGTGACTGTTGTTTATTTTTCACCCTCTTGTTTTTCAAGATTATTATTTACTGTTTGACTTCTCCTTTTTGTTTGGTTTTGTCTCATATTTTGCCTTGGTGATGTAAGGTAGTCTCTGAACTCTTGAGGCTAAATACATTGCACATTTCCTATTGTCACAAATCCATTGTTTGATGGTAACTGGTCTTTGTGTTTTGTCTTGGAGGTGGAGGTGATATTGCTTTGGTCAAGTCACTGCCAGATTACTGTCGTACAGTACTGTCTGTTAAATCATCAGACATAAAGATGTCCTCTGTTATTTCAAGTACTTAGGTCAGGGCTGTGAACATAATGGCATGTATGCCTGCAGTGACACACAAAACTATTTTGTCTGGCACATCATTGTATTTGATGTGCCATCATATTTTCATATCAAATGAGTCATTACGAAGGAACAGCAGAAAAGAAATGTCCATCTGTCCTCACTACAGTATAGACTGGAAAGACTAAACTTTGCCAGTTTTTATGCTGATGAGTAAAACTGTATCAGCTTTGTAGTACATCATTTCTGTTGTGGTTTGTAATGTACTGTATATACAAAATATGTTACTTTGTAAATTAATTTATTGCAGTAAAATTTAGAAAATGTGTTTATTATTGCCAGAGAAATGCTACCCAAAAATGCCTCCAGTTTGAGATCCCCCTCTTATTGCCCAACAGTGTGTGTAGACATGTGGTTTTTTTTTTTAAACAAATTCATGGCATTTATGGTAGTCAGTCTCAGAAAGTGTGAAGTCCCTGTTGTATTGAGTATTGGACAGGGTATATTTTATATAGCTGCCTGATTTTAAAATTGACATAGAGAACCTGTGAGTTTGTGCATTTTATGGCTTCAGCATAACTGCGGTGCCAGCATCATCTCAGTCAGGTTGTGCTGGCTTGTTAACATTGCACCTCCTGTGGACTGCATTGTTCTCAGTTTGATGGAATTATGTCTTTGTTTCCCAGGGCAGTGTTTCATAGTATCAGGGTTGTTGTGGTGTTTAGTTCAAAAGGATTTTGTGTTTTGAATATTGGATTGAATGTAACTCCATATGAAAAAATGTTTGTTGGTTAGTGTGATTTGTTATTATACAGTATAATTCATTTATTCCGGTACCCATGGGACTGGACAGGTGCTGGATTATTAAATATTCCTAGTTATCAGAATAAGTTCTTACTTGTAATTTTTTGTTACTGGCCTCAGAGAGTGTGCATTTGTCAGTTATTTCATTTTGTCATAAAGTGATCAGCTTTCTCAATTATCATAGGCCCAATAACAGGTTTTCCTTTGGAATGAACTGTTGTAAACCATTTATACAACAGCTCGTCCAATTGCACTAATTTAAACTCTTTCAAAGTCTTTCACTTGAAAAGGTCCTTCACACTTTCATCTGATGCCAAAAAATGATGGTAATTGGTCTGTTTCTTTTATCATAATTAACAATCCAGTGTTGTATGGAGCCATATCATCTCTTCAGTTTTTGCCAAATTCAGGCCTCCTAGTTATTTAAGGTTTCTGAGGATTCAGTAATGTCACACAATTCTTCTTGCCAGCAATACCATGTTTACTCATCTATGAATCTTTTAAAGTCATTGTAATTGATAAATGGACTCAGTAGGGTCCAGATAACCAAATGTAAAGTCACAGAATCAGTATACACACCAGAAGTTAAGGATGGCAGAACTTTGGGTCTTGGGACAACTTTTCTCAAGTGCTGACCTATCAGGAGTGCCGGAGTACGGGAATTTTTCTTTATTAATTTGCTAAGACAGTGAAGACTTTGTTCATTGTAGTGGATACAGTTGTGACATGCGAGTTAGCATTCTCATAGATTCAGATCTGAATTGTAGCTGGATCACTGACAGACCATTGGCCCGGTAATCACGCACTGAATGAGCCCCTAATACAAGGGTGTGTGTCCTTGTATGCAGAATTAAGTTTTGCCTATCCTAGGCCTCTAGAAATGCTGAGGCTTAATAATAGGCAGAGAAAAATTACAGTCCCGTTGGTGTAATTAGACAAATTGCATAGTTCCATCAAGCTTCTTCATTGGTTCTGACACAATGAGAACATGTACTTATGGCCCACTGTAACATGAAATTTGTTCAAGACCATCAAAGCATTTGGTTCATCCATGCTGTAGATGTGGATCATGGTTCCAGTTGTGTTTAAGGAACCAGTTGTAATTTAGTATAATTGTATTCCAACTGAATGTTTTGTTATAACATTCCATTTTATGCAGATGTATTTGAACACTTTTGGCCATCTTCATTGCATACCCCAATCATGTTACCAGTCTCGTCAAGAGTTATACAGTTCTGCCATTACATCACACACACACACACACACATATATATATATATATATATATGTATCCATAGAATGGTGACACTGTGATGTGGGGGGATGGGGAGGCAGGGTAAGTAAACATACATGAAATTTGATAATGCAAAAATTAGGGCTTAATAAACACAATATTGTGATCATACATAAAGAGGTTACATGACAGATCTCTGTGTTTAAAGAGACCTTAAAGAAGTTGTTTTTGAAGGTGGCTCAGAATATGACCCAGGAGCCAGATTTTGTGAATATGGTCATAACACTTTAGGTCTTGAAGAGGTGCATTTTTTGGCCAGGTGAGTACTTATTGCCAACAGTTACCTTGCATTGTGGAGTTAGTTGTAAGTAACAGTCAGGCATCCCCAACAATGTAAATAAATGAGATTACTTAGATAAGTTTATTTCTCCCCCTGTCACAGCTAAATAACAAATGAATTGCTGATTTGTGCTGTGTGCATCCCCACAATGTCATGAAGTTGCAGTGACGATAGAGAGTAGCATATGGCAGATAAAATTTGAGGGATGTAGTGCACATTGACTGTACTTGTCGTAAGTTTATGTGCAGTAGTGACTTAATTTAAACCCTACATTGTAATTTTCTAAACTTTTACTGTGATTTTTAGTTCATTGTTGTTTTTTTATTATCATTTTTTGTTACACATTTCTGTTGTGATGTTTTCAACTTGTTGCACTCATCTCCACATTCACTATGTGCTTTTTCATACTGAAAAATAAAACTTCGAAGTGACTGAGCCTTTCATGTTTTACTGTGAAAGAACTTGAATATCCTATAATCATATTTGTCCGGAGGGGTTGAAAAATTGGAAAACATATAAGCGCAATGATATCTGAATTTGTTATGATGCATTATCAGTACTGTTCTTTAGGGTGTCCATGTGAAAGCAAAAGCTGTGTAGAAACTACAGACCTACTCGCACAGTCTGCATTAATATTCTCCTTCAACTGTCAGATATGATTGACACCTGGTGAATGAATTATTAGAAACTTTTTATTTTATGGTCTTGAAATTTCTGCATGTTGAGATTTCTTGTACTACATACATCATGATTTCTGTAAGTTCTTCCTCTTTGTTTGGATTATAGGCCAACCAGTAGGCTGTCTGTTTGAGTATTTATATGACCATCTGAAGTAAACTCATATGTAAAATACTTCCACAGTGGATTGACTTCAGCACTACACAATGTTACAGAACCAGTTACAAAATAATACTGCAACATACAGACAGGAGTTGTTGCACAATTTTGATTTTTATGGTTTCATATGAAGCGGTTTTGTGACAGCGTATACAGTTGAATTTTATACACTGGTTTCCTGCAGTAAGTTTCTTAATGATTTTTGTGCCAATTTTTTAAATTGTAGATCATTGTTGTCTAACATTTCTTCTGAAAGAGCATGATTTTGCTGTCACTTTTTCTTCAACAAGGAAATGGCTATTTAAAACGTGTTGAAGTGGAAGGAATTAAAACACTGGAAACCCAGTATCTAAAAATTTGCTATGGCACTTTTTGCAAGATTTCTTCATTATATGTTTCCACAATAAAAAATCTTGTTAACACCATAGTGCACACTCATGAACAAAAACAATATCACAACGCAAAGCATGTGTTGCATTGTACTTGTGTGCAAGAACTGTGTTGTTGTTGATGGTGTACGTTTATCAGGTTTTAGTGTGTTGTACCACAAGGGGATGAAATCTACCAAAAAGAAGTTCACTTCTATTAAACTGAGCACATGAAATTGAATTGTATGACAGCATTCAGATGTATATGCTGTTATAAAACTGCTAGGGTTGAGCCATTCTGTGGCTGATCAATTTACTGTGTGCTTGAGTTCTACTTTTAAATGAATTTCCTGTATGCTGTACAGTAAAACCTCATTCATTTGAAGTCTGTTAAGTCAAAGCACCATATAATCTGAAAATGACGTTCCATCTTCAGACATGAGATTTTGTGTATTTCGTAATGCAGTATATTACAGCAATGATTAATTTTTAATTTGGAGCTATATTATGGACCAAAAATTTCCAAAAGTTGAATATTCCTGAATACAGTTCAAGTTCAGTGGCAGTAGTCAGGCATAAAAATGGTGACTGTTAGCAAGCAGGCTTTGTAAAAAATGGGGTGGGAGGACTCATGCTACCATCAGCTGAGCCACGGTTCAGAGCTGAACAAAATGGACCGGAACCGAGTCTTCTCATCATCATCATCATCATCATCATCGTCTGTGATCCCAGTCCAACATTTTTTGTTATGATCGCAAGTGTTTATTTTCTGTTGTGTTTTGCTGGTATTTATAATATGTATGCCCATATGATTGTTGTAATATGGAAGTGCTTGTGTTAGTAAAGGCATAATAAAAGCACATAACACTGACATTGCTAAAGTATTGAGAGGTTGGGTATAAATATGACCCTGGTAGTCTAGCATTACTGTTGACGCAGTGATCCTCAGCAGCCCAGTGTGATACATTTCTGAACAGTTAATGTAAACTTTCATCTTTTATTCACACTTTGATACCCCTGGAACAAATGTCAGTTGGGCTTTATTTTAATAAACATGTGAATTACTGTTTACTGGCATGAGTTTTGATGTAAATTGCATTAATTGTTTAGAAGCCACATAACTTGTAAGTGTACACTGAAAAATTCACATAACTAAAAGCCCAGTTTCTTTAGTCTGAGCACTTTGAATGATCATGGTTTGTTGGTATTGACAACAGTTTCTTTTTAGCAGCACATTATTGGACATTTTCACTTAAAATGTCTTTTTTTTTACAGACCTGAATTTTGATTGTATTGTTCTGTAACAGCTTTAATAAATAACTATTACTGCAAGGTATATAAGAAATTCCTATATACAACTATATACTTAATTCAGAATTAGCATATATTTAGTTCAAGTCAGCCACATGTTTCAACCATATACGTTCAACAGGCTGGCCACAAGAAAGAAAATACGTACAGATACAGATCTCAGTCCTAAGCATTACTCTGTAGTTACTTTGCTCCTTGTGGCCAGCCTGATGATGACCATATATGGTTCAAACATATAGCTGACCTGAACTTGATTTTTAACTAAATATATGGTTGTGTTTGAGTTTCTTATATATCTTTGATTATTGCAAAACACAGCAAGGACGAATTGCCTAAAAATGAATAAAAATGTATTACTGGTGAAATGAAATAAAACAGCCATGAGATCCTGCTAACCAAAGAGAAAAGGTATTTTTATTACCATTATTTAATATAGTGAGTACATGAAATTTACACTTGATATATACCTTCAGTTTGTACTGAGTCTTTATGGACAAAATAAACTTAACAGAGAATTTCAAAATAAAATTGTTTGGAGATTATATTTCTTATGGTGTGAAGGTATATTTTTTTCCTCTGGCTCGCTTCCTCTCTTCCTTAAAAAAAAAGTTTAGTTGGTCTGATGACATTAAATATAATCATAAATATTCCACTCTGGTGACTATACAGCCCTTCCTATGATGTATACAATACGGTACACACTTAGGATTATTCAGTTGTATTTTGTTTTCAGTGTGTGTCATATAGATTATATTCCATAGTGTGCCATTCAGTTACCTTTTTCTTATGCTGGTTCTTGAGTGTCTTGAACTTATATAATAGAAATAAGAATGATATTTTGGCTTAAAAAATAGCATATTTCAGGAATTTTGGTGGTTTTGTGACATGGAATGGTTTACATGTTACTGATTAGCAGGTTTGTCTGCTTAGTTCAGTGTGCATTATATTTAAATTTAATTTACTATTACAAAGTTTTTGAACTTTCTGCATTGTCTAGCACACTGAATAGAGGACATTTGGGGAACTGGTATCTGTTAACCTCCTCACTGTAAATGTTCATTTCTGTTAGAAAGCATTATTTTTAATGGCTGGTAACTATAAGAAAATGAAGGTGTAATGTGTCCTCAGAATCATTTGTAAGTTATCTAAATTTTGTATACAGCTAACTTACTACCATCACTTGGAGAAGTTATTTAATGAGTTATTATTGCTCTTTTGACTCTGAGCAAAGTGGTGGACATATGGGGTGTTTCTTTCTTACAAGAGGGCACCATGTCCATATCTTGAACCTGAACCCCCCCCCCCCCACACACACACACACACAAACAGGCACCATGCACACCTATTTATTGCCACTGTGAACAATGTGTGGAGTTTTACAACAGATGACTGTGGTACAGTGCACCATCTTTGGTTCTGATCTGTGTTCAGATGTTTTTTACACATGTAATTCCTCAGACAAGGTGTTAAGTATGTTTCATTGGTTGATACTACACACAAGAGAACACAATGATCACAAAACATAAAAGAAAACGGTCAATATCAATGAAAATAAACCTACCAACTACAACAAAGCGACAAACACACACCACTAAACACTATAAATGTACTCTACACTAAATCCCCCGTCTTAACAGAACAAAACAACCGATGTGGTAATTCAGCAGCATAGTTGCAAGCTCCTGATGATGGATATATTAATGTCTGAAACATGTTGGGCACATAAGAAGTGAAATGAAATAGCCAGTGACATCAAGTTGGTCTTTTATTCTTCAACTATTACAATGATGCACGATCCAATAAACATAAGATTCACTTATGAGTTCTATTACAAGAGTTAGTTATTACTACACAATGCATACATTTGTGCATTTGTAATATCGTGGAAACAACTGCCACACTACATCTAAATTAGCATTATGTGGATTCTGTTCAGTGTCTTGGTTATATAAATGTTTTAGTATGACTTGCCTCTTCAGGTTTAACATAATTTTATTTGAGAGTAAAGAATGCTTACAGGGATTCTTAAGAGGTATTGATAATTTGAAAGTTGAATTGTAGAGTGTAGTGATGACTGCATATAAAAATAAGAGAAAATCTTTTCCATTTTTTGTTTCTGTGCCCTGCCTATAATGCAGCTGTTTATATACTAGTACATAATTTGGGATATGTAGTGTTCACAATGTGAAAACTGACTGTAATAAAGCTCCTAAAGGACAATCTGAATGTGAAATATTGCCAGCACTGTGTTGTACTGCTTTACTGCATAACTTTGCTAGTAGCTGCCACAGCACTGTCCATGTATATCCAGCAAAATTCTTTTAACCTGTCATCTGATAATACAGAAATCCTGATAATCCAGCACTTTAGGAGACTAACCCCAAGATCAGAAGGGGGGGGGGGGAAGCTTCAGTGAAACAGGCAGATCTCAGGGAGATGTTCTATAGACATTGAAAAGTGTCTGTACATCAACACAGTCATATTTATCATTACACAGTAGTCTAACCAGATGATGATATCACCAAATGATGTATGATTTGTCCACATGAATAGTTTTTACATTGTAATATGACCTGACTCTTGTTGGACATTCTCAAGGTTCCAGCCATCATACTGTGTGATTTTTTTACATAGATACCTTAGATCAGGGCTGGCCAACATGCGGCCCTCGGTCACCTGACTAGTTTCAGTAATACAATTTGACAAACACAGTATGTCTACAGAACATAATATGGCAACTTTATTAGCAGAAAATATAATTAGGAACGACAACCCATCACTTTTAAGACAGCACACAGTAAACTAATCATCATGTTAAACTATGCACGCCACATGGTTCTGTGTTACGTGCCCAGAGTAGTTGTATCGTGCCTGGGTAGGCTAGTGTGCAGTACGTTGACCGGAAGACAGGTTCCTCTGTTGTTGGACAAGCTGCTGGAGTTGAGGTGGTAGCACACAGCTGTGCTACACGCTTCACCAAAAGGTGGCGGCCAGCGCTGCGCGGCGGACAAAACTAATGCTGTGTTGTTGCAAGGTAGTACTGAAGGCAAAGTGCTGGTGGAGCCATGAAACAAAGAAGCGCATGCTGGGAGGACATAAGGAACGGGCAGAAGTACTAGCTAATAAACGGCCCTAGGATTGTCAACTACGCGGCCCGTGTGATCTCACAAGACCCCCAGTACCTTTGTATAACCTGGTAGCAGTACTTAGTATTGTAACTACAGTTTGTAGAAATGACTTACCCCCATTAGTAGTGGTTCAGCCTGCACTCGGATACCACATCACCAACAGCCAATCCCGCTACATAACACCAACACGCCTCAAAGTCAGCACAATACAGCCTACACAATAACGCACCAAGTAGTCGCAAGCTCCTGAAGATGGATGTATTAACATCCGAAACATGTTCAGTAGTAAATTGACATAATAAAGCAAGTGTCATCAAGTTGGTCTACCTTTATTCAAATATCAAGTTGATGCACAGTCCAATACGCATAAGAACCACCTCCATACTCTGGGCGGAGAGGTCCCGAACCAAGGACGGGCGGTCTCCTGTGGTTCATTGTTTCACCTAGATTAGTACGGCCTACTGCTTCATTCAACCGTACTTTTAGCCTAATTTTTTGTTTGTAAAAAATTGCCTTCTAGTAAATTCCACCCTCCACCCCCACCACGGCTTTTCATTACGTGTACACACGTGCGGCCTTCAGGCGAGTCCTTAACGAATTACGTGTGTCTCCAGTGGAAGTTAGCCAGCCCTGCATTAGATCTCATAATTTTTTTTCAAGAGCCCCCCTCCCCAAAAGTAGACACATGCATGATAGCTCAAGAGTTCAAAGGATTCAGAAATTTCTTTTGGCAACGAAGTGGTTCAATGGCCTGACTGGTTCCCAATGTTGGCCTTTTTCTGTACGAACAAAAGACCTGCTTCATGGGAAAAATAAGTTTCACATTCATTTCCTCAAAATTAGTGACATACAACAAAACACATACAGTATGTATGTACTGTAGTTAGTCAACTTTCCGAAGTTTAATACAGTGCGCCAACGCGACCGCGCAGCAATGTCCAGTATATGGCTCATCTTTGCAGTGACGGTGAGTCACGCATCATTCTACCGTGTTTATTCATCATGGTGTATCTGACAGAGTGGTGTGTACAACGATTTTTTGTTGTTGTTTAAAAGGGTCCGATTTTCACGAGCAGCGTGTGTATGTCAAATTTCATATTAAATTGGGGAAATCTTCTTCAGAGACATTGGAAATGTTAAAATAAGCGTTTAATAATGAATCAATGAGAGGCACTCAAACATATGAATGGTACAAACCGTTTAAAGACAGAAGAACCTCGATTGAAGATGACCCATGTTCTGGACAAACTTCCACGTCACAAATATGATCATGTCAAAAATGTTCGTGCAATCATCTTTCAAATCGACGTTTGACAGTGTGGGACGTAGCTGATGAAGTTGGCATTGCAAAAACCACGCGTCACGAGATTTTGACTGAAAAGTTGGGTATGCAATGATTTCCAACAACATTTCTGTCCAGTCTACAGAGTGACGAGCAAAAACAGAAGTGTCTTGAAGTCAGTCAAGACCTTTTTGACCATGCAAACAATGATGAAAGTTAAATTAAAAAAAACATAATTACAGGTGACAAGATGGGTTTCAGACTTCACAATGGGTGTCAAAAATGTCACCCTGACTCAAAAAAAAGCGCGGCAAGTTAGGTCAAATGTGAGGGTGACCGTGACTTTTGTTATTGTGAAGGTGTTCGCCATGAATTTTACTTCATGGCTAGAGTGTCAATATAGGGTACTATCTTGAAGTGATGAAACGTCCGTGAGAGGCTGTGAGAATAAAAAGGCCCGATTTGTGGAGGGAGAAAAAATGGATTCACCATGACAAGGCTCCTGCACATTCCTTAATGCTTATTCGTGGCTTTGTTGATAAGCATGAGACCACACCGTCCCACAACCTTTATTCTCGCCAGATCTCGCACCAGTAGAATTCTTTTTGTTCCCGATGCTGAATTTCATGCTGGATGGTCGACGTTGGAATATCCAAGAAAGTTCGCTGGTGGAACAGCACGCTATTGCACAAAAAAAATTCTAGCAATGCTTCCAAAACTAGCAACAACGCTGGATGTGGTGTATTAGGAATGGAGGGGACAAGGCCAAATGACTCGTACGTGTGGGAAATAAGGTTTTATTGAAAAAGGTTGCAAATTATCTGGACAATCCTCTATGTCAATTATGAAGTAACCTGTAATAAAGTCAGTTCTTGATGTGTTGAAACTTAGTTACCTATCAGCTATAAGTTGTACAGTGGAAGGCATTGTGGGTGTTTCTTGAAGCTGCCTGTTGCCTCTAGGACGCCTCCTGGCGCACATAACCAAGGGTCTGATGTTGCCTTCTGCCAGTCTTCAAGTTTTGTCTTCAACTCCAAAAATATGTTCTACAAACAGTTAAATTTTAAAAGCATAATTATTTTCAAAAGCAAAATATTTCTGGATATAATAACTGCCATGAAATTGAGTACAGTTGAAACAAATTTCATTCAATTTAATGTAGCTATACACAATCTTCTAACGAGAATGCCCCAGTTTGCAGTGCCTGTAACTTTGGAAGGAAAACATATGATGATGCTGGTAGTCACAATTTGATTGTCAACTCATTCTTTTACTCATAAATGGAACAGGGGTCATGTGGCACATCTGTAGTTCTGCATACATTGCACCTCTTACCACATGTGCTGTAACACGTCAGCACTGACAAAGAATTTGCTTGATGAATGAGTAATTTTCAGTGCATATATGTACCATGGTTCAGAAACGCCCTTATAAAATTTTGTTAAGTTTTGGCGCCCTCAGCATAAGTACATATTATTTTTTTATTGCTGCTTAGCAGCATAGAATGTTGAGGAAGACGTGCCAAAGAAGGAAGGCAATGAATGATATGGAGCTATTTTCATTCTGCTGACTATGCATCTGTGTTGGTAAGTGTATAACAGAAAAGTTATGAGGACATCGAAAGCTGCAGGTTATGCCAAGCACCCCTCTCATTACAGCTCGAATAGTTTTATGGACTGCATCACACTCCTGGCACATGTGGAACTTCAACCACATCAAGGGACTTATATCAAAATGTTCAGTCATGAGACAAGTGTCTTATTGTGGGGAGGGGGCTAATTTCTTTTTAAACATATCTTGTCCCTTCTTGTACCTCTGTGAATTTCGGATGGCATCACTGATCTGCTGCTATCAGAAACACGTTACACCTTCACTCAGCATACCCTGTTATCGTATGTTGCTGCTATAACTCATCTGAAATCGCCCCATTGGCCTATGTGTGCATAATGTTTCATTACACACTTGATAACAAGATATTGTAATCTGACCGAGACATTTCTACTGTTCACTGCACATTTCCTTGATTCACAGTCATTTTAATTCCATTCTCACATCAACAATATCATCAAGACAGTGGCAGAACAGGGTTTCATATACATTTTGATAATGAAAACACTAATAATGCTTGATATGTGTTCAGTTCCAGCCTCAAAAAAACCATTACAGGCATTTACAAATCAACTGAGATACTGAATATCTCTTCTATAGTGATAGGAAACGGCCATTGTTCAAAGCAGTTCAGTTGCAGAATAGCAAAAGAAGTGTGTGCTTGTGCTGCTTTCATATGGCTTGGCATTCACTTTAATTTTTACAGTAATTCAAACTGCACAATAACTATTCATGATCCCAGAATTTGTACCTTTCATTAAATCCTGTTACTAAGGCAATTCAGTGTTTCTCTGTGTTTGTGCTTTTAATTAATTAACTGTCCATTGCATATATAAGAAAAGTGTTGTTTGACCATTGACACTCCCTTTGGTGTTTGCCTGTCGTATTAGTGACTGAAATTTGATATTACTGGTGGCCCCATGATAAGTGGGTCCCTGTCACCAAGGCATAGTGCATCCCCAGGGTGTGGATGGAGGAATGGTCTCCAATATTGAAGGGTAGCTGTGAATATATTGAATAAGTTGGCGCGGACAGCCGACAAGGGGTGGTCCTCCAGCTTCGGGGTTGGATGAAGTGCTAACTCCTTGATGTTAAAAGCTTACTATGTTACAAACCAGTAACAAAAGCCTTGGACATGGACTGACCCTTTAATATGATACAAATAATGAAAAAGGGACATGTGAATGGCATGTGGAATGTGAGAGGCCAGTATATATCAGAGTTACCTAAGACAGTGGCTAGAGAATTAACAAGGTATACGTTCGAATTTGTGGGTATACAGGAGGTTTGATGGGAGAAGGGAGGAGTCACTGAATGAGTATCAGATTATACTTTTTTTTTCCTGTGGAAAAGGAAATGAAAATCAACTAGAAACAGGGTTTTTTGTACACCAGAGAGTAGTATCAACAGTCAGAGTAATAGTTATTTAAGATATAGTCGACACAACTAAGTTCTTAAATGTTTAATAAAGCGAAATGTTTCGACCTTTTTTTAATCAGTCTTCATCAGGCTAAAGATAAGACATAACAGAGAAATACATAAAATGGCTTACTTGTTGGAAATTGAGACCTCAATTTCTACAAAATGATATCCATGTTTACATTACAAGTGTGGATAAAAACCATAATTAAAATAGTTGAGAAGCAGTTAAAAAAAGGCCAACCAAAAATTTCTTTATGTGTTTTCTCAAATGTCTGTATTCACTTTTCCTTTGAAATAATCCATGACCAAATACTGGCACACACTTCATGCCTCATCATGCACATTAATTCTGCCTTCTTTAAACAACCAACACAATTTCTTCACATTTCTTTCATTCACTGCACCTTCACTGTACACTTCAACAATCTGCCTGTGAATTTCTGCTGGATGGACATTTCCGGTGTTTAAAAACCTTGTTACTAACTGCTGGATTTTTGAGTTTCATCTTTAATGACTATAATGAATGGGGGAAAAAGTAAGACACCATCCTACATGATGCACTTGTTCCTCTCGACATACACAAGACAAATGCCCTTCACAGCAGGTGTGTGCATAAACTGCAATGGTTAGAAGATCCAAGCCAGAGTAGTGCACAAAATTTGAATACTGTAAGGCATGAAACTAGCAGACATTTCAGGAATAAAATTAAGGTACATATGGAAGGCACAATCAAGTAATCACACAGTAAGAGGAGGAATATTAGAGACTTGCATAGAGGCTTATGTGAATTTCAGAAGGGTTACCAAACAAGAGCTAGCTTAGTAAAGAATGAGAAGGGTGATCTGCTTACATATGCCCATATTATTCTGAATAGTGAAAGAATCTGCTGTCAGTTTTGAGTGCAAATGGGGCTAACATGCTTAGATAGACTGAAATACGAGGCATGTTCAATAATTTATCTACCTAAGCAGGAAAGAAGGCAATGAGCGGATTGAAACAAGTCTGTGCATGTTGGGACATGTCTTGAGGTGTCACATATGCAGCCTCAGCTCAGTGCGATTCTAACT